>OGTC01000103.1_pt1 | contig 59873 bp, 63 predicted proteins | sample 1574531 | NCBI WGS metagenome assembly OGTC01 (sample SAMN03295859, study PRJEB24534) | human gut metagenome | isolation source: fecal sample 2 from infant 9 | host: Homo sapiens | place: USA: Pittsburgh, PA | collected 2014-07 | reverse complement strand
GATATACCCTAGTTGTTTTAATGAAAACAAGTTTTGATTTTAATGGAATATTTATTTATCTTTTATGTATTTTATAAGTTTTTAGCTGAAAATTTTATATTCTTTCAATTAGTCTATTTGGGGATTTTTCTTCTTTATGCTATACTTTTATTGGATAGATTTATCGAAAGAAGGATAAAAAGCTAATGATATATAAATTTTTACTCTTTGACCTAGACCATACATTATTTAATTTCGATACAGCAGAGGATGTAGCCTTGACACAACTTCTGAAAGAAGAAGGAGTTGATAATATTCAGGCTTATAAGGATTACTATGTACCCATGAACAAAGCTCTCTGGAAGGACTTAGAGCAGAAGAAAATTACAAAACATGAATTAGTCAATACGCGTTTTTCTAGATTGTTTGAGCACTTTGGTGTTGAAAAAGATGGTTCTTATTTAGCAAATCGCTATCAGTTTTATTTATCGCAACAGGGTCAAATATTTTCAGGTGCTATGGAGCTTTTAGATACTCTAATCGATCGCGGCTATGAAGTTTACGCAGCTACAAATGGAATCATTTCAATTCAGACGGGGCGTTTGACAAAATCTGGCCTAGCTCCTTATTTTAATCATGTTTTTATTTCAGAACAACTTGGAACACAGAAACCTGACGCTCTTTTCTACGAAAGAATTGGTCAACAAATACCTGGATTTTCCAAAGAAAATACCTTTATGATTGGTGATTCACTGACAGCAGATATCCAGGGTGGCAATAATGCAGGGATTGACACAATCTGGTACAATCCACATCATCTAGAAAATAAAACAGGCGCTCAACCGACTTACGAAGTCCATTCTTACCAAGACTTACTAAATTGTTTAGATGCTATGTAGTGCTTTTCCTAAGAGGTGATGATATGGAAACTAAAGTGATTGAAGCGATTGACAACTTGCTAATCCTCGTTGAGGAGTATCAGTTAAAAGGTGTGATTGCTCAAGTAAATTCGTTAAAAGAGTTAAAGTACTTCATAAGCAATCATATAGAATTAAGTACTCGAGAGAAGATGAACATCCATCATTCACTCTTTCTTCCTAGGGGTGGCTTGTCTGAACTTTATTATATGGATGTAAATGAGGAGCGGATGAAGTCTGTTAATGAAAAACTTTCGCTTGCGATTGATACAATCGGAAAGTTTTTAATGGCTGACTAATCCTCTATCTTTTATATAAATACTGATGTCCAATATTCGAATAAATAACAGTATATATGTGAACTGTAAAAAGTGGTTTAGATAGCCACTTTTTGCTATAATAGAGGCAGTAAAAACGAAGGAATAGATAACGATGTTAAGGCCAGAACTTTCTCTTTATGAACCATTGTATACACTAAAGGAAGTTGATCAAAATATCTGGATAGTAGATGGTGATTTGATTCAAATGGACATGAAGATCTTCAAACTTCCTTTTCAGACACGTATGACGGTGATTAAGTTAAATGATGGCAAACTTTGGATTCATTCTCCTATTGCGCCAAATGAGGAACTCTTTACTGAACTGGATGCTTTGGGCAGAGTCGCTTACCTGGTTTCACCAAATAAGATTCACTACGCCTATATTGCAGATTGGAAAAAAAGATATCCTCATGCACAAGCATGGTCTAGTCCAGGAGTTGAAGAGAGAGCGAAAAGTCAGAATGTCAAGGTAGTATTTGATATTGACTTAACTGATAAGGCTCCTGATTTATGGTCTGATGAGATTGATCAACTTATTTTTAAGGGAAGTTCTGTCATCGAAGAGGTGGTCTTTTTTCATAAATCAACTAAAACTCTCATAGTAACAGACCTTATAGAGAATTTTGAACCGGAAAAGATAGCTAGTCCAATCCGAAGAAGATTCTATCGTTTAGCTCGTGTAACAGCCCCTGATGGTCAAACTCCTATTGATTATCGGATGACTTTTTTAGGAAGACAAGGGGAAGCAAGAATGTCTTTTTTCCGTATGCTAAACTGGAAACCGGATAAGATTATACTTGCACATGGATCATGCTTTTTTAAAAATGGTACGGATGAATTAAGACGTGCTTTTAGATGGATACGATAAAGGGGAGAAAGATGCAACACTCATCTTGGCATGCTTTGATTAAGGAGCAATTACCTGAAGGTTATTTTGGGAAAATCAATCAATTTATGGAGAATGTCTACTCACAAGGAATTGTTTATCCACCTAGAGAAAAGGTTTTTCAGGCTCTTTTGTCAACTCCTCTAGAAGAGGTTAAAGTGGTGATTCTGGGGCAGGATCCTTATCACGGGCCTGGTCAGGCTCAGGGGTTGAGTTTTTCTGTTCCAGATAGTATTCCAGCTCCTCCTTCCTTGCAAAATATATTGAAAGAACTTTCTGATGACATTGGTATTAAAAAGTCCCATGATTTGACTTCATGGGCTCAGCAAGGTGTTTTGCTTCTAAATGCTTGTCTAACAGTTCCAGCTGGTCAAGCAAATGGGCACGCTGGTCAAATTTGGGAACCTTTTACGGATGCTGTTATAAAGGTTGTCAATAATTTGGATAGACCAATAGTCTTTGTACTGTGGGGTTCTTATGCTCGTAAGAAAAAGACACTGGTAACCAACCCTCAACATTTAATTTTAGAATCTGCTCACCCTAGTCCTTTATCTGTTTACAGAGGATTTTGGGGTTCAAAACCATTTTCTAAAGCCAATTCATTCTTAGAAGAAACTGGACAAGAGCCAATTGATTGGCTTAGATAAGGAGAGATTATGCCTCAGTTAGCGACGATTTGTTACATTGATAATGGAAAAGAATATCTGATGCTTTATCGAAATAAAAAGCCTAATGATGTCCATGAAGGGAAGTGGATAGGAGTAGGTGGTAAACTTGAAAAGGGCGAAACTCCTCAAGAGTGTGCGACCCGTGAGATTTTCGAAGAAACGGGGTTAAAAGCAAAGCCTGTACTCAAAGGTATTATTACTTTCCCTGAATTTACACCAGACTTGGACTGGTATACTTATGTTTTTAAAGTAACTGAGTTTGAGGGTGAATTGATGGAGTGCGATGAGGGAACTCTGGAATGGGTTCCTTATGATGAAGTTCTCAGCAAGCCGACCTGGGAAGGGGACCATACCTTTGTCGAGTGGCTTTTAGAAGATAAGCCCTTCTTTTCAGCAAAGTTTGTTTATGATGGTGATAAGTTATTGGATACCCAAGTGGATTTCTACGAATAAAGGAGAAAGCAGATGTTACTAATTAAAAATGGTCGAGTAATGGATCCTAAGTCTGGTTTGGATCAAGTGTGTGATATCTTGGTTGAAGACAGTAAAATTGTCAAAATTGCACCACAAATTAGTGAAAAAGATGCAGAGGTCATTGATGCAACTGGTCTTGTCGTTGCACCCGGTTTGGTGGATATCCATGTTCATTTCCGTGAACCTGGTCAGACTCATAAAGAAGATATTCATACAGGTGCACTAGCAGCTGCTGCGGGTGGCTTTACGACGGTTGTTATGATGGCGAATACCAATCCAACCATCTCAGATGTTGAGACGTTAGAGGAAGTTCTTCAGTCTGCGGCCAAGGAAAAGATTAACGTTAAATCTGTAGCAACGATTACCAAAAACTTTAATGGACAAGATTTAACTGATTTTAAAGCACTTTTAGAAGCAGGTGCTGTTGGATTTTCTGATGATGGGATTCCTCTCGAAAGTAGCAAAGTTGTCAAGGAAGCCATGGAAGCGGCTAAAAAGTTGAATACCTTTATCAGTCTTCACGAAGAGGATCCTGGATTGAATGGTACGCTAGGTTTTAATGAAAACATTGCTAAAGAGCACTTCCATATTTGCGGAGCTACTGGTGTCGCAGAGTATGCGATGATTGCTCGAGATGTCATGATTGCCTATGCGACTAAGGCTCACGTTCATATCCAGCATTTGTCAAAAGAAGAAAGTGTCAAAGTTGTGGAGTTCGCTCAAGGCTTGGGAGCAAACGTAACTGCAGAAGTAGCACCGCAACATTTCTCTAAGACTGAAGCGCTTCTCTTGACTAAAGGAAGTAACGCTAAGATGAATCCACCTCTTCGTCTGGAGTCTGACCGTCGTGCAGTTATTGAAGGGCTTAAATCTGGAGTCATTTCTGTAATTGCAACTGACCACGCGCCACACCACGCTGATGAAAAGAATGTCGAAGATATTACCAAGGCACCATCAGGTATGACTGGATTGGAAACTTCCTTGTCACTAGGTTTAACTTATTTGGTTGAAACTGGTGAGTTAAGTTTGATGCAATTGCTTGAAAAAATGACAGTAAATCCAGCCAAATTGTATAAACTTGAAGCAGGTTATTTGGCTGAAAATGGTCCAGCTGATATTACCATTTTTGATGATAAGGCGGACCGAATCGTAGACACACATTTCGCATCAAAAGCATCTAATTCACCATTTATCGGTGAGCAATTAAAAGGGCAGGTAAAATTTACTATCTGTAGTGGACAAATTGTTTACAAAAACTAGGTGAAAAGCTACTCTATAAAAACAAAATTTAGAGAGGGTCTGTATGTACCCAACACATCAATCTAAAGATAAGTTTGTCTTGTTTCTCAAGATTTTCTTTCCCATTTTGATTTATCAATTAGCAAATTACTCTGCTTCCTTTGTAGATACGACCATGACCGGCCAGTACAATACTATTGATTTGGCTGGAGTAACAATTGCTACTAGTTTTTGGAATCCATTTTTTACCTTCTTAACTGGTATTGTTTCAGCTCTAGTTCCTATCATTGGACATCATTTGGGTCGAGGAAAACAGAAGAAAGTAGCTTCTGACTTCTATCAATTTCTTTATCTTTCGCTTGGTTTATCCATCTTTCTATTTGTTTTAGTTTTCTTTGTGGCGCCACTTATTCTAAATAATATGGGGCTAGAAGCAGCAGTAGCAGATATAGCAATTCGTTACCTATGGCTTTTAGCTATTGGAATCATTCCTCTCTTAATCTTTAGTGTTATTCGTTCATTACTAGATGCACTGGGATTAACCAAGCTATCCATGTATTTGATGCTCCTTTTATTACCTTTAAACAGTATTTTCAACTATCTCTTGATTTACGGGGCTCTTGGCTTTCCTGAATTAGGAGGAGCTGGAGCTGGACTTGGGACTTCCTTGGCTTATTGGGCTTTGTTACTAATTTCTATTCTAGTCCTTCTTAAACAAGAAAAACTAAAAGAATTTCATTTAGAGAATCGTTTACCTTTAGACAAGAATAAAATAAAAGAAGCAATCAGATTAGGATTACCCATTGGCGGAACAGTATTTGCAGAGGTTGCTATTTTTTCAGCAGTTGGATTGATTATGGCAAAATTCTCATCATTGATCATTGCTAGTCATCAATCAGCTATGAATTTTTCGTCACTTATGTATGCTGTTCCTATGAGTATTTCAACGACTATGGCTATAGTTGTTTCTTATGAAGTAGGTGCAAAGCGTTTAGAAGATGCTAAGAAATTTATTAAAATTGGTCGACTATCCGCTATGGTGTTCGCAATGTTAACTCTCAGTTTTTTGTATATTTTTCGAGAAAATGTTGCCAGACTATATGGATACGATTCCGATTTTATTCACTTAACTGCTAGTTTTATGACCTATAGCTTGTTTTTCCAGTTAGCTGATACATTTGCAGCACCCTTACAAGGCATTTTGCGAGGTTACAAGGACACTGTTATACCCTTTTATCTCGGTCTCATTGGATACTGGGGCGTAGCTATTCCTCTTGGATTGCTCTTGGATTATACGACAAGTTTAGGACCTTATTCATATTGGATTGGTCTCATTATAAGTTTAGTAGTCAGTGGTCTCCTCTATCAGTGGCGTTTACAAGTTATTATAAATAAAATGAAATAATACTTAAACGAATTAGTTTGTGAAATATTTATTCTATGCATAGAAAAGTCTTGATTTTATTGACTTTTCTTTTTTTATATTGTGAAAAATATAGGCATTTTTTTTGACTCTGATGTACTAATAAAGTAAAATAGAATTACAAGAATTCAAACTTAGAAAGGCAAAATTATGTCAACTCTAGATAAAAATCTTCTACTTGAGATGTTCCGTAAGATGGAAGAAATCCGTCGTATGGATTTGAAGATTGCTCAATTGGTAAAAAAAGGGAAAGTGCCAGGAATGACGCACTTCTCAGTTGGTGAGGAAGCGGCAAACGTTGGGGCTATGTTGGCTTTAAACGAAGACGACTTGATTACCTCGAATCACCGTGGTCACGGTCAAGCCATTGCCAAAGGTATCGACCTCAATGGAATGATGGCTGAAATCCTAGGTAAATACACTGGAACTTGTAAAGGTAAAGGTGGGTCAATGCATATCGCCGACCTTGACGCTGGTAACCTTGGTGCTAATGGTATTGTAGGTGGTGGTATGGGAATTGCAGTAGGTGCTGCCCTCACTCAACAAATGAAAAATACCGGTAAGATTGTCGTCTGCTTCTTCGGTGATGGTGCAACAAACGAAGGTGTATTCCACGAAGCGGTGAATATGGCTTCAATCTGGAATCTTCCTGTTATTTTCTACTGCATCAATAACGGATACGGGATTTCAGCAGATATTAAGAAAATGACAAATGTTCAACATATCCATGAACGTAGCGCTGCATACGGTATTCCTGGAATGTTTATTCCCGATGGAAACAATGTAATCGATGTCTACGAAGGATTTACGAAAGCAGTCGATCATGTCCGCTCTGGTAAAGGTCCTGTCTTGATTGAAAGTGTAACCTACCGCTGGCTTGGTCACTCATCTTCAGACCCAGGTAAATATCGTACACGCGAAGAAGTAGAAGAGTGGAAACAAAAAGATCCAATAGAAAATCTTCGTAAGTACCTTGTTGAGAACAAGATTGCAAGTGAAGAAGAACTCGAAGAAATTCAAGCGCAAGTTAAGGAAGCAGTGGAAGCATCTGTTAAATTTGCAGAAGAAAGTCCATTCCCTCCGCTTGAATCAGCATTTGAAGATATTTACGCAGACTAAGGAGAAGTAGAGAAATATGGAAACAAAATTAATGTCTTTCCGCGATACCATTATCCTTGCAATGTCTGAGGAAATGCGTCGTGATGAAAATGTTCTTTTGATGGGTGAAGATGTCGGAGTTTTTGGTGGAGACTTCGGAACTTCTGTAGGTATGTTAGAGGAGTTTGGGCCAGAACGTGTACGTGACTGTCCTATCTCTGAAGCTGCAATTTCTGGTGCAGCAGCAGGTGCTGCTATGACTGGACTTTGTCCAATCGTCGACATGACCTTTATGGACTTTTCTGTTATTGCCATGGATAATATCGTAAACCAAGCCGCTAAAACTCGTTACATGTTTGGTGGTAAAGGTCAAGTGCCTATTACAATCCGCTGTGCTGCTGGTAACGGAGTAGGTTCTGCAGCACAACATTCACAATCATTGGAATCTTGGTTTACGCACATCCCTGGATTGAAAGTTGTAGCTCCAGGTACACCAGCTGATATGAAGGGACTTCTTAAGTCTTCAATCCGAGACAATAACCCTGTCATCATTCTTGAATACAAATCAGAATTTAACCAAAAAGGTGAGGTACCGGTAAATCCTGACTATACTATCCCACTTGGTGTCGGAGAAATTAAACGCGAAGGAACTGATGTAACAGTAGTAACATACGGTAAAATGCTTCGTCGTGTCATGCAAGCTGCTGAAGAATTGGCTGAAGAAGGTATCTCAGTAGAAGTAGTAGACCCACGTACCTTGGTTCCACTTGATAAAAACATCATCATTAATTCAGTTAAGAAGACTGGAAAAGTAGTTCTAGTCAATGATGCCCACAAGACAAGCGGATTTATCGGAGAAATCTCAGCTATTATTTCTGAATCAGAAGCATTCGATTATTTAGATGCACCTATTCGCCGTTGTGCAGGTGAGGATGTACCAATGCCTTATGCACAAAATCTTGAAAATGCAATGATTCCAACAGTTGAAAGCATCAAAGATGCAATCCGTAAAACATATAACAAACAATAATACATAATATAAATTATGTGAACAAAACTTATTTGAGATACGTTATGTATCCAAGTAAGTTGAAAAGTTGCGACAGAAGGGAGTCGAATCGATTTTATTCGACGAACGACTTAGTAAGTCTACTAGGTTGACCGCCTTATAGCGGCAACCGTAGTAACTTGAGACACGTTCCGTATCCAAGTTACTTGTAGAGTTGAACACGGGCTAAAGTCTGTGTGAAAAAGATAAACTTTCCTAGAGACTAAAGTTTCTTCGTCAAGTTTCCTATTTTCACTTTGTCTTTTAACGCCCTTAGTATCATGTAATTGAATTCGGACGGAGGTCTGTGAAAAAAAGATAGATTTCCTTGTGTTCATCGAACACATTGTCAATCTCCTATTTTTTCATTGCCCTCTTCGTCCTTAATATCTTAGTATAGAATAGGAGAGGTCATGGCTGATGATAAGCTAAGAGCGACTCCTGCAGCTAGAAAATTAGCGGATGATCTAGGGATCAACCTCTATGACATTTTTGGCTCAGGCGCAAACGGTCGTGTCCACAAAGAAGACGTGGAAACATATAAAGACACTAACGTGGTTCGCATTTCACCACTCGCAAAACGAATTGCATTAGAGCATAATATTGCTTGGCAAGAAATCCAAGGTACTGGTCATCGTGGTAAAATCATGAAGAAGGACGTTTTGGCCTATCTTCCTGAAAATATCGAAAATGACACTATCAAATCGCCTGCTCAAATTGAGAAAGTGGAAGAAATTCCAGACAACGTAACACCTTATGGAGAAATCGAACGCATTCCGATGACTCCTATGCGTAAGGTTATTGCTCAACGTATGGTTGAGTCATACTTGACTGCACCAACCTTTACGCTTAACTACGATGTAGATATGTCTGAAATGCTTGCCCTTCGTAAGAAAGTTCTTGATCCAATTATGGAAGCAACTGGTAAGAAAACCACTGTAACAGACTTGCTTTCTCTTGCTGTTGTTAAGACTCTTATGAAACATCCATACATCAACGCTTCATTGACAGAAGATGGTAAGACAATTATCACTCACAACTATGTAAATCTTGCGATGGCGGTTGGTATGGATAACGGTCTTATGACTCCAGTTGTTTATAATGCTGAAAAAATGAGCTTGTCTGAGTTGGTAGTTGCCTTTAAAGATGTTATCGGACGTACTTTGGATGGTAAACTAGCTCCTAGCGAATTGCAAAATTCAACCTTCACCATCAGTAACTTGGGAATGTTTGGTGTTCAATCATTTGGTCCTATCATCAATCAACCGAACTCAGCCATCCTCGGCGTTAGCTCAACGGTTGAGAAACCGGTTGTAGTTAATGGGGAAATCGTGATTCGTCCAATTATGAGTCTTGGTTTAACAATTGACCACCGTGTCGTAGATGGTATGGCTGGTGCTAAGTTTATGAAAGACTTAAAAGCTTTAATTGAAAACCCAATCTCAATGTTGGTTTAAAATATTTGTTTTAGAAATATAGATAAAGGAAGTAAGATATGGCCTTAGAAGTAATTATGCCCAAAGCCGGCGTGGATATGACAGAAGGACAAATCGTCCAATGGAATAAAAAAGTCGGAGAATTTGTAAAAGAAGGAGAAATCCTTTTGGAAATCATGACTGACAAAGTCAGCATGGAATTGGAAGCAGAAGAAGACGGTTACTTGATCGCTATCCTTAAAGGTGATGGTGAAACGGTTCCGGTTACTGAAGTTATCGGTTATATTGGTGAAGAAGGGGAAAATATCCCAACAGCTGGAGCAGCACCAGAAGTTAGCTCAGCACCTGCGGCAAGTGCTTCGAACGATGATGGTAAGAGCGATGATGCTTATGATATCGTTGTTATTGGTGGTGGACCTGCTGGTTATGTTTCTGCTATTAAAGCAGCTCAATTAGGTGGTAAGGTTGCTCTTGTTGAGAAATCTGAACTTGGTGGAACTTGCTTGAACCGTGGATGTATCCCAACTAAGACTTACCTTCACAATGCTGAAATTATCGAAAATATCGGTCATGCAGCAAATCGTGGTATTGTGATTGAAAATCCTAACTTCACTGTTGACATGGACATACTTCTAGAAACTAAATCTAAAGTTGTCAATACTCTTGTTGGTGGTGTTGCGGGTCTTCTTCGTAGCTACGGAGTTACTGTACATAAAGGTATTGGTACAATCACCAAAGATAAGAATGTCTTAGTCAATGGTTCTGAATTGCTTGAAACTAAGAAGATTATCCTTGCTGGTGGTTCAAAAGTAAGTAAAATTAACGTTCCTGGTATGGAATCTCCACTTGTGATGACGAGTGACGACATCCTTGAAATGAACGAAGTTCCAGAAAGCATTGTGATCATTGGTGGTGGAGTTGTCGGTATCGAGCTTGGCCAAGCCTTCATGACATTTGGTTCAAAAGTTGCTGTTATCGAAATGATGGATCGTATCGTTCCAGCTATGGATGCAGAAGTATCTAAGAACCTTCGCTTGATTCTTGAACGTAAAGGTATGACTATCTTGACAGGTACTAAACTTCAAGAAATCATTGAAGAAGATGGCAAACTCCGTATCAAGGTTGAAGGAAAAGATGATGTCATCGCAAACAAAGCTCTTCTTTCAATCGGTCGTGTTCCAGACCTTGAGGGTATAGGTGATGTTGAATTTGAATTAGAACGTGGTCGTATCAAAGTTAATGAATACATGGAAACTTCTGTTCCAGGTATCTACGCACCAGGTGATATCAACGGTACTAAGATGTTAGCTCACGCTGCCTTCCGTATGGGTGAAGTAGCAGCTGAAAATGCACTTAAAGGAAATCACGTTGTTGCCAAATTGAACCTGACTCCAGCAGCTATCTACACACTACCAGAAGTAGCAGCAGTTGGTTTGACAGAAGAACAGGCTCGCGAGAAATACGATGTTCAAATCGGTAAATTTAACTTTGCGGCTAACGGTCGTGCAATTGCATCAGATGCTGCTCAAGGATTTGTTAAAGTTATTGCCGATAAGAAATATGGTGAAATCCTTGGTGTTCACATCATTGGTCCAGCAGCAGCTGAATTGATTAACGAAGCGTCAAGCATCATCGAAATGGAAATCACTGTTGAAGAAATGCTTAAGACAATCCACGGTCACCCAACATACTCTGAAGTGATGTACGAAGCATTTGCTGATGTTCTTGGAATGGCTATTCATTCACCTAAGAAAAAATAAAAATAAATAGACTAGACTGGAATTATTTTCCAGTCTCTATCGTATTAGAAGGTATCTTATGAAATACATTATCAATCATTCAAACGACACTGCCTTTAATATTGCTTTAGAGGAGTACGCTTTTAAGCATCTTCTTGATGAAGATCAAATCTTCCTTCTTTGGATCAACAAACCATCTATCATTGTAGGTCGTCACCAAAATACCATCGAAGAAATTAACCGTGACTATGTTCGTGAACACGGTATTGAAGTAGTCCGTCGTATCAGTGGTGGTGGAGCTGTTTACCATGATTTGAACAACCTAAACTATACCATCATTTCAAAAGAAGATGAAAACAAGACCTTTGACTTCAAGAGCTTCTCTACTCCAGTTATCAATACTTTGGCTGAACTTGGTGTTAAAGCTGAATTTACAGGTCGTAACGACTTGGAAATCGATGGTAAGAAATTCTGTGGAAATGCACAAGCCTATATCAATGGCCGTATCATGCACCATGGTTGTCTTCTCTTTGACGTGGATTTGTCAGTCCTAGCTAACGCACTTAAAGTCTCTAAAGATAAGTTTGAATCAAAAGGGGTTAAATCAGTCCGTGCTCGAGTAACTAATATTATCGATGAGTTGCCAGAAAAGATCACTGTTGAAGAATTCCGTGATTTACTCTTGGAATACATGAAAAAAGAATACCCTGAGATGACTGAGTATCAATTCTCAGATGAAGAATTGGCTGAAATCAACCATATCAAGGAAACCAAGTTCGGTACCTGGGATTGGAACTATGGTAAATCACCAGAGTATAATGTCCGTCGTGGAACTAAATTCCCAAGCGGTAAGGTTGAAATCTTTGCTAATGTTATTGAATCCAAAATCCAAGACATCAAGATTTACGGGGACTTCTTTGGTATCGAAGACGTAGCAGCTGTAGAAGATGTCCTTCGTGGTGTTAAGTACGAACGCGAAGATGTTCTTAAAGCCCTTCAAACCCTTAACCTAGGTCGTTACTTCGCAGGAATCACTGCAGAAGAAATCACTGAAGCAGTTGTAGAATAAAATCAAAAGAGATCCATGTAATATGGATTTCTTTTTTTAAACTTGATAATCATCCATGATGAGAGTATAATGTAGTTGATTTTTTAAATAAGGAAGGAAAAATTAAAAATGATAGAGGTTCCAATTGAAAATCTCGGTCTATTTGAACAGTTAGATCGTATTGTGGTAGCATTTTTTAAGAATCAAGAAACTACAAATCCTTATGATTTAAACATTAGTATCACACAAGAGCATTTCGATAAGAAAAAACAAGAGTTAGAGCCATTAGGTTATCAAGCTGTCCAACTACCATTAGGAATGGCTTTAGATAATGTTATTCAGCAAGCACATTTTAAAGCATTGATTATTGGTGGTCTTGCTCCTGAGGAAATCATCGTAAGCAAAGAAGCGTTAATGCCTCTAAAAGACATTGTTGATAGTTTTTGCATTATGTACGCTGCAGCTAATAACCGTCTTGAAAATAGTAAGGCTTATGAATTAATGAAAGATAAAACGGTCTACTTTATTGGTAAACTTCTGACTGATAACCCACAGAAAGGTGATGAAATTGCTTATATGGGTATCGATCGTACAGCTAGTGACGGTACTCCTTATGAAGCTGTTAAATGCTTTCTAACAAAAGATAGCGCAGAGAAGTTCAATGGTGAAAAAAGACCTGTCACCCCTGCAAACTTGGCCTATCTAAAATCATTCTGGGGAAAACCAGTCATTATTGAACCTCACAGAAATTATTGGATTGAATTTTTATAGAAAGAATAAAAGAGCGTAAGATTCGATAAAAAAACTTACTCTCTTTTTCTAACACTAAAATATTACATAATTAATATTATGTATATTATAAACTATCCAAGGCATTTTTCTGTTCGTCATTGACAATATGTGTATACAAATCAGTTACTTGTGTGCTTGCATGTCCAAGTTGATGGCTGACCAAAACCTGTGATTTAGTAGCATCATAGAGACGGGTTGCAAGAGTATGGCGCAGTTTATGGGGAGTTACGCGGACTTTAAAGTCTTCTGAATACTTGGCGACCATTTTTTCAACACTAGATGCATCAATCCGGTTTGGAACCCCTCGATATAAGGTTAGAAAGAGTGCTGTATCAGACTTTTCAGTCTTATAACGTTTGTCTCGAATAGCGAGATATTGCTCTAGGTAAGGCTTAGCAAAGGCAGCCACATTGACTGAGTCTCTTTTTCCACCTTTTCGAGTGACGTCAATCACCATCATTTTAAGATTGAGATCTCGAAGGTCCAGGTTAACCGCTTCCGAGAGACGGACACCAGAGGCAAGAAGGAGTGCGATAATGGCTAAATCTCGCTCCTTATTCTTGTTAAAGGACGATAAGGCTCGATTTGAGAGTATTTGAGGGTATTCCTCATCTATATAATTCAAAAACGCTTCTGTTTCATCCCCTAAAAAGAGCTTTTGCTTGATATTTTCAGCACGGGCCGCCAAGGTTTCTTTCTTTTTCTTGGTTGCAACCTTCTTCATGACGTTACGGTAGAAATAAGGTTCCCCTTGCTCATTTTCAACCTCCTCAGTCAAGTACTTATAGAGACTAGAAAGTGCCGAAAGAGTACGGTTAATGGTTGTTTGAGAAACCCCATTTTTCGTCGTATTGGCATTGAGCAGAGGACGTTCACGTAAGTAAAGAATAAAGGACTCCATGTCTTTCTTGGTCATGTGCTCCAGAACGTCTAAAGGAATCTTGGCCATGGTGTCAGCATTCGATATTCCAGATTCCATAACCCAGGTGAAAAATCGATCGTATTCCTTCAAATATTCGTACAAGGTCGTAAAGCTATAGGGAACAGCCAATTTCGATTGGTAGTATTCCAGAACGTACCAGGGCATGACTTGTTTGAGTTTATCAATCCGTTCTAATAAGATCTCACGTTTCATGTTTTTCTCCAAATCTTTCTATACTAGTAGTATAGCATAGCTAGATATATTTTTCAAGAAAATTATAGTTTTTCGGAAAGATGATATAGGGGGTATTATAGAATATGTTAACCACCAAAATAACTAAAAAAATTTTTTTAAATATTGTCCAAATAGGTGATATTATAGTTATAATTGCTTCTATAATATTATTCATGAATAGTAAACTAAATTAATCAAAAACACCCTTGGCAAAAACCTTGGGTGTTTTATAAGTAGAGTTTTTATTTATTAAAATTGCTATCTGGCATAAAATACAAAATTATAAAAAATGGAACTAACAGTAAATTATTCCATAAAGAGTTAGAAAATAACCCAATACACACATATATTAAAAATATTAATGACAGAATTATCTTCTTAACCATTGATTTTTTCATGGCATTACCCTCCTATATTTTTTATTAAAGAGCTTTACACCATCAGTATAGTCTTTTATTTTCTAAAAAACAAGCCTATATGTAATAATTGCAGAATAAATTTTAAAAGTTATTTTAATTTTTTTATGAAATTCTGAATGGCATTCAATTAACCTAAATCACATAACATAAATTATGTAAATATTTTTTCCTACAACAACAAATCTTTTACTTTTCCAATTTCATTTTTTGGGATGACGAGATGAATCGTATCTCCTACGTATAATTTGCTCGTTCCATTAACCGTTTGTGTTTTACCGTTATGTACTTGCGTTGTAATTAAGATATTGTGTGGGAGGTTTAATTCATGGACTTGTTTCCCTGAAATCTTTTCTGAAACTGGAATTTCGATTAAGGTTACCTCTCCTTGGTCTGCAGCTACTTCTTCTGGCAGCAATCTTTCAAGCATAGCTTCGTATACTGGAGCACCTTTAAGCAAATCCATGACAATATAAGCTACAAGTGTCACAAGACCGAGAGGCATGAGGTTACGAATGTCTCCTACCATCTCAGTAACTAGAATCATAGCTGTCAGTGGAGCCTTTGATATTGCACCAAAATAACCACTCATACCTAAAATCACGAAAATAGGAAACTGTTCTGGACTAACAAGATTAAAGTTCACACAGATTACTCCAACAAGAGCTCCTAATAGAGAACCTAAAGCAAGGATAGGTAGGAAAATTCCTCCAGGAAGTCCGCTGCCATAACTAATCATACTCCAAGCAAATCGGATGATGAAGTATAGCAATAATATTTTAAACGGATAATCTTGACTCGTTAAAGACAGGACTAGTTGATTGCCTCCTCCGAGAACATTTGGAAAATAAACCCCAACCGGAATAATCAAGAGAAAAGCTATAATGGGATAATAGGCACGGTCTAAGTGAATCTTTTCCCCGACCCAATCATAAACAAGTGGAATATTCAAAACTGCTTTTTCGTAGAGAAAACCAGATAATCCTAGGAAAATACCCATCACCAGATAAATCCAGTATTGATCAAGAGTCATCAGAGGAATATTGTCAGGCATATCCAATACAGGCGTTAATCCAAAAATCAAGAGTGAGATAAAGTTAGCAACGATACTGGCTGCTAAAGCAGATACCCAAAAGACTCTTGAAAAATGATGATAGACTTCCTCAACAACAAACAATAATGCTGCTATAGGGGCGTTGAATGCAGCAGCCAAACCAGCAGTCGCACCACTTGCAATGAGAGAACGCTCCTCTAATGGACTTGATTTTAGCCATTTTGCAATCCCTTTTCCTCCCATGGCGCCTAGTTGGATACTGGGACCTTCACGTCCGAGCATGAGTCCTCCACCAATTGCTAAAATCCCAAGGATGTATTTTTTCCAGAGAATGCTCCACCAGTTAAGAGACATGAGTCCTTTTAATTCAGCCTCTACTTGAGGAATTCCTGAACCTTTTATATTTTTTTCTGAACGTGTCAGTTTTGCTCCTAACCAAATAATAAAAACATACAGGAGAACAATCATACCAACATTCTGCAAAAGATGTTGCTTATCTTGGTATAGTCCTTGAATAACATGAAATCCTTTTTCAATTGAAAAGCGAAACGAACCAACGATAGCCCCTACAACAAGCCCTACTAATATTCCACGTACAACTTGCGACAATATTGAACTAGAAGCAAATTCAAATTCTTTTTTAGGGCGTAGTATTTCTGATTTAATCTTCATAACAAGTCACTTTTCCCTTCTTCTGAGATGAATGATTTGATTGGTTCAAAACTTCGTCTATGAATGGATGTTATACCGTATTGTTTTATTCCTTCTAGGTGTTTTGCAGTACCGTAGCCAGCATTGTGTTCAAAATCATAACCTGGAAATTGCTGTCCGTAGGTAACCATAAGATCATCTCTGGTAACCTTAGCAACAATTGAAGCCGCAGCAATGGATAGGGAGTTGGCATCCCCTTTGATGATGGATGTTTGAGAAATCGGCAAATCCAACTTCATAGCATCAATCAAAAGATGTTCTGGCTGAGGTTCAAGTTGAGAGATAGCTTCCTTCATGGCTAGTTTCGTTGCTTCGTAGATATTGACTTGATCAATGACTTGATTGTCCATAATCCCAATACCGATTGCTAGGGCATTATCTTTGACAGCCTGAAAAATCTCTTCATGTTTTTTCTTGGGAATCTTTTTACTGTCATTTAAGCCTTTAATTTTACAATTTTTGGGCAGAATAACTGCTGCAGCAACAACAGGTCCAGCCAAAGGGCCACGACCGACTTCATCGACACCTGCAATTAGGTTAAAGCCTTGAGTATAAAGCTCCCTTTCGTACGATAACATACTTTCTAAGCGCAGATTTTCATCCATTTCTGCTTGGATGGCCTTTTTACGCTTTTCAATTTCCTTTTGGACACCTGAACGAGAATCTTTTTCAAATTCCTTAAATAAGGGACTTTCAAGTTCTCTTATCTTTGCTAATGCTTCTTTGATTTCTTTAATCGTTGCCATTGAGGTCATCCAATGTATCTAATGTATAGTTGCCCAGTTTTCCATCACGAACTTCCTTGACGAAAAGGTTGTAAAAACGATCGTAATCATCACGGAAACCAAGGATACGCGTCATATCCATGATAATTTCAGGAGCCTCATCGTCCAGATTCATTTGTTTAAAACGCTCTTGAAGCTTATCAGGATAATGTGTTTTAAAGTAATTGAGACCGAAAATCGTCACTTCATCCATTGGAAGCAACTGATCTTTGATGGCTCCAGTAAGGGCAAGTTTAAGAGCAACCGTTTCATCTTCGAATTTTGGCCAAAGAATCCCTGGAGTATCCAAGATTTCCAAATCTTTATTTGTTTTGAGCCATTGTTGACCCTTTGTCACACCTGGCTTATTACCAACTACAGCAATCTTCTTACCAGCCAAACGGTTCATCAGTGTTGATTTCCCAGCGTTTGGAATCCCAATAATCATGGTACGCAGGGTTTCAATTTGAATTCCTCGTTCCTTTTGATGAGCAATCTTCTCTACCATGAGTTTCTTAGTAGCATCCGTTACGACTTTTACAGTGATTTGTTCCTTAGAATTAATTGCAAGTGTTTGAATGCCTTGTGATTCAAAGTGCTGGCGCCATTCTTTTGTTAATACTGGATCTGCAAGATCTGCCTTGTTTAGAATCAATAGTCTTGGTTTATCTCCGATGATTTTAGTCAGCATTGGATTTTGACTAGACAAGGGCAAACGTGCATCCACTAAAACTGTCACAAAATCAACGAATTTTAAATTTTCCTGAACCTGACGTCGTGCCTTGGACATGTGGCCAGGAAACCATTGAATAGTTGCCATTCTATTTCCTTTTCTTCATACAAACTTATTCTATAAAACATAGATGATTACTGACTATTTTACCATATTTTGGCTATTTTTGCAGATGAATGATATTTTAATAAAAAGGAAATCCCCCTTTACCAAGAGGAAAAGAGGGATACCATTCTTATTGATGAACAGCTTGTGCTGCTGTAATTAGAGTTAGTTTGTAAACATCGTCAGAGTTACATCCACGTGAAAGGTCGTTTACTGGTTTGTTAAGACCTTGCAAAACAGGTCCAACAGCAGCAAATCCACCGAGACGTTCAGCCATCTTGTAACCAATGTTACCAGCTTCAATACCTGGGAAGATAAAGACATTAGCTTGTCCAGCTACATTACTTCCTGGTGCTTTAAGAGCTGCAGTTTCTGGAACAAAGGCTGCATCAAATTGCAACTCACCATCGATTTCAAGGTCAGGACGCAAGTCGTGTGCGATTTTAGTTGCTTCAACAACTTTGTCAACACTTTCACCAAAACCTGAGCCTTTAGTTGAATAGCTAAGCATAGCAATCTTAGGTTCGATACCAAACATTTTTGCAGTGATAGCAGAGTTAATAGCAATTTCAGCTAGAGCATCAGCATCTGGGTTAATGTTGATAGCACAGTCACCAAACAAGTAACGTTCAGTGCCACGAACCATAAGGAAGGCACCTGATGTACGGCTCACATTCGGACGAGTCTTAATGATTTGAAGAGCTGGACGAACTGTTGAAGCTGTAGAGTGAATAGCTCCTGAAACCATACCATCAACTAAGCCCATATAAACTAACATAACACCAAAGTAGTTAACATCGTTGATGAGTACTTCTCTCGCTTCTTCTTCTGTCATTTTTCCTTTACGACGTTCAACAAGTGAAGCGACCATTTCTTCAAATTGTGGGTAATGTTCTGGATCGATGACTTCGTAACCCTCTGTAATTCCTTCGATTTCGAGATAGATTTTAATTTTGTCAGGGTTTCCTAGGAGTACAGGGATAACTTCTGTTTCTTTTACCAAGCGCTTCGTTGCTTGAAGGATACGTGGTTCTTCACCTTCAGGTAGAACAATGCGTGCGTTTTTACCAACTAGGTTGGCTTTCAAACTTTCAAAAACTTCCATGAGTTTTGACTCCTTTTTTAAAATAAATTATTATTTGATAACTGTGTAATAAGTGTGTCGAAATCATCCGGCAGTGGGCATTCTAACTCTAACTGCTCTTCTAAGAAAGGATGATAGAACGATAAGTAATGGCAATGTAGAGCCTGGCGCTCGATGCCATGTTCTAAGCTTCCCCCATAAAGATCATCTCCGAGTAACGGAAAACCAATATGCGAGAAATGAACCCGAATCTGGTGGGTTCTTCCGGTGTGGAGACGAATATCAACTAAGTGAATATTCCCATAAGATGCCACGATTTGATAGGACGTATGGGCATATTTACCTCCCTTTGCTACCCGCCTAGTGATGATAGAGTCTTCATCACGGGCTATGGGTGCAATGATTTCTCCCTGAGGTTCCAGATGACCATCTCCCTTGACTAGGGCGTAATAATGCTTTTCAATAGCCTTTTTTTGCAACTGTTTATCTAATCTGGCATGCGCATAGCCGTGTTTAGCAAAAAGCATCAAGCCCGATGTATCTCTATCAAGTCTCGTCACGATGTGGACTTGTTGATTCTCATAGTTTTGTTTGACATAGTAACCCTTTATAAAGTTGGCAATCGTATTAGAATGATTGACACTGGGAATTGATGCAACACCAAAGGGTTTGTTGATAATCAAGAAATGATCATCTTCAAATAAAATGTCTAGAGGATAATCAATTGATTCAAGCGTCTCAAATCCTTCCTCTGGCGGAATATCGATGACAACTTCATCACCAATATCTAGGAGATAGGTTGCATTCTGCGGACGTCCATTGACTCGAATATCACCGCCTCTAAACTTAATCTTAGCAAGTAAACCTTTGGAAACTTCATGTTTTTTCAGAAAGGTTTTTACCTTGACATGTTCGTCAGCAATAAACTGAAACCTCATTCGTCCACCTCGCCAATAAAGGCATCTTTAACACGATTCCAAAAACTGGTGTGGCTTGGTGTAGCTACAAAATGAATCTTGTGGTGGTCAATCTGATACTCTATTTTCTCAATATTTCGGAAAGAATAGATACTATTGTCGACCGAGATTGTGTGATAGTCATTTCGAGTTGGTATCAATTCTATCTTGTCTTTTTTAGGTACAATAATTGATGAACCAAGTGTTCGGTAAATTCGATTATTTAGACTAGCAATTTCAGCCAATTGCAAAGCTTCTATCGTAGGATGTAGGACTGCTCCACCTAGCGATTTATTATAAGCTGTACTTCCTGTTGGTGTTGAAACTGTAAGACCGTCTCCACGAAAACGTTCAAAGGGAACATTGTTAATAATAACATCTGCAACCATAGTGCGATCAGACCGACGAATACTGGCTTCATTTAGGGCTCTAAAAGACTTGACCTCACCATTTTCAAGAAAGACTTTGACATTTAAGAGCGGATAAGAAACACGAGCTCCATTATCTAACTGTAAATTTGTGACCAATTGGTCCAATTCAAAATCTCGATAGTCCGTATAAAAACCTAAGTGACCTGTGTGAACTCCAATAAACCTGACCTTATCTAGTTGGTTTTCGTACTTGTGAAAGGCAGATAACAACATGCCATCTCCACCAATAGAGATGACAATATCTGGATTTTTATCATTGAGGATAAAATTATTCTTTTTTAATCGTTCTTTTAATTCGAAAAGAACTTTTTGACTCTGAGGTTTACGGTTGGCAATTAGGTCAATTCGTTTACCTGTATTCTTCATCGGTATCGTCACTGTTTCCTACCCCGTCATTTAACTTTCTATACAAAGGATCAAAGAGCGCTTGTGCTTCTTGGATATCCGCACGTATTTTACTCATTTCTTCATCCAGTTGATGAGAAATTCTCGCCGTAATTTCTAGCCTTTCTTTGATTTCCTTCGGGAAATCTCCTTGGTATTTATAGTTGAGTGAATGTTCAATCGTAGCCCAAAAATTCATAGCCAAGGTACGAATCTGAATTTCAACAAGAATTGTTTTTGCGCCATTAATCGTATCAACCGTGTACTCTATAATCACATGGTAAGAACGATAACCCGAAGCCTTTCGATGAGTTATGTAATCACGTTCTTGAACAACTCTCATATCCTGTCTTTTACGAAGGATAGAAACAACTTCGTTTACGTCGTCTACGAATTGAACCATGACACGTAAACCTGCAATATCTTGCAAATCCTGTTCAAGTGTGTCATAGCCAATACCCCGGCGTGCCATTTTTTCTTTGATACTTTCAATCGGTTTAACCCGACCCGTGACAAACTCGATTGGAGAGTGTTTATTTTGTTTGCGGTATTGTTTTCGAATACCTCGGAGTTTTATCTTCAGCTCTCCGACAGCCTGAATGTAAGGATCTAAAAATTCTTCCCATTCTGTAATCATATAACTATAAGGTCCAACTCTCTACACTTTAATTGATCTAATTTTTGATTTTCCATTGAAAATCTTATACAATAAATACAATACTTATTATACCATAAATCGCTTTCAAATATAAAGAAAAGGTTATAAAAATGAAACATTTAGAAATTGAAATGAAAACACTTCTGACCGAGGTAGAATATCAAAAATTGAAAGATCACTTTTCAGAAGTTAAGCCCGTCACACAAAGAAATTACTACCTAGATACGCCTGATTTTTACCTTCATCAACATAAAATCGCCATGCGTATTCGTACTTTTGCTACAAGTGCTGAATTAACCATAAAAATCCCTCAAGAAGTTGGTAATATGGAATACAATCAAGCCCTCACTCTTGACGAAGCCAATGCTTGTCTTGAAGAATGTAAACTTCCTCAAGGAATGATTCTTGATGAGTTGTCAAATCGAGGTGTTTCAACAAGTGGTTGGATTGTTTTAGGTTGTTTAACAACTTTACGTTATGAGAAAGAAACAGCCATAGGACTCATGGCTCTCGATCAAAGTAGCTACTTTGATGTTATTGATTATGAGTTAGAATTGGAAGTTGAAGATGGAGAGCAAGGAAGTCGTGATTTTCAAGAGTTTTTAAAGGAAAATGGAATCCAATTTAAGAAAGCACCTTCTAAATTAGTACGATTTATCAAAAATATGAAAAAATGCTGAAATTATCTCCTTTTTTTGATAAAATAGAGTAGACAAAAAATGATAAAATCTGTGAAAGAAAACACTTCCTTTGAAATTGTTTTTTTCGCTGATTTACTTAGTTTATAGAGGACGGTTTATCGATGTCAGATACAAAAAATATGAAGCTTTTTTCACTTTCATCCAATCATGAAATAGCTCAAAAAATTGCAGATGCTTCAGGTGTTCCACTTGGAAAACTATCATCCCGTCAATTTTCAGATGGTGAAATCCAAGTCAATATCGAAGAAAGCGTTCGTGGATATGATGTTTATATCATCCAATCAACGAGCTTCCCAGTGAATAACCATTTAATGGAACTTTTAATTATGGTAGATGCCTGCGTCCGTGCTAGTGCAAATACCATTAATGTTGTACTTCCATACTTTGGATATGCACGTCAAGACCGTATCGCTTCTTCTCGTGAACCTCTAACAGCTAAGTTAGTTGCAAATATGTTGGTAAAAGCTGGAGTTAGCCGTGTATTGACTCTAGACCTTCACGCTGTTCAGGTTCAAGGATTCTTTGATATTCCAGTTGACAACCTCTATACAATTCCACTTTTTGCAAAACATTACTGTGATAAAGGGTTGACAGGTTCAGATGTTGTTGTCGTAAGTCCTAAAAACTCAGGTGTAAAACGGGCTCGTAGCCTTGCTGAATACCTCGATGCACCGATTGCAATCATTGACTATGCTCAAGACGATTCCGAACGCAGCCAAGGTTACATCATCGGTGAAGTTGAAGGTAAGAAAGCAATCTTAATCGATGATATTCTTAATACTGGCCGTACATTCTCTGAAGCAGCTAAAATCGTTGAACGAGATGGAGCAACTGAAATCTATGCGGTCTCAAGTCACGGACTTTTCGTTGACGGTGCTGCAGAGTTACTGGATGCAACTAGCATCAAAGAAATCTTGGTTACAGATTCTGTTGTGACAGAAAGCAAAAAACCTAAAAACGTACAATACATTACTGCAAGCGAATTGATTGGTGATGCCATGGTTCGTATTCATGAAAGAAAACCAGTTAGTCCCCTATTTAAATTTAAATAGAAATTAGGTGAGTTTTTGATTTATTTGGATAATGCTGCTACGACACCCATGTCATCTGCAGCTATCTCAGCGATGACTCAAGTCATGCAAGAAACATATGGGAACCCTTCTAGTATCCATGGTCATGGACGCCAAGCAGGTAAATTATTACGTGAAGCACGTCAAGAGTTGGCAAATATATTAGGAACAAAGCCACAACGGATCTTCTTCACCTCCGGTGGGACAGAAAGTAATAACACTGCTATCATCGGTTATTGTCTTCGTCACCAAAATCGTGGCAAACACATTATTACTACTGCTATTGAGCATCATGCTGTACTTGAACCAATCCAATATCTTGTTGAAAACTTCGGGTTTGAAGTAACTATTTTAAAACCTGAGAATCATGAAATCACAGCAGAACAGGTCAAAAAAGCGCTTCGTCAAGATACCATCTTAGTTTCAACTATGTTTGCAAACAATGAAACAGGAACTCTATTACCTATTGCTGAAATTGGTGAAGTTCTAAAAAATCATCCAGCTGTTTATCATGTAGATGCGGTTCAGGCAATTGGTAAATTAGAAATTCATCCAGAAGAATTAGGGATTGATTTTCTCAGTGCTTCGGCTCATAAATTTCATGGTCCAAAAGGTATCGGCTTTCTCTACGCTGCTTCTACAGATTTTGATTCCTATCTTCATGGTGGAGATCAAGAGCAGAAAAAAAGGGCAGGAACAGAAAATCTTCCTGCAATTGTGGGAATGGTAGCAGCTCTAAAGGATGATCTTGAAAACCAAGAACAAAATTTTAAAAAGGTTCAAAAACTAAAAGACACATTCTTAAAGGAAATGGCTGACACAGACTATTATCTCAATCAAGGGAAAGACCAACTCCCTTATGTCCTCAATATCGGATTTCCAGGTCAACGAAATGATCTACTACTACTCCGCCTAGACCTTGAAGGTATTTCTATTTCAACTGGTTCTGCATGTACTGCTGGTGTCGTTCAGGTCAGTCATGTTCTTCAGGCACTCTACGGAGAAAACTCTCATCGCTTGCACGAGTCTGTCCGTATTAGCATTTCACCTCAAAACACAGAGCAAGAAATGATAACTCTTGCTAAAATTCTTAAAAATATCATCGGAGGATAACTCAATGGCATTCGAACAAACCATTAAACTAAAAAATTGCCGTTACGATTATACACTTAGCCCAACTGTGAAAAAGTTTACTCTAAAAGATAATACCTTTTTTGAAACTAAAGTCGGTAACTATGAATTGACACGTCTTCTTGAGAAAGTTCCAAATAGTGGAGAAGGTTTCCAACTGAAAATTATTATCAACAAAGACCTAACAGGCGCTAAAATAAATATTACAGATAAATTTGGCCTACGTTTAGTTGATATCTTCAAATCAGAAGAAACTCATATCCACCAAGAGAAATTCTACTTCTTGATGGATAGTCTTGTTGAACGTGGAATATTTACCAAAAGTGAAAGATAGAAGGTCATTATGTTTCGATTAACTTACAAGGACGCCTATCGTGTAGAGCGAGTACAAGAATTTGAAAATCTTGAATCCCTTATGCTATCCCTTTCAGGCTGTGTGACGCTTCCAGATACAACTGTTATAACATCTCTAACGCATAATGGAGCTGAAATCTATCAAGGACTTCTTGGTGACCTATACCGTTTTTTAACAAAGTACCAAAATAATATCTAAACTAAGATTTTTCTTAGTTTTTTTTCGTTATTGTTGATTTTTTCACAAGCTTTCTATAAAATAGTAAATAGAAAGGTTGTGATAATGTGAAAGAAAAAGAGTCTACTATTCCTAAAGCAACAGCGAAGAGACTTTCTCTCTACTATCGTATCTTTAAAAGATTTAATGCTGAAAAAATCGAAAGAGCTAATTCCAAGCAAATTGCAGAGGCGATTGGTATCGATTCTGCAACTGTTCGTCGCGACTTCTCCTACTTTGGCGAACTTGGTCGACGAGGATTTGGCTACGATGTTAAAAAGCTCATGAACTTTTTTGCTGACCTTTTAAATGATAATTCTATTACCAATGTTATGCTAGTTGGTATCGGAAATATGGGTCATGCTCTCCTTCACTATCGATTTCATGAACGTAACAAGATGAAAATTGTTATGGCTTTTGACCTAGATGACCATCCAGAGGTTGGCACTCAAACACCTGATGGTGTTCCAATCTATGGAATATCTCAAATAAACGAAAAAATAAAGAATGCTAATATCAAGACAGCAATTCTTACCGTTCCTAGTGTTAAATCTCAAGAAGTTGCTGAATTATTAGTTAATGCTGGTATCAAAGGTATTCTCAGTTTTTCACCTGTTCACCTACATCTTCCTAAAGACGTGGTTGTTCAGTATGTCGATCTTACAAGCGAACTTCAAACTCTCCTCTATTTCATGAGGAAAGAAGATTAGAAAGTGTAAATATTTATGAACAAACCAATTATTGGGATTACAGGAAACGAAAAAGCCCATCCAGATGATGAGCTTATGATGAGTTATGCTGCCAAAGGCTTTGTTGAAGGAGTTAAGGAAGCTGGAGGTATCCCCATTATCCTACCGATTGGTGATGAAGAATTAGCTAGTTATTACATCAGCTTGATTGATAAACTTATCCTAACAGGTGGTCAAAATGTTGACCCCAAATACTATGGTGAATCAAAAACTATTGACAGCGACGACTACCACCTTCAAAGGGATATTTTTGAGCTAGCACTTATAAAAGAAGCTATTAGACAGAATAAACCAATTTTTTCTGTCTGTCGAGGTACTCAACTCTTTAACGTTGCTATGGGTGGAACCCTTTATCAAGATATCGAAGACCATTGGCAAGACACTTCTGCTGAATATACAACTCAGCGACTTACCACCGAACCAGATACTATTCTAAGAGAAATCTATGGAGAAATCTCTCATATCAATTCTTTTCACCATCAGAGCATTAAAGATTTGGCACCTAATCTAAAGATTGTAGCACATGATCCTAAAGATGGAATCATTGAGGCTGTAACAACTACAGATGGTTTTCCTTATCTCGGTGTTCAATGGCATCCAGAATTTCTCTTTGAACATCGCCCCAAAGACAAAAAACTTTTCGACTATGTCATCAATGAACTGTAAAGCAGTTAGAATAATGATACTATTACAATGAACAATTTTATATTAGATCCGTCTTTTCACGATAACTAAAATAATCGGAATGTGAGACGATAAGATGGTCCAATAAGACCAGACCCATTAACTCACAGGCTTCTTTTACAAGTTTCGTAACATGGTCATCATTGGGACTAGGAACTACTGCACCTGATGGATGATTATGAACCAAAATCACCGATGTTGCCATATGCTTTAAAGCATAGTGGAGAATTTCTCTGGGTTCAGCAATGCTTCTAGTAGCTGACCCAATAAAAATAGTCTGCTGATGAATGATTTGGTTTTGAGTATTCAGATAGAGCGCCACTAGGTGCTCTTGTTTTTTATCTCCAAGCTCATCTTGCATCTTCTTAGCCAATCTCTGACTACTGAGAATGCTCTCCATTTCTACTGATTCTCTCTTATGGATACGGCATCCTAGTTCAATCATGGCTTGTAGTTCAATTGCCTTAACACGTCCAATACCTGATAAAGTCTGCAATTCCTGTAGGCTCATTTTTTTTAAATCTGTTAAACATGTCAGCTGATTTAAGACCTTCTGCGCTATTTCAAAAACATTGGCTTGTTTTGTTCCTGTTCTTAGCAAAATAGCTAGTAATTCTTGATTGCTAAGAGCCTCTACTCCTTCCCTGACTAGTCTTTCTCTTGGTAAAAGCGAATCTTCTTGAAATGAAATACTATACATAAAAAATCCTCCTCACTTAATTATTCGTGAGAAGGATCTTAAATCAGATAAATTTTAAGTGTTTTTAAATCTTTTCAAGTGCAAGGAGCAAATCTTCAATCAAATCGTCGACATTTTCAAGACCGATTGAAAGACGGATTTGTTTTTTACTCCTGCTGCTTCTAAATCTAAATTAAAAACTTTGCATGGATCGTTGTAGCTGAACGGACTACCAATGATTTTATATCTGCAATATTGGTAGTTTGAGAAGATTCATTTATGTTCCTTGTATTGCCAAATGAACTGGGTTTCAAATATAAATTTGTTACATCTTGACATAAGAAATGGTTATGGAGCTTTTTATTAATTTGATAATTAGAATTGTGCAACTTTTCTAAGATAGTTCAAAATAATTGTTTTCGACTTTTTACTCCTTTATAATAGAGTTATTGAATGATAAAGGAGAGTAGAATGTCAGAAATTACACATGAAATTGATTCAAACTTCGCTGGTCGTTTAAATATTTTACGTGCTGGTGTGCTCGGAGCTAATGATGGAATTATTTCTATAGCTGGTGTTGTTATCGGAGTTGCCAGTGCTACTAATAATATCTTGATTATCTTCCTCTCGGGATTGGCTGCTATTCTTGCTGGCGCCTTTTCTATGGCTGGAGGTGAATATGTTTCAGTATCTACTCAAAAAGACACTGAAGAAGCCGCTGTAGCTCGTGAGCAATTACTTTTGGATAAGGATATCGAGGCTGCAAAGAAATCTCTCTATGCTGCTTATCTACAAAATGGTGAATGTGAAACTTCAGCTCAATTATTAGTTAACAAAGCTTTTTTGAAAGATCCACTAAAAGCTTTAGTTGAGGAAAAATACGGAATCGAGTATGAAGAGTTTACCAATCCTTGGCATGCTGCAGCATCTAGCTTCGTCGCTTTTGTACTTGGTAGCCTGCCTCCTGTGCTTTCGATAACCATCTTCCCAAGCGACTATCGAATCTCTGCTACTGTTGTTATTGTAGCGGTTTCTCTATTAGTTACCGGCTACACCAGTGCCAAACTTGGAAAAGCCCCAACTAAAACAGCCATGATTCGTAACCTTTGTATCGGTCTTTTAACCATGGGAGTGACCTATCTATTGGGTCAGTTATTTAGTATTTAAAACATAAAAATACCTCGATGATATCGAGGCATTTTTATTATAGCTGTATAATTTTGCGATAACTTCTTGAAGTTATCATAAAGATTAGTACGTAGATAAGGGCAAAGATACCACAAATAGAAAGTGTTACACTTAACATCATGACTGAATCAACAACACCAACGACCTTGAGAATCAGGCTCAACATGTGATAAGCAAAGGCCAGATGAAGAAAGGCAAAGGCCAGAGGTAGGAAGAAAACAGTCAAAACTTGTTTATTAATGGTTTGCTTGATTTGTTTTTGATCCAAACCAACCTTTTGCAGAATGACAAAACGTTCACGGTCTTCATAACCTTCTGAAATTTGTTTATAGTAGATAACGAGTACAGTACCTACCATAAAGATGATAGTGAGGAAAATACCGATAAAGAGAACTCCTCCAAAGAGAGCGTTCATTTCGACAGTTGACTCACTCGCAATGGTTGCACCGTAAATCATACCATTCTCGTTCTTGAGATTGTGACTGAAATTATCAGAGTAGTTTTCAAAATCATCGGCAAGTTTGAGTTGTTCCTCTTTACTTGCCGTCACATCCACACCACCGTAGAGCTGAGTGTAGATAGCAGAATCATGGTATTTGTCCAAAAAGTTCTGTAGATTTGAGACAACAAGGTAGTTATAATCTGAAATCAATAGTACATACTGGTTTGCAACATGGTCTCTGAGGAAATCTTGCTGGATTTCTTGCTTGATCGTATAGTTCTGATTGTTAAGACTGAATGATTTTTGACCTTTGAGATTTTCATTCTTAGCGAATAGTCCCACCTCACCATTTGTAAGGTTCAGCTTTTGTCCAGTCATATTTTCATAGTCTTTTTGATCAAAAACTAGGAAAATTGTTTTGGGAATAACATTGTTTTGACCTTTTTCAAAGGTGGTTAAATTGGTCCCATTTTGACTAGAAAGGCCGAAACTTGCATAGCTAAGAACATCCTTATTGCTGATGGTTAGCTTCTTTTCCTTGGTATACTGAGTTAAAAGTTGGTCTAAATCCTCAACTTCGACATTTTGTCCTGAAATTGACATATCGTGAGGATACAGGAGTTTTTTAATATTTTCAGAACCATTGTAGATACTGGTTGCTGCTGACATGGTGATCAAAACCATGGTTGAAAGGATGGCAATGGTTGCTAAACCGACAGCATTTTTCTTCATACGAAAAATGAGGTTAGAAACAGAGATGAGATTGTTAGGTTTGTAGTAATATTTCTTGTTTTTCTTGAGCATTTTCAAGAAAACTGTAATCCCAGCATTGAACAAGAGGTAGGTTCCTACAATAACTAACATAACCGCAATAAAGAAAGTAGCAATAGCTTTGAAAACATCTGTTACGCTTAGTGCTAAGTAGTACCCACCACCTAGTGTAATTAGCCCCACTAAAGTTTGAAGGACTAGGAAGCGCCCTTTCTTTTCACCTTTTGATTTCTCGCGAGAGAGTTGGAGGGCATCCATACGGATAATTCGGATAGCGTTTAGGAAGACAATGACTAAAAAGATAAGACCAAATACCAGAAGGATCGAAAGCACTACGGACCATTGGAAGGTGGCAGTCAGCTCTACCTTCATCTTTGAAAGTTTGAGCAGTAAAGCGAAAATCAGATTGTCAAAGAGGGCACCTAACCCAATCCCAGCAGTGACCGTTACTAAACCAAATATCAAGAGTTCCTTAAAGGTCATGCCAACCAAATGACGCTTTTCTAGGCCTAACATACCATATACACCCAGTTCTTTGGAACGGTTTTTCATGACAAAACTATTGGCATAAAGTACGATAATGGCAGATGCAAGTGTCACTACGATGAGACCTAGTTGAAGGGTAAATTGAATAGAAGATCCACCCCGCATTTCTACCATTTTAGGATTAAAAGTTAATGAATAAAATAGATAGCTGATAGTAACTGCAAGGAGAACTGCTAGTGCAAAAGGGTAATAGATTTTGCGGTTTTTGATTAAGTTGGAGATGGCCAACTTATTGGTTAATCGAAACATACTAGTTCACCTCACTTGCCATAACAGTCAAGGTGTCAGAGATTTCTTGGAACATCTGACGATCCGTCTTTTCACCACGATAGATTTGATTATAGAGAATACCGTCCTTGATGAAAAGAACACGTTTTGCACGGCTAGCAGCTGCTGTTGAGTGGGTCACCATGAGAATGGTTTGCCCTTGCTCGTTGATCTGATCAAAGATATCAAGGAGGGCTGCAGATGACTTAGAGTCTAGGGCTCCTGTTGGCTCGTCAGCGAGGAGAATTTCTGGCTCCGTGATGATAGCCCGTGCAACTGCAACCCGTTGTTTTTGCCCTCCAGAGATTTCATAAGGGTACTTCTCCTGCAATTGATTGATACCTAGATTTTCAGCTGTTACTACCAATTTTTTCATCATTTCTGTAATAGGCTTTCTAGACAATACCAAAGGGAGTAAGATATTGTCTTTAACAGAAAGCGTATCTAACAAATTGAAGTCTTGGAAGACAAAGCCTAACTTTTCACGACGGAAGCTTGATGCTTCAGAATTTTTAATGGTCGCTGTGTCAGTTCCGTTTAGGAAGACCTGACCACGAGTTGGTTTGTCAAGCATAGCAAGAATATTGAGTAGGGTTGATTTTCCGGAACCAGACTCACCCATGATGGCAACGTAGTCGCCTTTTTCTACGGTAAAGTGAATATCTTTCAGGGCTTCTACTTGGTTACCTTGGAAACGAGTTTTATAAATCTTTTGAACGTGTTTTACATCTAGTAGTGTCATGATAATCTCCTTTTTAATATCCCATTAATTGAAACTGAGCCTGCATCATTTGAATGCCGAGCTCAACTCGCTCGATATCCTTTGGACTCGGTTTACTTGTTTGTTTCTTTTGTAAAATATTTTTCATAGTTTTGCTCCTTTATCTTTATGATATAAGTGTACTCTAAAAAAAGAGTTGGTTCCATAACATAACCTTACATTTGGAGCTTTAATCTTACATTTTTGTAAGATTGGATTATTTTTTTGAAATGAACTACTATTAGTTTACCACAAATTTTCAAGCAAAAGAAAAACCCTTGATACTACAAGGGTTTAAAACTTTAATTAAATAGAAAAGGTGATTACCAAAACCAACCTTTGTCATCATCGATTGGTTCAGCTTGTTTCATTTTGCGAGGGCCAGTTCCGTACATATCAGCTTCGATATCTTCCTTTGTTGGTAAGATATAGTCTAGGATGATGTAAATGATAATTCCAAGTCCAAAGTTTGCTACAGTGAAGATTGCAAATAGAAAGCGAACTAGGGTTACATCAAAATTAAACTTATCTGATAAACCTGCCAAAACTCCTGACACCATACGATTTCGCCTCATTTTATAAAATTTTGTATTCATGATTTGTACCTCTTTCGGTATTATTGATATGAGTATAACATGAACCAAAACAGCTTGCATCAGTCCTTAGGCGGATTTTGTAGGATAAGTCTACCATGACAAAGACCGCATCGATAGCGTTTAGTATCAATTCGTCGCTTTCGTTGATAGGTTTGGTGACAAGTCTGACAAGTATAGACTAGAACTGGTGTTTGACTGACACTTGATAAGGGAGGAACAAAGCGGAGTCCGTCTACTTCTTTTAACAATTCCTTAAAGGCTAAATCCTTATGTTTATAACCCTTACCCTCATAGTATAGATGATAATGACAGAGTTCGTGACGAACAATTTTTCGGAAAACAACCAACCCAAGTTCTTGATAGACTTTAGGATTAAAATCTAAATGCCCATCCTTAGGGAAAAATCGTCCACCTGTCGACCGTAGACGAGTATTCCATTGAGCCTGGTGTTTGAAAGGTTTTCCAAAGTCTTCTAAAGAGACTTGCCTAACGTAATCAGTTAGATTCATTAGATTCATCTGGTGCAAGGAGCGACAGATTTACTTTTTCACGTTGGACATCAATCTTCTTCACCCAAACGGTTACCAAATCACCAACTGAAACGACTTGACTCGGATGCTTGATGAATTTCTTGCTCATGTGAGAGATATGAATGAGACCATCCTCGTGAATACCAATGTCAACAAAAGCACCAAAGTCAACAACATTGCGGACAACACCTTCAAGCTTTTGACCGACTTTTAAGTCCTTGATATCTAAGACATCCTGACGAAGAACTGGCACATCAAAAGAATCACGAAAATCACGACCTGGTTTGAGAAGATCAGCAATAATATCTTTAAGTGTTTCTTGACCGAGGTCTAGCTCTTGTGCCATTTCCTGGATTGATACAGACTTGAGCTTAGTTTGCGCTTCTTCATTTAGGTCTTTGATGTCCAAACGTTTGAAAAGTTCCTTAACAGCAGCATAGTTTTCTGGGTGAACACCTGTATTGTCAAGGATATTGCTACTTTCAGGGATACGGAGGAAACCTGCAGCCTGTTCAAAGGCTTTTGCTCCTAAACGAGGGACTTTCTTAATTTGGGCGCGTGAAGTGATTTTGCCTTCTTCTTCACGGTACTTCACGATATTTTCAGAGATTGTCTTGTTGAGCCCAGCTACGTGCGAAAGTAAGGCTGGACTAGCTGTATTGACATTGACACCGACTTGGTTAACGACTGTATCAACAACAAAGTCCAGACTTTCAGACAGTTTTTTCTGACTAACATCGTGCTGATATTGACCGACACCAATGGATTTGGGATCAATTTTAACCAACTCAGCAAGTGGATCTTGCAAGCGACGAGCAATAGAAATAGCAGAGCGTTTCTCAACGGTTAGATCAGGAAACTCTTGACGTGCAAGTTCACTAGCTGAATAGACAGATGCGCCACTTTCACTAACAATGACATAGCTGACTTCTGGAAAATCCTTAAGAACTTCAGCGACGAAGGCTTCGCTCTCACGGCTGGCGGTTCCATTTCCGATAGCAATAATTTCAACACCGTATTGGCCAATCAAATCAGCCAAATCACGCTTAGCTTCTTCAATTTGACGAGCTGAAGCTGGTTTGACTGGATAAATGACTTGAGTTGTCAGCATCTTGCCGGTCGCATCAACGACTGCGAGCTTGGCACCTGTACGAAAGGCAGGGTCAAATCCAAGAACGACACGCCCTTTAAGAGGTGCAACTAGCAGGAGATTACGAAGGTTTTCCGAGAAGAGTTGAATAGCTCCTTCTTCTGCCTTCTCTGTTAATTCAGTACGAATACGGCGCTCAATAGCTGGCAAGACTTTTTTCTTAACAGATTGCTGAATGACTTCGTCAATATAAGCATTCTTAACCTTGAAACGAGCAGCAAAAAAAGCCTGGATACGTTCGACTGCATGCTCAAAGCCAATCTTCAAGATTCCTAGTTTCTCACCACGATTAAGGGCAAGCGTACGATAACCCTGCATATTGGCAACTGTTTCTGAGAAGTCATAATAAATCTGAAAGACTTGCTTCTCATCCAAACTTTCGTCCTTGACTTGTGAAGTAATCTTAGAATGTCTAAGGGCCTCTTGATAAGTCATTGAACGTAAGTTAACATCCTCAGAGAGAGCTTCGACCAAGATATCTACTGCACCAGACAAGGCATCTTGAGGAGTTTCGAAACCTTCACAGACAAATGCTTCTGCTTCTTTTTCTAGGTTAGAAACATTTTGTAAAATTAAACGAGCAAGTGGAAAAAGTCCAGCCTCACGCGCAATGGTTGCCTTGGTGCGGCGTTTTTCTTTATAAGGAAGATAAAGTTCTTCGACATCAGCTAGTTTTTCAGCTGCTACAATCGCTTCTTCCAATTCCTTGGTTAGTTTACCTTGCTCTTTGATTTTGGCTAAGACAGCTTCCTTACGATCATTGAGAGCAGTTAGGCTTTTATCAAGGTCGATAATTGCCTTAATAGCAACTTCATCCAGGCTACCAGTCATGTCTTTCCGATAACGAGCGATAAAAGGAATTGTCGCTCCTTCTGCTGTCAAACTAAGTACAGTATCAATTTGCTTTAAAGTTACACCCAAATCTTGGGAAATTTTTTCATATTTTTTATCCATGAAACTATTATACCATAAGCAGGAAAGCTTGTTTTCATTAATTTGTTGCTTTCATTCAACTTTATAAAGAGAAGAGCCATGTTTGTTTTAAATTTCAACCATTTCCCAGAAATAATAGTATAATAGAGATAACACAAAGAATCGAGGTATGCCGTATGGCTGTTAAATTTACAAAAACTGATGACTTAGATAAGATGTTCGAAGAATTCGCTAAACTTCCTGATTTGAAACAAGTAACATTTCCAGACGACAAAAAAAAGAAAGATAAGGCAGAAAAGAAAAAATAGATGACACTCTTTCAAAACCTGCCTTCAAGTGTTTTACAAGCTGGTGCTATCTTTCTATCAATCATTATTGAAGCTCTACCCTTCGTTCTAATCGGTAGCGTCATCTCTGGTGCCATTGAAGTCTATGTGACTCCTGAAAAAGTATATAGTTTTCTCCCTAAAAATCGTTTGGGGAGAATCTTTTTTGGTACCTTCATAGGGTTTCTCTTTCCTTCTTGTGAGTGTGGAATCGTTCCTATCATCAATCGCTTCTTGGAGAAGAAAGTACCAAGCTATACGGCTGTTCCCTTTCTAGTAACGGCTCCCATCATTAACCCAATCGTCCTATTTGCAACTTATTCAGCTTTTAGTCATTCACTTAAAATGGTGTTGCTCCGCGCTTTGGGTTCAATTCTTGTAGCTACCATATTGGGTATCTTTCTTGGATTTTTCTGGGAGGAACCTATTCAAAAGGAAAATAGATTGGCTTGTCATGAGCATGATTTTTCTCACTTCACAAGAGCTCAAAAACTGCTTCAGGTCTTTATCCAAGCTATTGATGAATTCTTTGATATGGGGCGCTATTTGGTCTTTGGCTGTCTTTTTGCCAGCATAGTCCAAGTATATGTTCCAACTCGTATCCTGATATCTATCAGCGCATCACCACTACTTGCGATTGTTCTTCTGATGGTCTTATCTTTCCTACTATCCCTCTGTAGTGAAGCGGATGCCTTTATTGGCTCTTCTCTTCTCTCTAGTTTTGGCTTTGCTCCAGTTCTTGCCTTTCTGGTAATTGGCCCTATGCTTGATGTCAAGAACCTTCTTATGATGAAGAATTATCTTAAAACGCGATTTATTTGGCAGTTCATGACCATTGTGACTCTTGTTGTTCTTGTCTATTCCTATCTAGTCGGGGTGATACTATGATACGATTTATCATTTTGTTTAGCTATTTTGTCTTAACCCTCTATCTTCATTTATCAGGCAAGCTCAATCAGTATCTAAACCTCCACTATTCTTATCTGGCTTATATCACAATGGTGTTGTCTTTCTTATTAGCCTTAGTTCAAGCCTATATTTGCTTCAAGCGTTTGAAAGAACATAGTCACTTACATACTATTTCAGCCAAGCTTGCTAGTTTTGTCCTCTTAAGTTTACCCTTGTTAGTTGGATTTACATTTCCAACTGTTGCACTGGACTCACAAACTGTATCCGCAAAAGGATATTATTTCCCTCTGTCGGAAGGAACTGACAAGGCAATCCAAGCAAGTGAAGGTACTAGCAGTCAGTATCTGAAGCCGGATACCAGTCGATTTTATTCACAGACAGCTCATGAAGACATTATTCGGAAGAGTGCTGATAAATACTTGGCTCAATCAAGTATTGTTATCAATGATGAAAATTACCTGGAGGTCATGGAAGCTATTTATGATTATCCAAATGAATTTGAAGACAAGGAAATAGAGTTTATTGGTTTTGTCTATAATGATCCTAATCACGCAAATAGTCAATTTGTCTTTCGCTTTGGTATCATGCACTGTATCGCTGATTCAGGAGTTTTTGGCCTTTTGACCACTGGAAACACTAATCAGTACGAAAATAACACCTGGGTGAAAGTCAAAGGTAAGATTAGCAATCACTATCACAAGGAACTCAACCAAGTCCTCCCAACACTCGAGCTTCAATCCTTTGTAAAAGTCGACAAACCAGAGAATCCATATGTTTATAAAGAATTTTAAAAAAGTAGCCTAAGTGGGCTACTTTTTCTTGTTTAGTAAGTTTTTAACTTCTCGGGCTCCGATCTGATCGCCAGCTTTTTCAAAAAGTTCGATAGCTTGTAAAAAATTCTCTTGCGATTTTTCTGAATTTTCAGCAGAATAAATCTCACCTAAACCTCTATAGGAACAGGCTTGAGCTATCAGATCATCTGTTTGTAATGCTTGCTTCAAGGACTGTTCCATATACATGATTGCTTTTGCTATTTCTCCTAGTTTTAATCGTAAATAACCTTGCTCATAATTATTGACAGAAGATTTGAGTGCATCCTCTGGAAAAGATTTTTCAATGATTTCTCGCTCTTTATCGATATAGTTAAGAGCTGTTTGATAGTCATTCATTTCACGATAAACCATGGCTAACTGGTGATAGCCTATATGTTCATTTTCTTTATCTTGACTTGATATTGCTATTTCAAGATATTTTTGATAAATCAGCAAAGCTTCTTGATAGTCTTTTTCAAAGAGCTTGATATAACCCATCAAATTGAGAAGGCTATAATCCTTACAAGTTTCTAACGAGAAAGTTTCTGAGACTAATTTCTTGGCCTCTTCAATCTTCCCCTCAAACAATAATTCCCAGGCTTGATTCATGTTTATTCTCCTTTAGCTTATGTTGTATAGAAATCAATCGACAAATCACTATCAGACTCGTATTTTTTCCAAGCTAAACTGAAGCCATAATAGTCTTCAAATTCTGGATGCCAGTCATAATAAAGTGGGATACGGCTAAATTTTCTTGCAACTACTTCATCTTCAAATTCTGGGGACTCTCCTGCAGTAATTCCAAATTGAAGACCATTCAATTCCCAAGTATTTCCCCAAACATTTTCATCTGATAGAACGTCAATCCAACGAGAGGCATCAATATCAAAATCTGCACATAACTCTAGAGTAAAGAATTTTCTATAGTTTATTTTGGCGGGCTTAATATAAAATGCACCATCCACCTGATACTTTTTATCTCTGGCTTGTATTTGTGAGATTTTCATTGGAATAGGAACTCCATTTAACTCTAACCAAAAGTATCCCAAGGGAGTTTTGATTGCATGGTAAATTTGTTTAGAATCTAATTTTACTTTTTTCAAGCAAGTATCTAAAATCCTTCCATGTTTAACTAGATTTGCACAAACTATTGTAGAAGTCAGTGGATCAAAATCTGTATACCTACGAATGACACGCTTTAACTTTTCGACGGGAAAAGTAATATCCTTTGGTAGAGCATGATACTTCTGGACAACTAAAGCAATTTTTTCAGTATTTTTCTTCCCGGTTGGAACAATCACAGCATGTCCAATATGGATATTTGGCTCGTCACATATATAAGTATAACCATTTCCACCTTCTTGAAACTCAACAACTACAATATTTAACTCTTGATCAGGATCGAAAAGTGGTTCTGCTTTTGCACTGGTCTGGCGCTCATAAAAAGTGAAACAATTTGGATTATCCTCTTCGCCAAAGACCATAAAACTACCACAATTTGGGCACTTCCACATATAAAAGGAAGCCTCCGAAATGTCTTCATAGGAAATTCTATCATGTTCGTCAGTATTGTTAAAAATATCTTCAAGCAACTCATCCGAATAAACCGAATAAGCATTTGGATCAGGCGCTTGGTGGTCGTTCATTGCTTGACCACATCTACATGTCCATTTTCCCATATCTAACCTCAGTCACGACTTAATTCTTCAAGGAAAAAATGATTGAGAGCTTTCCAGTCTTTCTTTTCCTCTGTAACACTTTGGACGTAGTCATCCAGCTCTTGGATATTTTTGATGATAAAGTCCTGAATTGGCTCTATCGGCTCAATTTCCATGCCTTCGGGTCCCTTTACCTTTATATCAAGCAATCTAGACACATGCTCTTTCATTTCATCAGGGAGGAGTTCTTTGACCAAATCATCAAACAAAATCGGTGGAACAGAGTGATGTTTTTCAATCCAACGACAAGCTAAAATAGGACGCAGAGCATAGAAATACTTTTTAGGTTTGACCTTATCTCCTGAAAGATACTTATTCATTTGAGTTCTAGCTGTATTCAAGTAATGGTGGAGCATCTTTTTCTCGGAAAAATACTGACTGACAAGAGGACGGATACGGTCAATAAAATCTGAATCTTGCTGGTAAACGATTGGCGACTGTAACCACTCAAAGAGGGTTGGATTTGACTTATAAAGCAACTTTAAAGCCTTGTCCAAATCCCAGCCACTCACATCCCAAGTATCGTCAATTGGTAGTTCGATGACATCTCGATGATCGTTCAAGCTTAGATAAAAATCTTGCTTGTGCTTGTATACGAAACGCACATCAAAATCACTATCCGGAGACTCAAAGCCCCAAGCGCGACTACCAGACTCAATTGCCCACAAAACTGTAACATCATAATCACGCTCAATTTCTGCAAGTTTTTCAGGTACCAGAACATTCATTTCTTCTTGTATTTGCATGGTGATTTTCTTTCTATATTCAAGCTACTTCTTCGGCGCGATTATTGATTAAGTCAATTGTTTGGACAATATTCCTCAATACTGGTATTTGATGTTGAAATAGTACTTGTACGGATCCATAAGATTTAAACGGTTCTTGTGTCAGCATCGACTTATCCATATAACCATTTTCAACGACATAATCGACAATCAATTTCACAAAAGAAATTTGCTTAGCATTAAGGCTTTCATCTGACAAGAACTTAGAAAAGACTTGATTAGCGGCCTCTCTATTCAAACCAATAATCTCACGAACCAATCTAGGAATAGCCTTGTTCTCATAGTGCTGCTGATAGTCAGATCTACTTCCTAATTTTTCCCATAATAGAGTTTCTAATGCTAATAAATCTTGTGCAATCAACTTCTTGTTATGATACAATTTAGAAATTGCTTCCTCATCCAAATGAGTTTTCAAATAATGTTCAACTTTTTCATTATAAGATCGCAGGTCATTGACTTGTAAATATGGCTTAGTATCATGGACAGTGGAAAGAATGTGATCATCAAAATTGACATAATATATAGTGCGTTCCGGTTTATCCAAAAACTGTAGTAAATCTCGAAGCGCAAGGCGTATTTTTTCAAGTTCAGACAAGCTTACTTCCTCCCAAAATTCAGGTTCTTGTACTTTCCTGATAATTTCAGCCTGTGCAAAGACCTGAGGGATATTGCTGACAGAAGCAAGGGCCTGAGCAGTTTTCATAACTTGAGATATATGAGTCCTTGATGGCTTGGAGGTTAGTTGTCCTACTTGAATTTCTAACATCCATAAATCAAAGCGTCTAGCCATTTCATTTTCATTATCTTCATTAAACATGAGAGGAGATATATGAGTATGAAGATTTTCACATGAAATCGTTGTAAGATTTTGCCAATTTTCTAATTTTTTATAGGTATAAACCATATCTAAGACCATACGAACTCTAAAGTCTAACTCATTCAAGTCCTCTACATGGCTATGAAGTTCTGAGACGAGTTGCTGACGATACTCTCTTGCAAATGGATCCTCTTGATAGTGAAGGTCTTGCAGTTCATGAATCAAGTCCACCTTGATATTAAACAAACGCTGTGCCAAGGGAACAATATGACGTCCATTTCCTTCTCTAGGATCTGCTTTGAAGTATTCAAAGTTGTCACCATAATCAAATACCAAAAAGTTTTCCTTATCCTGATCAGGTCCAAACAAATCTTTACAGAGACGGGTTCCACGACCAATCATCTGCCAAAATTTTGTTTTTGAGCGAACTTTCTTGAAAAAGACTAAATTGACAACCTCTGGGACATCAATACCTGTATCCAACATGTCAACTGAAATTGCAATTTGAGGGTATTTCTCCTTAATTTTAAAATCATCAATCAAGGTCTGATAATGTTTAATACTGTAATCAATCACCTGAGCATAGTCGCTCCCCTTTTCAGGATATCTTTTATTAAAAATCTGTCTAATATATTCCGCATGGTGATGATTCTTGGCAAAGATGATAGTTTTTCCAATCTCATCACCCGAAGCCGTCTGAATTCCTCTCGTCATTAGTTCATCTAGAACAATCTCTACTGTACCTTGATTAAAAATAAAGGAATTAAAAGCTCCAGCATCAATGTCTTTTTCTAGACTATCATCTTCAAATTGGCTATCAAAATATTCTTTTTCGTCTTGGGATAAATCATCGTAATGTAGACCATCCGTTGGTAGTTTTAACTTAGTTTCAATCGAATGATAAGCTACTAAATAACCATCTTTTACAGCCTCTTCCAGGTCGTATGCGTATGTTGGAACACCATTCTCCAAGTTAAAAAATCCATAAGTGTTTTTATCAAGGTCCTGACGAGGTGTGGCCGTTAAGCCTACGATTCTAGCATCAAAATAATCAAAAATTGTCTTGTATTTTTGATAAATAGAGCGGTGGGACTCGTCAATAATGATAAGATCAAAATGACCAACAGTAAAAGGGCGTTGAATGACTTCTTCCTGATCACTAATAGCTCCAATCATGGTCGGATAAGTAGAAAACACCATACGACTTGATCGTGCTCCAGCTTTATCCTCTAAAAAGTTACAAACCGAAAGATCTGGAAGTAATTTCCTAAATGAATCATAGGCTTGTTTTACAAGAGATGTTCGGTCAGCTAGAAAGAGAATATTTTTGACCCAATTGTGACGTGATAGGATATCAACAAGAGAGACTGCTGTTCGAGTTTTCCCAGAACCAGTTGCCATTACCAAAAGAGCTTGTCTTCGATTGTTAGAAAAAGCCTCACAAACACTTGCAATCGCATGTTTCTGGTAATATCGTCCAGAGATATCGTCTCTGATTTTACTAGAAATATCCTCAAGTGGTTTTTGCAAATGTCGTCTGTCCATCAATAATTGCAATTCTTCTTGAGAATAGAATCCTGCAACCTGGCGACGATTTACACCATCAAGAATGTAGTGCTTGAGGCCATTTGTAATAAAACAAATCGGTTGGTAACCTATTTTTTCCTCTAGCGCTTTAGCATATTCCTTAACTTGTACTTCACCGACTTCTGGATTAACTGTAGCCTTTTTGGCTTCAATAATTGCTAAAATCTTTCCATTTTTACCATAAAGGACATAATCACAATAACCTGTTCCTGAGCCGTGTTTCAGTCCATTAACAGCGACTTCAACTCGACAATTTTCTTCAAATTTCCAACCCGCTAATCGTAAATCAATGTCAATAAAAAGTTTTCTCGTCTCAGCCTCAGATAACTGATCGATATGAAAAGAAACCTCTTGGCGTTGAGCAGCAGTTTCACGTTTTTCTGTATAATTCTCTTGAACTTCCAAGGACTGTACAGCCATTTGTTCATGAAAGTCAGGCATAAGAGGTAAACTGTCTTGCAGTTCCACCATGGCTTGTGGCGTTTCTCTTTTCTTGACATTCTCTGAAATTGGCAATAACTTCTCGTCAAAAAAACGTTCCACAAACTCATTGCTGTAGCAGTAATCAATAAAGTTTACGAACTGGTACAAATGATGTAAGGCTAAAATCGCTTCACGTTCCTTGATCTCCCCACCATGAGCAGCATGATTGCCCCAGCGTATCAAGAGAACCATCTGACTATGAAGCTCTGGATCTACGATTTCTCTAAAGTCATCATCCCAAACTAATGAAGACAAGGTAGCACGATAAGGGGCTTCCAAATAAGAATCATGGCTATAAATCCAATGAACAGCCTGCTCCAATGCACGACGCGCCATGAAAGCTGTCGCTACAGTAGATGTCCCAATCATATTCTCAGCTTCTATACAGGGCTTTGAAAAAGATCCATACTCCTCGTTATTTAAAAGAAAATCAAAATTTCCCATTTTTCTCTCACTTTGACTAAATAGATAGCTATATTATACTAGATTTTAAGCTATTTCTCCACAGTTTTATAGCCATCTGACAAGCAAATTGTGATTTGTCAACCTGAGCCACAAAGTCTGCGAACTCGTTTTGGAGGGAAAGAGGGGGAAGGGGGATGGAAATGTCTAATAAATCTGATTTGGTTAAGCTAGGTATAGTTACAGCCTTATTTAACTTTTCAAAATTGTATAATTGACAGAAATAAAATAAATATTCTGAGTTTATTTTTTCTAAAGTAGGTTCTAAACCAAACGCTGTATCTACATTCCAAAAGTTTTCTCTTACTAAAATCGGTTTATTTATATTTCCTTTACGTCCAATAATTACCGAATTTTTTTTCACAATCCAATCTTTAGCATATCCTATAATTCCGCCACTTCCATAAATAGGGAATTGTCCGTTTTTATCTTCAACATTCTTTTGATTTTTACCATTTCTTATAGTAAGAATCTCGTTCCATTTACTAATTTTCCATTCTTTGTCATTAAGAATAACATCTCCAAACATCTCGTTAAATCGGGATTTGCACTTAAGAGATGAATTTCTGATGGGAATGTTTGACATTACTTTGGTTTACCATAGCATAGGCTAAGGTTGTGTCAATTTTGCTGTGACCTAGCAGTTTTTGGACTTGTTCGATAGGCATACCCTTATCAATTGCCTTTGTTGCTAGTGTTCTTCTAAATTTATGTGGGTGGACCTTTTGGATTCCAAGCTTTTGACCTAACTTTCTTAATCGAATCTCAACACCAGCTATTCCAAGTCTCTGGGCTTTTCCAAGCAAGGTAACAAAAAGAGCTGGATGATTATCTTCTCTGCTATTGATATAGTTCTTTAAATGGATTTTCGTCCGAGCATCAAAGTAAACAGGTCTCTCCTTTTTACCTTTCCCAAATACAACACATTCTCGATTTTCAAAGTCAATATCTGAGCGATTCAGCTGCACAAGTTCGCCCACGCGCATTCCTGTTGAAGCTAGTAGATCGATCATTGCTAAATCCCTTAAGTTTTCACAATTGTCTCGCATGATTTCAAGATGTTCATCAGTATAAGTTTCTTTCACAGTTTGTTCGGTCTTAATCTTTTTTATCCGTCTAATAGGATTTTTGATGATATATTCCTCCTGCTCAAGCCAAGCAAAAAACGAAGACAAGATGCGTCGGATATTGTCCAAATTTGCTTTACTGCAATCTTTTTCTGACTGATACTGTGCTAGATAACTTCTCAAATCATCAGTTGTCAGTTGTGTTACAGACTGCTTTATGCTTGTAAATAAGTTTTCAATGGTCCTTTGATAATAACGAATGGTTTTTGCACTACAACCCTCCACCTGTTTAGCAGTAATAAACAAGGCTAACAAGGAATTATTCGTATACTTCTGTTGATTTACACCATTTACTAAATGGCGCTCTAAACTCTCCCGCAATGCTAATAATTGTGCATTGTTTAAAAGGGGGAGCATTTCTTGAATGATGATTGTCACTTTTGTTTCCATATTTTCTCTCTTTCATTATTTCAATAAAAAGAGACAATATTAGTTTTCTGCATTACAGAATTCTAATACTGTCTGTTTATCTATTTTTTCTTATAGGATTTAAACATCCAAACTTAATTCTTGCCATTAACTCTAAATGAATTTTCAGATACCCATTTGGTGTAGGAAGCTAACTTTTCATCTGTCAAGGCTTCTACTGCGATAGTCACGCACATAGCGACCGCTTCTTCAACTGTTACAGAAAAACGATAACCATTTAACTGTAGAAATTTCACCAAAACGAAGAAAGCAGTTCGTTTATTAGCATTGGCAAAAACATGCTTCTTAATCAATTGGACAAATAGTATCGTTGCCTTATCAAAAATTGTTGGATAAAGAGGTTTACCGAAGACAAATTGTTCTGGTAAATTGACAATCATATTTAAGGCAGAAGGACTAACTGTTTGAATTTTTTCATTAGGTGAATACCGTTGAATTGCTAAAGCATTGATTTTTTCAATTTGCTTTTCTGTCAGATAGACTGTCATTTTTCCACCAAAGCTTTGAAAACATCATCGTATTCGTCAAAAATTTTGTCCAAATTTAAGTCAAAGGCATCATCAGATACATAGGAAATCTGATGTCCAGACTCTTCGGGAGTAAAGATAATTTCACCACTTGGTAACAATTTTGCTTCGTATTTAACACCACTTGGAATGTTGAATTCACTTGGAATGGTAATGGTGATTGAATTTCCTTGTTTTCTTGTTTTTACTACCATCTGATTTCCTCCTTTGAAGTATTATAACAAATAATTACCGTAATTACAATGATAGAATATCAGTCAAAATACTCTTGCATGAGAGATTTTTTCAAGGTTTCCAGTTCTTCTAGTGATTTTTGAATTGCCAATTGTGATTTGTCTACCTGAGCCACAAAGTCTGCGAACTCGTTTTGGAGGGAAAGAGGGGGGAGGGGGAGAAGTATTTTTTTTAATTTTGTAATTGGTAACTGAGGTTGAGCACTTCCTGATATCATTCGACTATAATTATTATTCCTTAAAACGTGGATAATAAATTTCTGATTTAGATTTGGTTTCTTAGGACGTAATATTACCATACCTGAATTTATGCGTAAATGTTTATATTTTATTGATTCATCGTAGTACGCTACATTTCCAACAGTACCTCTTGTTGTCAAGACTATATCATAACGCTCAAGTTTGCCTTTTCTAAGCAATTTATCCTTTGTTTCAGTAATAAATTGATTTGTAATAAATGAAAATCCATTTTTTGTAACATTCTTTGTATTTAAAAATAAGCAATATTCTTCATCAAACAACTCATCTGATTTCGGATAATTTTTTCCTCTATCTCCATCTATAATATCAAATAGATTATCAATACTTTCAAATTGTTTATTTCCCCCAAACATCTCGTTAAATCGGGATTTTACAAGGTTAGAAAGTTCACTAAGTTGTTTATTTCTAATTATAATTTCATTGTCTAACTTTTCTAATATTCTAATAATTTTATCTTGTTCAATAGTACTTCTCATTGGAATCTGTGCATCTGATAAATTATTGAGCTTAATATACTTTATAACTCCTCCAATTGATTGATATCGTAAAACTTCAATGTACTTATCAAGAAAGTAGTATAAATATTTCATTCTTACATTAGAATTACTAGTCAAAATATAGGTTCTCTGATAAGCATTAAATTTACCTTTATAATACTTAACATTTAAATCCCCATTTCCTGCTACTAAAACGACTTCATCGTCATAAGCGTATTCATTAATACAAGAAATTTCTTTTGCTGTTGTAAAAAATGGATACTTACCTCCAGGAACAGCCTCATTAGCATCCAATTTACCAGTTTGAATAGAAACCAATTGCCCCAACTTCACTTTCTTCACGCAACCACCTCCTCGAAATATCGGGATTTGACGAGCAGATTAAGCTCTTCAAGTTGTTCTTGTCTCATTGAAATTAGCTCGCTCAACAAATCTAGTTTCCTTGAGATCTTCTGTTGTTCTTTTAAACTTGTATAAGAAACTATAATATTATCAAAATATTTTTTAGTTAAATGTTTCATAGTAGAACCATGAGTATTTTTGACAGCATCTTGTAACCCTTTTTCAACAACATATTTGAAATAAGATTTATTTATATCTAGCTTATCAAAAACAGCTTTAAAAATATGTTGATTTAATACAGCTGTCTTACCGTACCACTGAAAAACACCTAGAGTTCCCGACCAAGAAATAAGAATATCACCAGTTTCAACAATATACTTTTTATCAATCTTACCAGAATAATAATTGATTTCCTTTGAAGTTTTTGTAAGATTCTGAATCCTTATTATCTCTTTTCCTTCAGTTGACCAATCTTGTGGTTTAAAAGCATAACCATTAATAAAAGTTGCCACTTCCCCCAACTTCACTTTTTTCATACGTTCATCTCCCTACTTTAGTAATTCTTCTAACTCTGCTAAGCCAGCTTGAATTTCTTTTTCTAGATCATTGATTTTCTTTAAGATGACTTCTGTTGGTTCATACTCAACTTTTTCATATTCGATTTCTTTGTATTTATTGATGGACAAATCAAAATCATTTTCCTTAATCTCATCAACTGGAACAAAGAAGGACTGGTCTGTTCTCTTGCGATCTACTTCTTTCTCTAATTGATGGTATCGTTGAATAATATCTGGAATATCATTTTCGTTGATAGGCTGGCGTTTATCATCTAAACTCAGACCGTCTGCTTTCATATCGTAAAACCAAACCTTATCCGTTCCACCATTTCCAGTCTTAGTGAAGATAAGGATAGCGGTTGAAACCCCTGCATAGGGCTTGAAAACACCACTTGGCATTGAAATAACTGCATCTAGTTTATGGTGCTCAACGATTTCCTGACGAATCCCTTTATGAGCTTTAGAGGAACCAAAGAGGACACCGTCCGGTACAATAACAGCTGCACGTCCACCTGGCTTCAAAGTGCGTAAGAAAAGGGCAAGGAAAAGCAACTCTGTCTTCTTAGTCTTTATCGTAGCCAACAAATCACCAGAGGTTGAATCATAATCAAGAGATCCTTTGAAAGGTGGATTCGCTAAAACTAGAGTATATTTATCAGCTTCTTCATTATCTTGAGAAAGCGAGTCTAGATAGCTAATTTGTGGATTCTCAACTCCATGGAGCATCATGTTCATAGCACCAAGTCTCAACATTGTCGTATCCGTATCATTCCCATGAAACATAGTATTGTGGAAATGCTTTACACTGTCAATATTTGTTTGCCACTCTTCTTTTCTTCGATCTAGGTAGCGACTTGCAGAAACTAAAAATCCTGCAGACCCCATGGCAGGATCTGAAATAATATCTTTAATTGTCGGTTGCATGAGCTCAACCATCATATCAATGATATGACGAGGAGTACGAAATTGACCATTTGCCCCTGCCTGAGATAATTTTGATAATAAATACTCGTAAATGTCTCCAATATCTTTTATATCCGTAGGTAACTCATCCAGAGCAGCTATCGCTTTTTGTAAGGTAGCAGGTTTATTGATTTGAAAAATAGCATCCCTCATATAACGTGAAAAAGCTGTATCGTCAGTATCCCCCTTCAGATTCTTAATAAATGGAAAAATCTCTTGTGACATCAGGCGATAAACTTCTTGCGCATCTCCTAAGTTCTTAAAGGTTGACCAACGATATTCAGGTTTATCTTTTGGGAAAATTCCCTCATAGGGAATACCTAGAAATTCAGCATCATTTTCTCTTCCAAGTTCAACTCTGTCCAAATCCTTCATAAATAAAAGATAAGTCAATTGCTCGATGTTAGTCAAAGGATTCGCATTTCCCTCTGTCCATAACATTTCCCATAGCTGATCAATCTTATTCTTTAATTCGCCTGTAATCATATTTTACCTCTCAAAATGTTTCAATTTTAAAAAACTGTCATTTAAAATTTTAAAACTTCTTATACCCCATTTTATCAGATTTCTAATACATTATCAAAAATTATTATAGTATATATAGAAAAAAGCCTATAGTAGGCTTTTTCTCATCTGACAATATCTTTATACATGTCTGGTCTTCTATCTCTAAAGAGACCCCAGTTCAGGCGCTCATTTGCTCCCTTGTCAAGGTCATAAGTGGTTAAGAGGATTGCTTCATCTTGTCGTTCGGCTTGACTTAAAATAGCTCCTGTTTCATCGGTCATAAAGGATGAACCGTAGAAATTAAGACTGGAACTTTGTCCCCCATTTTCTTCACAAGGAGTGACTTCTTCTAAACCATAACGATTGGCTGCGATAACTGGCACAATATTTGCTGCTGCATGTCCCTGCATGGTACGTTGCCAATGACCACAACTATCTGTATCTAAAATTGGCTCAGAACCAATAGCTGTTGGATAAAAGAGCAATTCTGCACCATTTAAGGCAAGGCAACGGGCTGTTTCTGGGAACCACTGATCCCAACAAATCCCAATACCAATCTTGGCATAGCGAGTATCCCAGACCTTGAAGCCTGTGTTTCCAGGTGTAAAGAAGAATTTCTCCTGATAATAATGGTCGTCTGGTATATGTGTTTTGCGATAAACGCCCAGTACTTCTCCATCTGCATCAATGACAGCGATAGAGTTATACAAAACATTACCATCTTTTTCATAGAAACTGATTGGTAAAACGACCTTTAGTTCCTTGGCAATCACTTTAAAATGCTGAATAGCAGTATTTTCTGATACCGACTGGGCATACTGATAGTAGTCATATTGACGTTCCTGACAGAAATAGGGACGTTCAAATAATTCAGGCAAGAGAATAATTTTGGCTCCTTGCTTAGCAGCTTGACGAACTAACCGTTCAGCTGTTTGGATATTGGTTTCCACATCCTTAGCGCATTGCATCTGAATGGCTGCAACCGTTACATTTCTCATCTTTTTCTCCTATTCTGGAATTTGTTGGGTAATACAGTGGATATTCCCACCACCTAAAAGAATATCTCTAGCCAGGATTCCTACGACTTCACGGTCTGGAAAACACTGGCTGAGTATATCTAGGGCCACTTGGTCGTTTACATCTTGAAATTGCGGCACCAAGACAGACTTATTAGCAATGTAAAAATTCACATAGGAAGCTGCTAGTCTTTCACCTGCATAACGCTCCTCTTCGCCTTCTTCATAAGTATAGCCCGGCAAATCTTCTTCCGTCACTACTTGATGAAGAGCTGGAATTGGAAGTTTATGAATGGTGAAGCTCCGGCCTTTTGCATCGGTTTCCGTCTCTAAAAAAGCTAGATCCGCTGCAGACATGGCATACTGGGGATCATCTTGGTCGTCCGTCCAAGCTAAAACAATCTCCGCTGGACCAACAAAGGCTGCAACATTATCGACATGTTCATTGGTTTCGTCTTGATAAATACCGTAAGGTAACCAAATGACTTTTTCGGCACCAAGGCTCTCTAGTAAGGTCTCTTCAATCTCCTCTTTAGTCATGTGAGGATTACGACCAAGGCTTAGAAGGCAACTTTCGGTCACAAGAATAGTTCCTTGACCGTCACTGTGAATAGCCCCACCTTCTAGTACAAAAGGTTTGGCGCTATAAACAGGTATATTTAATTCTTTAGCAAAGGAAGACGCGACTTGGTCATCTGCTTCATAATCTTGGTAGAGACCGTCAACAGCACCACCCCAGGCATTGAAAGACCAATCGACTGCCAACTTTTCCTTTTTATCATTAAGGAGAATAGTTGGACCAGTATCACGTGCCCAGGCATCATTTGTTGAGATATCTAGATAAACAACCTGGTCTCCAAGATAGGATTGTGCTTCAGATAGATAGTCCTCCTCCACCAAAAGATAAACTGTTTCTCCTTGAGCAATGGTTTTAATGATTTGGCTAAAAGCTGTTTTAGCAGCCAACCCTTGAAAAGGCCACGAACCCGGTCGAGTAGGCCATATCATGAGGGTCCCATGGTGAGGTTCATACTCTGCAGGCATACGATAGCCTAATTTCTTTGGACTGTCCATCATGATAATCTCTCCTTAAAGTCTTGGTAGCCAAAGGCCTTGACTAAACTGCATTCACCCTCTTTATCCATGAGATACAAACTTGGGAGTCCAATCCCGTTAAAGGTATTATTCTTAACAAAGGAGTAGATTGCCATATCCTCAAAGTAAAGTCTATCCCCAATATTAACTGGATTTTCAAAACTATAGTCACCAATGATATCACCTGTTAGACAGGTATTGGAAGAAAGTCTATAGGTATAGGCCTTTTCTTGGGCTTCAAAACCATTTCTCAATGGTGGGCGATAAGGCATCTCAAGGACATCTGGCATATGACAACTTGCTGAGGCATCTAGCACTAAGGTCTCAATCCCATTTTCAACGATGTCTAAGACTTCAGTAGCTAAATATCCAGCATTAAGCGCAATAGCTTCACCTGGTTCGATATAGACATCAAGGTCATAGGTTTCTCGAATCCGTTTAATTTCAGAAATCAGCAAGTCCACATCGTAGTCATCTCTTGTAATATGATGTCCACCACCCATATTGAGCCATTTAACTTGATGCAAATAGGCACCAAACTGGTCTTCTACTGCTTTCAAAGTTGTTTGTAAATCATCTGCCCCTTGCTCACAGAGGGTATGAAAATGAAGTCCATCAACCAATTCCAATAAATCACTTGGTATCTTATCCAAAGTCACTCCAAAACGAGAGCCAGGAGCACAAGGATCATAAAGCGCGTGATCTCCTTGTGTTGAACACTGAGGATTGAGGCGTAGGCCTACACTGATACCAGCCTCACGACAACGTTGACCATATTTTCGTAGTTGTCTCTCTGAGTTGAAGACAATATGATCCGATATTTGAAGCAGCTCTTCCATGTCAGCCTCCTTGAAAGCAGGTGCAAATACATGGACTTCCCCCGGAAACTCTTCTCTAGCTAACTTCGCTTCATAGAGTCCACTAGCCGTTGTACCAGAGAGATACTGGCTAATCAAGGGATAGGTTTTATAGAGAGAATAAGCCTTTTGAGCTAGCAAAACCTTACAGCCAGCCTTTTCCTGAACCTGATGCAGAATACTACAATTTTCTTCTAGTTTTGCTAAATCAATGACATAGGCTGGTGTTGGTACTTGTTCTAACTTCATTAGTCCACCATTTGTGGATTTTCAACCACAACCCATGGCAAACCGAATTTATTCAAAGCTTCCATGAATGGGTCTGGATCCAACTCCTCAAGGTTATAAACTCCAGGCTGTTTCCATGTGCCATCCATCACTAATTTTGTCCCAATCATGGCTGGAACACCTGTTGTGTAAGAAATGGCTTGTGAACCAACTTCTGCGTAACATTCTTGATGATCGCAAACATTGTAAATGTAGATTGTCTTTTCAACGCCATCTTTAACACCTGTAAAGATACATCCAATATTAGTTTTACCAACAGTACGTGGGCCAAGGCTGGCAGGATCTGGAAGCAAGGCTTTCAAGAATTGGATTGGTACGATTTCTTGTCCGTTAAAATTAATAGCATCTGTACGAAGAAGCCCAACGTTTTCCAAGCATTTCATGTGCGTTAGATAAGATTGACCGAAAGTCATGAAGAAACGAATACGTTTAACTCCTGGAATGTTTTTAGCCAGTGATTCAATTTCTTCGTGGTGAAGAAGGTACATGTCTTTTTGCCCAACTTGAGGGAAATCATACTCACGTTTGATGGACATAGCTTCTACTTCTACCCATTTTCCATCTTCCCAGTAAGAACCTGGCGCAGAAACCTCGCGAAGATTGATTTCTGGGTTAAAGTTAGTTGCAAATGGATAACCATGGTCACCACCATTACAGTCTAAAATGTCGATATAGTGAATTTCGTCAAAGTAATGTTTGAGTGCATAAGCTGAAAAGACACTGGTTACACCTGGGTCAAAACCAGAACCAAGAAGAGCTGTTAAGCCTGCTTCCTTGAATTTTTCTTGATAAGCCCATTGCCATGAGTAGTCAAAGTAGGCTGTAAAACCAAGTTCCTTGCAACGTTTCTCATAAATCGCACGCCATTCAGGGTCTTCTGTATCCTCGGCCTCATAGTTGGCAGTATCGATATAGTGGACACCTGTTGCCAAACAAGCATCCATAATGGTCAAGTCTTGATAAGGCAAAGCTACGTTCAAAACGGCTTCTGGTTTGTAGCTTTCAATCAAGGCAATTACTTCTTCTACCTTGTCAGCATCAAGAGCAGCTGTCTCAATCTTAGTATTTGTTTTGCCTTCTAATTTAGCCTTCAAATCATCACATTTTGACTTGGTACGGCTAGCAATCATAATTTCTTTAAACGTTTCGCTATCTTGGCAAATCTTTGAAATAGCAACTTGGGCAACGCCCCCACATCCAATAACTAATAAACGACTCATTTTTTTCCTTCCTCTTCTTCTAAAATATCTTCAACATATTTAGGCAGCATGAAAGCTCCAATATGTAAGTTTGCAGTATAGTATTCTGTAAACAGTTGGCGTTTTTTCCAGCCTTCTTTATCAAAATCTTCAATAGGATGGTATTTTTTTGAAGCAAATCCAAACAACCAATAACCAGCAGGACTGGTTGGAATATGGGCCTGATAGACTCGACTGATTGGAAAGGCTTGATTGACCTTGCGGTGCATACTCCGACAAGCAGATTCGTCCTCATCAAAAAAGGGACTTCCGTGTTGGTAAATCATAATACCATCTTCCTTTAAAGCCCGATAACTACTTCCGTAAAACTCTTTGGTAAATAGACCTTCTGTATGACCAAAGGGATCAGTCGCGTCATTGATGATAATATCGTAAGTGTCCTCACAATTTCTTAAAAAACGCAACCCATTTTGATAATAAATATGAACACGGGGGTCATCCAATCCGGATGCAAAGTCAGGAAAATATTCCCGACAAACTTCAACTAGCATCTCGTCAGGCTCTACAATATCGATTTGTTCCAATTCAGGATAGAGTGTCAAAACCTGGGCAACACCTCCGTCACCACCCCCAATGACCAAGACTTTCTTTGGATTGGGATGGACAGCCATCGGAACGTGGACTGTCATTTCGTTGTATACAAAATCATCTGCATCCGAGAACAAGACATGCCCGTTTAAGATTAATATCTTCCCAAAAGCTGGCGTATCTAAAACCTCAATATCTTGCCATTCACTTCTTCCAGCATAGAGTTGCTTAGCTGTGCGTAGCGACAATTTTACATCTGGTGTGTGAACTTCTGAAAACCATAAGTCCATCTAGTTCTCCTTTCTCTCAATGACATTGATGTGATTGACCTCTGGATCTTCCGTTCCTTGCAAAGAGCAACCCCTATCTTTGGCAAAACGTATATAATCAATCATTTCCTGAGTGATTCGTTCACCTGGCGCTAGGATTGGAATACCTGGAGGATAACACATCACGAACTCTCCACAGACTCTACCAACAGTTTCAGCAATTGGAAGGCTAATGCGCTCAGCATAGAAGGCTTCCTGAGGAGATAAAACGAGTTCAGGTTGGATATATTCACCCGCTATCAAATCGTTGCCATCACGTGAGTAGAGTCTCTTAATATCAGCCAATGCTCCAACTAGACGCTCAATATCTTGGATTCGATCTCCAATAGAAATATAGGCTAAGATATTGCCAATATCGCCAAACTCAATCTGGATGTCATACTCATCACGTAAGAGATCATAAACTTCAATACCTGTCAGACCAATCCCTTGAGTATAGATAGATAGCTTGGTAACATCAAAATCACAAACAGATACACCGTCTATTAACTCTTTTGAGTAGGCATAGTAGCCACCGATGGCATTGATTTCGCGTCGAGCGTACTCAGATAACTCAATCACCTTCACAAATGATTCTTTTCCTCGAAGGGCCAGATTACGTCGTGAAATATCTAGACTGGCCATCAATAAGTAGGAAGCTGACGTAGATTGCGTAAGATTGATAATCTGCCGAACATACTCTGGGCTCATCTGCTCTCCTATGAGCAGAATGGAACTCTGAGTCAAACTCCCACCAGACTTATGCATAGAAACGGCTGCCATGTCTGCACCTGCATCCATGGCAGATAGGGGGAGTTTATCTGTAAAGTGCAAATGAGCTCCATGAGCTTCATCAACCAATACCTTCATTCCGGCTTCATGGGCCATCTTGGTCAATCCTTTAAGGTCAGAACATATCCCGTAGTAAGTCGGATTGTTGATTAAAACAGCCTTGGCATCTGGATGCTCCTTTATGGCTTGTGCCAGTCTGTCATTTTCAAGTCCCAAGGCTATTCCAATCTTTGGATCCACACTCATTTCGATATAGATGGGAATGGCGCCACATAAGACTAAAGCATTAATAGCAGACTTATGTACATTTCGCGGCAAAATAATCTTATCACCAGCCTTACAAGTGGCTAGTATCATCGACTGTACAGAGGAAGTTGTACCACCAATCATTAAAAAGGCGTGGGCTGCACCAAACGCCTCTGCTGCTAGCTCCTCTGCTTCTCTAATAATCGAAATGGGATGCCCTAGATTATCTAGAGATTTCATCGAGTTCACATCGATACCGACACATTTTTCGCCTAACAATTCGACCAGTTCTGGATTTCCACGTCCACGTTTATGGCCCGGGACGTCAAAAGGCACGATTCTTTTCTTTCGTAATTTTACCAAACCCTCATAAATCGGGGCTTGACTTTGATCCAAATGATACAAATAGAACTCCTTTACTTCATTTAGGAATTTTTCTCGTTTACATATGAGCTACTTCATTTTATGAACTCATGAAAAAAGAGCAGGTTTCCACCCGCTCTACAATCTACTGACGTTTTTTACTTTGTTTCTGTTGAGTATTTCTGTTCCTGATGTTTCCAAACTCTCTAGTAGCAAATATTACGTACTTTATTGATCGTTTCACAAGATGACGTGTGCTTTCACCACACTAACAAATGTATACGAATTAGGATCTTCATCCTAACATCAACTTATAAAAGTAGGCTTTTAACCCTATCAATAATGTGGCTTCCCAGCCACGCTTCGGCATTCAACCCAACCTGTCCGTAGGTATTTTTTACTCGGGTTTATATTTGCTAGAAAACATCAATCCCATTTTCTAAGCATTATCACTATATCATATTTTATAAGGCTTGTAAATACTTTTCGGCTATTTTTTGCTTCGCTAGTTTCGTCTATTCTTTACGATTTAAAAAGAAAATTTCTGTATAGCAACTTCAAGAAATCAAGACTGGTTCATTTACCTTGCTGATTTTTCCAACCACTGGTGAATCATACGAGCAAGTTCACTGGGACGTTCTGTGTAGAGTTCATGCCCAGAATCTTCAAGTAATCTGATTTCAAATGAAGCTGGTACTTGATTGAGGGCTTGAGTTCGCCATTCTTGGTCCTTAGGAAAGTCTGGAACAATCAACAATACCTTAGTAGCGTCCAATCCAATGTCACTAGCCTTAAGCTCTCGTCTCAGCCTTAGTAGATTAAAAACTTTCTCTCGATCGAGCGCCAGTTCAAATTTATGTTCTCTTTCATTCCATTTAAACGACTCTCTTACAGCCCTCTCCAAATTTTTCGACCAATAAGGAGTACCTTTCTTTTCCTCGGAAATAACTGCTTCTATATCGGTAAAAGTCTGTGTATCAAAGTAATCATCCGTTGACCTTAGTTCATCCTCGAGAGACATCAATTGATCCAAGTCCAAATAGCCGCCATCTAATAAAATCAAGAAAGCAATTTGCGGACACTGAGCTGCCAAAAAACGAGCCATATCAGCACCCAAGGAATGAGCAATTAGACAGACTTCTGTTTCATTATAAAGTTCGCGAGAAAACCAAGTTATTAAATCTTCCTTACTAGTAATTTCTGCATGGTAGGGATTTAAAAACGTAACTAGCTCATTCAACTCTTTAAAAAAATCCAAAGCATGGTACTCATTGCTTCCTAAACCACCAATAAAATAAGTCTTCATTTTTTCTCCTTGTTTCATACTCAATATTTGTTTACCTTATTTTTATAAGGTCCAGTTCTCAATCATTTCTTGCAATCTCAGCTGATAATTCAAAATCTATCATGTGGTAATTTTCATCTAAGCGGATGAGACTATAATATTCATTCCAAAATAGATGATCGCTATTACTTTTCCACTTTAATCCATACCATAGCTGAGTGACATCGTTTGTATTGGATGGGGGAATTGACCATAGATGCTTTTTGAAAGTTTCTTGAACAAGTGGAACATCTAGTCTAGTAGTCAAGTTGAGTTCATCCAATTTCAATGTTATAGAATGTTTTTTGGCTGCTTCAATGCTCTCCTTGTTAAATCGAACCTGAATAACCTTGGAATCTTCTAAAGCCACATCCTGGTCCTCAGCTCCATAAAAGGAGATACTCCCCAGTACAATGCCGTCTTTTACTAGAAGATAGGGAGCATAGGACACAGCATTGCTATCCAGCTTAAAGCCTTTTCCGATGGTGATTGATTTATCTCCTGAATACTTCTGGAAACTTCTATCTGTCAGGAGATCTTCGTAGTCCCTACCACCATCACCCTGTTTTACATAGATATCAAATCCAGCTTCCATCAGATCACTTGCTTTGGTCTCTGCTAGAGTAATTTTATTTTCATTAATCTGCAAAATCGGTGCTTGAGGCGGGAAACCAATCGTGAGATTAAACATGACTCCTACTAGAAAGACCATAAAGGTTATAAGGAGGGCAAGCAAAGACTTCCCAGTCCGCTTTCGAGCATTGAAAAGGGCCATTAAAGCTGGGAAAATAATCATTTTAGCTAAAATAGAATTCCCAACACCGCCTCTATTTAAGGTCTGAAATGCAAACATCCCTGCAATTGCAATCAATGTCAGGTAAATCAAAAGCTCACCTAACCCTAGCTTATCCGTTCGAGTTTGTTGGTTTACAGACGTTTCGTACAACGCCTGCCCATTCTCTTTTTTCTTCTTGAGAAAAAGATAAAAGCCCAGGCCTAGCAGCAGATTAAAGATTGCAAAAGCAATTAAAGTATCTATAATCACCGTTCTAGCCATGGCTTTCTACTCCTTTATGTTCTATCTCAAATCTTATCTTTCTCTTTAATACCCAATTTCCAATTACCAAAACGATTAGCAAAAACGGACTACCTTCTATCAGCACAATGGGTAAAGTCAGTAGAGCATTCATTCCCATGATTTTTCTCTTTTGAATCGTTTAGTATAATACTGATTTTTCTAAATCTATTTCTTTAGAAAATGCTATAATGGAGCTAAGAAAATTGTTCTCTAGCAATTGAAAAACAGGGGAAACAGTCATGTTCACTAATATCGTTTTGGCTTTTTATGCTCTTTTCTTTTTATCCTTATTCTTTACCATCTATCTCTATCTCAGACTTGTAGTCGCAATCAGACATGGTAAAAATCTCCCAAAATGGATCTATAAGCTTGGACAGGCATTTCAAGGAAGAATTCACGTTGACTATGAAGAAATCACTGACTCCAATGCTCTTAAAGAGGTTCATTGGTTCTTTTTAATCTATCTAATTGTAAATCTTCTAGTATTCGTTGGATTTTATTATCATGGTTATAGCCAACCTCAAGCAATCTATGAATGTTTGAAAAAACAATTTTTCATCGTACTTGTTAGTATGATTTTCAAAAGTATTGGCAAGTTGATTGTAACAGCAATAAGAAAGAACTTTCAAAACAGTCATGTTTATGCACCAACCAATGCTATTATCGGATCTGTTTTTTTCACGAGTTATATTTTTATGTTTTGCATCATGATGAGTGGACTCCCAGCTCAACCTGTTCCAGTAACGCTTCAAAATACCAATGTTATTATTGGAGAGACCAAGGCTTCCGAACTTTTAGACCAAGGCTTTACCTTCGAAGATAAAAGTCCAGAAAGCCTAATTACCAACCCTAAAAACGACCATTTCTACTACGGTCAACTTCTTGAAATCAAGCGGGATAATCAGCCTTATGGTTTTATGAGTCTTACTCCCACTGGAAAGGATACTGATCAACTCAAAAACTGCGTCATTACCTACTATAGAACACCCAAAGATGCCCATCAACTACAGGAAATTTCTATCAATCATGTCAATCTATTAAACCTCAAACTCCAGGATTTTCAAACACGAAAATTAATCGATATCTTTGAAGTCAATCCTGCTGATTATAATATCTCCGATACCGACGATAACTTCATTCTAACCATCCAAACAGAAGATTACGACCTCTGGAAAAGATACAGGATCGAAGCCAAGTTTAATAGAGATGGTTCTATAGAAAGCTATGGTGTCCGAGCCCAACACAGCATGTGGGAATGATTTTACTCTCCGATCAGTCAGCATAATATAAAGTAGCTATTTACTCATTTTAGTATCTACTTGATGTTATGCTTTTTCATTTACACTAAATAGTAACATCCCTTTTTATAACAAGCGCCTCACTTCTTCAACAACTACATTGAAGCGAGTATGTTTTTAGCCATTCGTACAATATAGAGCGTATCATCTTCTTTTGATAGTTGATTGAGCAAGTCAGTAGCCCTTGTAATGTCTCCTTTGATAGAGGCATTCATTGCCTGGAAGTAGTTTATTTCTAGTTGCTGGTATTTATAATCATGGCTATCATTTTCAAAGTAATCATTGCTTTGATGCGCGATTGTTAAGTCGTAGATAGCCCTACTCAAATTTTTAGTTTTTTCTGCAAACGCAGCATCGGAGATAGTCAAACCTCTTAGCAAAGAGTCCAATTCTTCCCTATCCATATTTTGACGAGAAAGAATCGTCGAGCGAATCATATAGTTCTGCAAAATATTTTTGTACTGTTGTTTTACTTTGTTATCATTTAAAATTTCTTGAGAATTTTGGATGGCGCTATCAAAATCTCCAATCATGTAGAAGTACATGACATTTATGACTTTCGCGTCAATTTGTAGCTTTGAAGACCTTGCGTTCTTATTTATTTGAATATACTGTTTCAAAGAGGCTAAATCCATATCCACATAGATTAATGTTTCAACTCTCTTCAGATATTTTGTGTTATTAAACCATACAAAGATAGACAAGCAAACAACCAATAGAAGTATAGACAAGGTCTGTAAAGTTAAATCTTTTATCATCCAATGGAAAAAAATGATGAGAAAAGCTACCAAAATAGACACCACTCTACCAGGTAGTATATATTTGTTTCGTATTTTTCGATAATCCATTCTATTCCTTTCAGCTCACCAAGCATAATATAAAGTTGTTATTACGACAGATTTTAGCATCTACTTGATGTCATGCTTGTTCATTTTCTCTTGGAAAATATCTGTAAGTATTTGGCGCAATTCTTGAGCTTCCTTTTCAGGAAGTTGTCCTTCTTGTTCAGCAACAGCGTACAATTCCGGATACTCAAGAGAGATTCTCTTAATCGTACGCGTAATAGCATGTTTTCTAACAAAAAACGGGATACGCTTAATCATCTCTTGAGGAATTAGAGCGATTATCTTATCGGCTGTTTCCTTATCGCTAAGTTTAGAAAAAGTTAATCCCTTTTTAATCATTTCTTGTTCTTGTTTCGTAAAATCTTGTAATTCCATATGTCTAGTCCTCATCTTCTGTCACTTCCCAAACTTCAGCTTGGTAGGGTTCTCCATCTTCATCGTATTGATTGATATAACCAATAAACCTTTCATTTTTTCTTGGTTTCTGCTGATTTCCTTTGATAACCCAAATAGCCCATACTCCGCCTAAGACAATCATTATGAATGTCAGTGCTTCTTCCAATTCAATGCCTTCCTTTAAAATTGAACCCACTTATCATTATCCATAATAAATGGTTTAGCTAGACCTTCTCCTGTATAGTTTTCGTATTTTGTATCTAGATATTTGTAACAATCTTCCTTGGTCGCAAATTTGATGGCTTGATAAGGCTCTTCAAAGGTCAGCTTTTCGACAAAGAGATAGCCGTCTTCGCTTGGCACAAGTATTCCGACATGACCAATAAAGAGCGATTGACCATCTAAGTCATCATGGACTACTACAGAGAGCATTCTTGCATTTTCATTAAACTTGAATTGAGAAAGAAATTTTTCCATCTTTGCTGCATGGATCTTGACATCTGTCGTTGCTTCGGTCTTGACTCTTGAGAATAAAATATCAAAAGCATCCT
>OGTC01000100.1_pt1 | contig 61530 bp, 33 predicted proteins | sample 1574531 | NCBI WGS metagenome assembly OGTC01 (sample SAMN03295859, study PRJEB24534) | human gut metagenome | isolation source: fecal sample 2 from infant 9 | host: Homo sapiens | place: USA: Pittsburgh, PA | collected 2014-07 | reverse complement strand
GTCATCGCGTACTAAACCGGATAAGCTCTCTTCATTTTTCGGATGCACAAACTCCTTTTTTATAACCCCTCCATTCTTTTTAGCATCATCAATAACCACCTCTCAACACAGGGATACTTTGTATCATGTGTTAACCAACACATAAAGCACAGAAGAATTCTTTTGTAGGAAAAGAAATATTACACTCACTGAAACAGTGTCGTGTCGTTATAGAAAAAAAAAAATAAAATTAGTCATGACGTAAAAAAAAAAAACAGTGTCACGACTTTTAATTATGTAACACTTATTTCATGACAACCTAACAGTACTCAGACACTGGTAATAAAATCAATGCGACACACAACAGACGCGCTTGAGTGAAAATCAGAAATAAAAAATAAAAATCAAAGAGAGCGTGATCATGGCCAAATCGTAATCCAAATGTTTCATTTGCCACCCACTCAAACCACACAAGTTTCTCTGACAGAAAAATAAAAAAAGTCTTGCATCTAAACCAACTCAATTGCTTTTTCTCTGGAGGATACTTTTTTTCTTGGATGAAATTCCGCTCTATTTTTTTCTTCAAATGCCGGTAAATGGCACAAAACAAATCGGGAATTTGTCCAAATACAGTAATCATCGGACTTAGTTAATTTTTTCCACCAAAATGGGACTTAACTGCATTGCATTGCCACAAGTGTTTATGATAACGATGCGTTGATGTACATTCGAAACTACTATCGCCACCACCATGCATCAAGTTGTTATCGCAGATCAGTTTTGTTTCAATTGCTCTCGTTGTTCCAAGAAACTTCGGAAAACTATTTTGTTTTAGTAGCCGACGACATTCGCGATATTTTTGCTTCAAGTTTTTCCTTTTTTCTCTTTTTACAGCCGATGGAAGTCATCCATCTATCACGCAACAAATGCACAAACCTCCCTCCCTCTTTGAAAATGTTGTTTCCTGTGCTTTGTAATGTGAGTAATGGCGCAGTGTTGCGGATACCTTAGCGGGTTGGTATGACGCTCACAATGAGGGGCTTGGTTTTTTTTTTTTTTCGATCTCTCAACATTTGAAATTTTCATTCTGGTTATGAGCTCTAAATTTGTAGAACAATAGCTAAAACATAGCAAACTTCTTTTTTGGCATGTGAGCTTCATATAAAAAAAGAGGTTTGGTTCTGGCATGTACGAGTTAGATTACATTCGTTCGAGGGCATGATACGTCGTGTCTGGTCCCGCAAGATAGTCCCTGTTGCTCTTAAAGATTCAGTACGTTAAACGGTACTTCTTGTTGCAAACTTGCACATTGCGTCCATCTCTTTTCAAGTTTTTCATCCTCTTAGCCAACACGATTTATGCTACCCCTTTCTCTCTACTTACGTATATGCACTTGGTCCTAAACAAATCCAATTGAAGCTCACAGAAACGGATCAATTTTGTATGCACAGGGGATTAAAACGTAATTATCTGATACATCCCACCCACCATCATAAATGATCCGAAATCTCAAAAAAATGTTAGAGAGGGGTACCGTTTCAATTGATTGTTTGTCCAGAGATGTTGTAAGGGATGACTCTAAAACATCTATTCATTCCAATGCAAATGAAACGTATATGTGTCAACACTAGTTGTTTCTTTGATGATCAATCAAGGGTGACCCTTGTCGGAATCGGAACTGCTCTTACCTTGTTTACTCATTCTCTATCTGATCGTGGTCGTAAACTATTTCTTGGGAAACTTTTTGTTTCTATTTTGGAACCAAATTTGCTTCATTTTGAATTGCAACACTTACAAATCATATGCACATTCAAGCAGCCCTGGTGATCAAGCTTCCTGTCAAATGTTTTTGAATGAGAAAACACAGCGATGCTCATTTGTTGTGTTTAAAGAAGGCGACCACCTCGTAAAATAACAGACAAATAAGCTTGAAAGACTTTGTTCAAAGCAAACATACTCAATTTCCTTAATCTCAACATTCACTGAATTCCGTAAGTTTCGAATTCGGGTCTACTGTCAAATAAGATTGTGAATCAAACACAATCTCTGCCGCTCTCCCCCACACACGAATGACACCTGAGACTGGTCTAATACGGCTTTTGGCCAAGTTGCACAAAAGGGAGTCGAGGTGTCACCAAAAATTGCACAAACAAAAGTAATGATCTCATCACAGATGCATTAAAACCGGACACAATAGCTGGGTATGTTGTTGGGTAAACAAGGTAGAGACTCAGTTACAGGTACGCTTCGGATCCAAGTGCTCCTAACCAATTTTGTTTACGTTGAATGTGAAACGAAGTCTCCCTTTGAAAAGACTTTAAGCACGGCTTAAGGTTGTCTGATTGTGGTTGCAACTTGAAACAAAAGAAGCGAGAGCAAAACCACGACTATCAAATTTCTCCTCAATTTTGTTATTGCACGTGGTATTCGTTGCTTTTGAGTCACCTTTAGTTCCGTGTCTACTAAAAAACGGACAGATTTAGCCCATCGAGTAAGGTGGCAGCTTCTTCTCTTGTACGATTGTGCAAGCTTCTTTTACATAGCCCTGACAATCTGCAAGCAAAAATGATCTAATTCTACTCGGCTAAAGTTTACCACTTGCGCTCTCTGTACGGGATTATTATAATTCGTTTTGTGGTTGTCGTATCTGTGCAAACACTAAAACGATGGCTACAACACACACCAACTACTTCCACGTTTGCTTTGTGTGTAATTCGCAATGATATGAAGGGCAAACAATTTGTTAGCCCATTATACTCCCGTCCTAGGAAGTTACTTGTGTTAAAATCCTTTAGTTAAACAGGGTCTCTCCTCCCCCCCGTTTTTAGCCTCCATTAGCCGGAATTTGGTCAACAGTTTTGCGCTGATTTTCTTTTTATTACCCCGTTGTGCGGTTTGGAAGATTATTGGTTGCCCCTTCAAAAGAAAATTTGATTTCTTCGTTGTGTAAGGTTTAGTTTGTAGAGCCTGTTTATTTACATTCTGAAACCTTATCGTGAGCCAATTATATCTTTTCACTAAATATTCAAAAAAGCAGTAACTTTATGAGTCTTTTGCTCAATGCAATGACAATACTGTGGCTTTTCTATGCTAGATGACAACGCTTTATCGGCTCACAAAGATGTAGCTGAGCCAATTTTAGACGATGCAGACAGTTACAAGAAGCACAAAAAAGAAAACTCATATCTGTTTTCTTTTGTGTTGTTTGCCGTTACCAAATCAAACGTTTTCCTATGAGGTAGCAATTTACCAAAAAATGGTACGATATTTGCTCATTATACAATACAAGATAATAGGGGTATCAATTGGGAGAGGCTGTACTATTAGGAGTGTGTATATAGCTACTTCGAAAAAAGAGCTAACCAAATGTTAAGGCATCTGGTTACCTGTAAGCTTACTTAAGTTTCCATAGACTCACCGGCTATTTCAAAGCATCTGGCATATACGGCGCCAATATCTTATTAAAAAAAATAATATTTAATTTGATTGTCATGAGTATATCGTAGCAAGCAATTACTGGTCAAGGGGGACAATGGGGGGGAGAACGGCGAAAAAGCCACAGTGTTTGCCGAAATCGTGCAGCTACCCAATTCTTAGTAGATTTATTATTCGATTTGTTGGGAACAGGACATTCACCAGAAGAACATTGTGGCCTTTTTTTTTTTGTGTGCAAAGATGCCTCTGTTGGGGAGATAGGATCTATCGTCTAGCGACTTGACTAACAAGTTTGTGACGAAGTGGCTTAAATAAACAAAATGTTTACATGTCATATCCCCACGCTTCCCCTCTGGCTTCTTGGTTTCCAACACTTGTAAGGGGTGATATGTTTTGTAAAAGGTTTCGTTTTACGAAATCTAAAAATCTAAAGATCTCAAACTAAAAAGTTTAATTAAAAAACAAAAAGAAAGTCTAAAATGCTACATTACAGTATCCACCAAAAGTAAAACCTTTTGCCGCACAAAAGGATATGTTGTGTTCTCCTTCCTTTGCTTTTGACTAGAAGTACTTAGAAGCAATTGTTATTATCACCTTCGATTGCTCTATTCTATTCATCAGTTTCAATTTTAAACCTTAATTCTTTCGTCATTTCACTCACAAGTGAAAGAAAAAGAAGAGGCCATTGTAGGGAGAGGGATGAGGGGTGAGAGGTGCGGATTGTAACTTAATCAACTCTGCGCCGGAGATAAAAATGGGTATTGTAAATATGAGATCCATTGATCGTTGCCAAGGTAAAAAAAAAGGTCAAAAATAAGAGAAGTTGCACAAAAACTGATGGGAAAAGTCTGAGCAGATCCCTGAATCGGAAAGCCATCTGCTTGAGCAATGCCCTATTAAAAAATTGTAATCCTTTTGAGGTAGGAAAGAGGGTATGCCCTGCACTGGATGATTTTCAGTAGTGATGGTCATTTATCTTGTTATGTTCGTCTCCCTGAGACATAAAGGACACTACAATCATTCACCACCATTAGGTATCATTACGAGACCCGCCCTGTACTACGTCTTAACATTTGTAGAGTAAGGATCTCATAATACTCTGACACCAAACGTATAGATCCGTGTGAGAGTGTTACAAGGCTGTGTTTTGTGGCTTTGAACACACACAAAAGTTGGTTATTGTGACAGCAAAGGCGTAACCCGACCCGAAATCGTTTTATTTGGAAGATGATCCACCTTGTATTACTCTTCTGTTCCATTGCTTTGTGTGTCAGTCTTTTTCCGAAATAGAAACCCTACCCATGGGCTCAACATTTCTAGCAAATCTGACAATGATTATTCCCGCCATTCCTTGGCGTCTGTTCCCTCAGAATAGAAATTTCTATTACATGGCAGAAACAAAACTCCTCATTCAATAAAATAGCTACGTGACATTTCGCGAATTGCAAATTCAAATTAAGCAGTCTTGCGCAGCCTTCCTTTCCCCCCCTCTCCCTGAAATTTTCATAGTACGATGCTAACCCAAAAAATAGGAAATGTGGAGGATCTCATCTGTTGAAGTAATGACGCATTTACGAAAATCACAACAGGAAATGTGCTCATAAACAAATTCACCTTGTTGTTTACATTGCTTTTGTTAGACACGGGTTTTTCCAAATGACGTTCTTCTCTAGAAAGGTGATATATGTGACGGGGGCGATTCTACTAGCATTGTCATTGTTCTTTGAGTGAAGCAAAAGAAAGTAGACAAAAAAAGAAAAGAAAGCAAGGACTTCCAATTGCATCATCGTTACAGCTACAACCTTACTGAATGGAGGAATACGTACCACTGAGGGTCAATAGAAATGTTAAAAACTTGTGTGACTTTCTGCATTTGTAAAATTGCCATTTTGTGTTAAATGAAAACTTTAATTACACGCAGTACTAACAAGGTTTTTTATCGAAAATAAGGTTTTGTGATACTTCATTCCAGTTGTGTAGTAACACGCTTTGATACACAAAAGCTCCTACTTTAACTACCAACAACTCAAATGAAACAGAAATACAAAGACGATAGTTTAACACAAATGTTTGCCCTCTTCACCTTTTTTTGGTTTCTTTCTGTGTTGTGTTGTGTTTTGTTTGATGATATTGGAGTCAGAGGGAGGGGGCTGTTCGTATTGGATATGCATCACCCAGAATCGTTTTTACTATCGCCTCCCTTTTTGTTTCTTTTTCTTCTCTTCGTAATAGAGACGATTGCTTTACACAAAAGAAAAGAAAATCCCACAATCCTCCCCTCGGGCACAAATCCCGTATATTCTTATCCAATTTCAAATTCAGATCGTAATGACAACTGACTATGTGGAACTTAGGCAAAAGAAACCACAAGCGTCCCTATTTCTGTACTTTTGAGCTTCTTTTTATTCTAGTGTCACTCTAAACTTTTGACATTCCAGAAATATAAATACCCAGACATAATCTACCCAAGGAGACAAGAGAATAGGTGAACTTTATATATAGCTATTACATATTTCACCACCATTATTTCATCTTGCTGACCAGTACAACAACCTGCGTTACATCAATTTCACTTGTTTTTCAGCACATCACACATAAAGCATCATCACATTAATCCATCTCACTTCATACCGTCACGTGTTGATAACAATACACCTTCTCCTATTTCATAGAAACCAACTATAGCTGTTATTTTATTTCTTTGTCTCACAATCGACGGAAATATACACCCTTCGCAAAGACGCATTACTGCTTAAAACCTATTGTTTTTCAGTTCCACTCGAGACGCCCGCCTGTGCAAGACTCATAAGATTGCTGACAAAAATATTTGCCATCTTATCGCATTAGACATTCTTTGCAGATTCACTCTAGCTATTTAGACGTACAGTTTAAATTTCTTTGAGTTGGTGCATCTAATTTTAACAACCGAGTCTGGAGCCTGTTTATATTTTTTTCCGGTGCGGTATTTTTTTGATACGGGGTGCAAATCAGGTGCCATTTTTGTTGCCATATACAAGACAAAAGAAGTTATTGAGATAAGATTGCTTCCTGGAGATTCAATTGTTGACAAACCCCATATTGGCTAGCACATTTAAAGAAAAAGAAATTTTCTTCAAATCAGCGTCGATCCCGTTTCATCTACCAAAACTTCGATTATAACTGAAACTTTCAAAAAGAGAGGAAAGTTTAACCTGAGATATTAGGCGACCGGCTTCAAAGTTTATCCAATATCACCACTGGTAGTCGCTTTTTTAACCGAGACGCAGAAGAACCCAGTCCAGTTGACATTCTCAGAAGCAAAAAGAAAACTAAAACAAAGTCTTCCATACAAAAAGTGTTTCACATTTGCCGCTTTTACGCCACAAACAGCAAAATTACGTATAGAAGCGTGCATACATTGTTGCGTACGCGAACACACTACTATTTGATATAGGCATCGAAATTAGAGAAACAGGCAAAACCTGGTCATTGACAAAGGTACTCCAAGCACATTAAACTGGAAGCTCATATAACCACTATCGCAAGTGTCAAAAACTTAGTACTACACCCACCTCAAGCTCGTGAACCTTCCATTACATTTTGTGTCGACATTCCATTCTATTCTGTCAAGAGAAAAAAAGAAAAAGAACCATAGAAGTATTTAAGAGATTTTGCAGCAATCGAGTTCAAGTCACATTTCCGCATCGAAATTTATCGCCTGTGACTATACGCAAATCACACACACACACACACACACATTTGAAATTTTATTTAAACCTGAGATAAGTTTCTAATTCAGTTAAAGAAATTCATATCCCCAGGTAATTATCCCATAAAACACAGATGTCTAAAGTGCTTCATACCCCTAGCGAATCCACTATACTTTCGACTTGGTCGTCAACTTCATCAATCAGCACGTTATCATCGGTTGCTGATTCATCTACTGCTTTCAATTTCCCCAAACCACCTCAATTACAATCAAGTATGTTGAGAACAGGTTCAATTAATGAGTTGCTTACCGACAGCCCCTTTGCAAGGGAGCAAAAGATTGCTGAATTGGTTCGTAACTCTGATATCGGCTCAACAACAACATCTGGGAAGCCGCAAGTTGTCTTTATTCACAAATTGTATGACATGTTGAGCAATGACTCTATTTCTCATTTGATAAAATGGGCACCAGACGCAAGCTCGTTTTATGTTTTCCCTGGTGAAAAGTTTTGCAAAGTTCTTGCTCAATATTTTAAGCACACAAATGTATCCTCATTTATCAGGCAATTGAACATGTATGGGTTTCACAAGGTTAGTGATGGCACCTCAACTGGTTCTTCTGATAACAAAGATTCTTCAAGGTGGGAATTTCGTCATTCACAAAATCATTTCAGAAAGGGAGATATCGAATCGTTAAAACACATAAAAAGAAGAAGTTCCAAAACTGTCAATGTACATAAAGAAGTTGTTGATTTGAAATCAATTCCCCATCCTGGTGAATATCCGGCAAGAAATCCCGAGAATGTGACACCTCAATTCAATTCACAATACACAACACCTAGTCCATCACAACCTTCAAGAAATGGATATCCCTTGTACCCATACCAACCAACTCAAACTCTACTGTACCCTACTGAGGGGCCAGTATTGCCACCAACATTACACTTACAAACTCAACAAGTTGACAGACTGGCTCCAAAGTTGAAATCACCATTGACCCCGAGACAACCGCCTATGAACTCACAAATTTTTAACCCAAGGGGGCCAGAATCTACCTTGCCATTACCACATGCACTTCAAGGTACTCCAGCAGATTATATCCATCAACGGCCACCAATCACCACTCAGTTTTCATTTGAACGTAAGGCTACGGAAACCACAGAGACGGTAACTGATGAAACCGAATTTTGGAAGAGGAAATATTTTGAAGTGTCTGCTGATTTCGACACGTTGGTTGACATTGTTGAAAAAGGTACAGAATTCGATGCCGAATATCAAAAGTTTAAAGAGTCAAGGACCGCGAGACAATTATTGCATAAGGTACCCAGCGATCCTATTGCCGCTCCACAAGCTGACAAAGCATCGTCGTTGTCCACGTATTACCCACAGTACAAACCCAAATTCAACCCATCTATGATTAGACAACGAGCAGATTCAAAGTCGTATAGTCCATTGGGTACAACAATAGCTCACAGGGAATACTATCTACATAAACATCAACAACAAGTATCATTGGACTCGAGAATACCGTCTCTTGTATTGACAGAGACACAACGAACAAATTCACTACCAGGTGAAATACAAGAACCATGCACTCTATCGCCAAACGTCAAATCACCATGCAGGAAAAGAAACTCTGATCCATTAATTAGTGGTGCTCCAAGACTACCCAGTGTGAATGAATTGACAATGAATTTGTTTAATCCCAGCTCAAACTTCAAACGCAAACGTTCGGAATAATGTACACAAACTTATTTACCTTTCGTTTAATTTTATAGTTTTCAATCTAAATTTTAATTAGCACTCGTTACAGCTAATTACTCTATTTAATGGGTTAATGTAATCCTTTTCCAAATCATTCTTGACGTAAACAATATAGTAAGGAGTGGCTGTGTTTTCCTTTAGAAAATTGAACACCTCCGAGTCGGGAACTTCAGTAACCAATTCATCATTGTATTTTCTGAAAACATTATGATTGTGAGGGTCTTTGATGTATATCCAATAATGACCGTAACTTGCTTCCCCACGATGAATGAAAATTGCAAAAATCGAGTAACCAACTTGCATGTAATCGTCAAATTGCGTATTGATTTGTTGTTGAATTTCAACAATTTTCGAATCAATCTCCTCAACTTGTGTTTTGAGCTTTGTTATTTGATCGGATATCACTTGAACTGTTGCTTGTTCCACCGAAAGTTTATCATCATCACGTACTTTCTTTTCCAAAAATGACTTTGTCGTAACCAAAATGTCAATTATATTCATTGATGAGTCTTCATCGATGGACAATATTTCATCTTTTTTACTACTCATCTCAGCTAGCTCTTTCTTCCATTGAAACACTTCGGCTCGCTTGGCCAAAATCACTTCGTCTTCAGTATCCAAGTATCGATCAAGATATATCCTATCACTGAATGGAATCGGCTCAATACTCTTGTACGCCATCAACTTTTCCCTATCAAACATGACTCGCTGTACATGGAATTGCATAATTTGTGGTAGCTCGGTAATAGTGATGGATTTCTTCGCCAACCCTTCCTCAAGCTTCACTGTATCCTCATTAAAATAATTGTCCAATGCATCATAAATGCTTTTTGGATGATCACTAACATTGATAATCAAACTGTTGAAACGCTCAGTCAATATTCTTGCCTGTGACGTCTTCTCATCGGTTGAGTCCAATGGCTGTATAGTTTGCTTCGTTTTCCCATAAAACAACTTCTTTATCAAATCATATTGTTCGCCGTCATTGTCCAAATAAGTGGGAGGTAAAGCCAGTTCAATTTGGAAAATCACATTCTCAATACATTCAGTGACATCTTGTTGCCGACCTATTTCGATTGTGCTTTCAATTTCATCTGTCGAAATCGCCAAAAGCTTTGAGTTCAGGTCGGTTTCCGAAACAATCGATGTAGTATATTCTGGGGTCTCAATATCTTCGATAAATTTATCAGCACTAACCAGGTCTTCAACCATGCGCGATTCAACCTTGACTTCTTCGGTTTCAATGCTTGATTTTGCATCATCATCGATTATCCCGTCGCCCTCCTTTTTGGTGGGGTCGTCCCCCTTTTCAATCATGCTGACGTCGGCGCTTTCATCAACTTTCGCAACTTCTCTATTGTCTGCACCTTCATCTACTTTAACAATCTCGTTGTTGATAGCACGTTCATCAATCTGGATATCTCCGTCTTCATCCGCAACCTCTCCATACTCTTCTAAAACTTCTCTTGGTTCTTCTGCCATCCCTCCAGGCTCATCTGCGTCCTGCTTCGTTTTATTCTCTTTAAAGGTAACTGGTTGAGACATTGGCAAAAATGACAAGTATGCCAACTCCTTGCTTGGTTGAACACACCTTTTATCGGTTGAAATCATTTGCTCGAATAGTCTTTTCAATTGGTAGATAAACTGATTAGAACGTTGTATTTCCAGAGGCTCAACTTTCCGTCCTCCAATCTTTCTCGATGTCGAAAACGCTTCCAAATCAAAATCATCCTCGTCAAAATTCAAAACCAAATCTCGCAATGGTTTGATACAAAAGTAATACTGCAACAATGAATTTAAGTAACAGGTGTTTCCAATATTGTCCAACCCAGCCGGCCAATTCTCCGCCGGTAATAATGATGAGTCAATCTTTCCCGTTTTAATGAAATTCAACAAAATCTCTGATTTCCGGAATTCAGCAATTGTCTTGAATGCGTATCTCAATTCACGAATGTCCACATTATTCAACAACGCCTTATTTTGAAAAGTGTTGATAATTTCAAACTCAGAAGTCTTTCCATTAGCTTCAAGAAACTCATAGGCTTTAGGAACTGTTATTTTATCCATAGCGGTAAACTTGACATACTCTGGAAGTTTCGTTTCCAAATAATTTAACAAAATATAACTCCTCCTATTGATGGCCACGGATGCTAATGCTCTGTTCAAGAATATTATCTCGTCAGCTTCCGCATTAAACCCATTTTGCTGTAATAGATCGTCAGCTTTAAACTCATAAGCAGTCACAACAACATCATCCTCTGTGATTTCTTCGACTTGAAGTTCTAGCAAGGCCAAATGCATAGGTATCACTTCGTTTGCAACAAACTCCTTTAATCTTGGAGAGTCTTTGGCACACGCGACTACTTTCAAATGATTGTTGAAGTATTGGTAGTTTTTTGGATCACTCGAGCACTGGTCTTTGTACATGGCAATGATGACCTCATCGTCAATCAAATCCACCGATATATTGGGATCAATATCAACACCCAATATTTGCAATGAGGCGATATAGTCCTTGAAGCCGACAAATTGTCCATTCTGCGAAAGTTTCTTTAAATAGGTGTTTAATTTATTAACTCGCGACGAAACCGCAACAAAATTACTCACCTCTTTCAAAGCATCAACGTAGTGCAATTTATTGATAGGATCAGATTGTACAGAAAGTTCGAAACATTTGACAAGTAGCTCTTCCTGAAAATAAGTGGATGCACTTAATGTGATGAAGGCGGGGTACCGATTCGTTGGATTGTTGTTGTAATTGGAAATGCTAGCTGCTTTATCAAACTCTGCCACAATACCAAACACTCTAGACATGTTATCTGAAAATGAGTAGTTCAATCGAAAATCGTTCTTTTCGGCGAATAAACTTCTTCCAATATAAATCAACTCGAGAATTTTTCTTACAAATGATTCTTCCAAAGCTGGAGACTCGGAAAGTGCAGGAGGCACAACTGCATCTTGCTCCTGATTCAAACTGAAGGAAAGCTTTTTAAGTAAAAAGTCGGTGTCAAGAACCGTTTCCATGTTTGTATTCTTCAAACTGATTGTTCGTTGCGGAGTCTGCTTATACTCAATGGGTCCTCTCAAAACCTTGACCAACATGTTTATACAATTCACGGCTGAAGGCACTAAGTCGGCAGTAAATCCTGGGTGACGGTCAAAAGTGGATAAATACCTGCTCTTGATGATGGCTTCGTTCGTGAGCAGATCCAAGTCCTCATTAGTAAATTCGGGTCTGAAAACGGTTAACCTGAGTAACTTGTTTTGGGGTGAGTTGGAGCTCTTGAAATATGCATCATCTATGATGCTATCCAGTTCTGGATAGTTAGCCAACAATAGTTTTAGATCAAACGTTGATACTGATTCTGAGGGGATGGCGTGCCACTGATGCTTGTCAACAAAGTTTGCCGTGGTAAACGTTGGCGTGTCTTCAAGGAACACCAACCGGAAGTGGAAACATTGGCGATCTCTGCTTGTCAAAATACCACGAATGATACAAACAGTTTGGTTGGTTTCTTCGTTAACCCTCTCCTCTACCGATTTGCAGTAGTCCACAAACTCATTCAAAATCAATGTCTGAAAGTTGAAGTGACTCGAGTTGACAAGTTGGCTCAATGGAAATGCATACGCGATTGGTTTACTATTCAACAAGCTAGTCTCTAGTTTCTCTTTGGCAGGGATAGTCCATTTTAAATCATCAAGTATTCTGTTTATTGTTTTGAATGGATATTTGGTAAGCTCTGTATCAGCAATATCCGTTTTTGTCTCGGTCCCGTTCTGTTTAAGATCATTGTACTGGGGGAGATCAGATTGAGGATGCCCCAACTGGTCGGCCGCTTTTCCAAATGGATTGGTCAGTGGCGACTTTCTGAAAGGATTTCGATCTCGGGACTGATCCACAATTGAACAACTTGATTGATTTGTTGGCGGAGAGTCTCCAGTATCTGACGTTTCCATTATAATACCTGATGGTGTATTTGTACTTGTAGTTGACGATGACTTCTCTCTCATTCGTCTATCTCGTTAGCGGATTGTATATTTTGTGTAGTCAAGGATACGATTAGATCAGTTGTAAGATCTTGTGTAGCAATTCGTTCCCACTCAGAAGCAACGACGATTCGGTGTCACCATGAATCTGAATTTCGCGGGATAAATTTTTCAGAGCCAAACACACCCAACACATACATCGCCTTTTAAAGACATTGTTCCATGTCGCAACAACCGCAAGCCATAGATTTCGAAAAGATACGAAATGCCTCAGATGGGAGTATTCTGGGGATGATGTCTGTTGGTTTCAAAGAGGTGGTGATGAATAATCCATACTTTGCAGCAGGTGGGGGGTTAATGCTCTTGGGAACAGGTTTGGCTTTGGCCAGACTGGGTATAGTGAAAAGTTCGGGGTTCTTATATCGCCAAATGCTTGTCGACTTGGAAATTCCTTCAAAAGACAAATCATACTTGTGGTTTTTAGAATGGATGTCCAAACACAAGTATAGAACCTCACGACATCTCTCCGTGGAGACTAATGTTATTACCCATGATAATGGGGCAATCACCACAAAGTTTTCATTAGTACCTGGACCTGGAAAACACCTTCTCAGATACAAAGGGGCTTTCATTCTTGTGAATCGTGAGCGGTCGGGAAAGTTGTTAGATATGACCAGTGGAACTCCTTTTGAAACTGTTACACTCACAACGCTATACCGAGATCGGAATTTGTTCAATGACTTACTTTATGAGGCAAAAAACATGGCCTTGAAAGCTCGCGAAGGAAAGACAGTCATTTTCACCTCTTGGGGGCCAGAATGGAGACCTTTTGGTCAACCAAGGTCAAAGAGATTATTAGGTTCAGTTATATTGGACAAAGGAATTGCAGAAAGTGTTGTGGAAGATGTCAAGGACTTTTTGACAAGTGGCGAATGGTACCACAAAAGAGGTATACCCTATAGAAGAGGCTATCTATTGTACGGACCTCCGGGGAGTGGAAAGACTTCTTTCATTCAAGCTCTTGCTGGGGAGTTAGATTACAACATTTGCATTTTGAATATCTCTGAAAATACATTGACGGATGATCGGTTGAACCACCTCATGAACCATATACCAAATCGATCCATTCTATTGCTTGAAGATGTCGATGCAGCATTCAACAAAAGAGAACAATCTACTGAACAAGGTTACACCAGTGGGGTAACGTTTTCTGGACTATTGAATGCGTTGGATGGTGTTGCCAGCGCTGAAGAGTGTATAACATTCATGACAACCAATCACCCTGAACGTTTAGATCCAGCATTAATGAGACCCGGTCGTGTTGATTTCAAGGTATTGATTGGGAATGCTACAGAATATCAAGTTAAACGAATGTTTCTTAGATTCTATGAAAATGAGGAGGAGCTATGTGAAGAGTTTCTCAAAAAATACAGGAAGCTCAACTTGCACAATGTTAGCACTGCTCAATTACAAGGCTTGTTTGTATATAACAAGAGGGATCCTAAAGCCGCCATTGATATGGTTGAGACATTAAGAGATCCTAACACAGTCTTTTAGATAGATAGATTAAAATGCTTCACACCTTGTACTTTTCCAACACCTCCTGTGTCACACCTTCTATCCTTTGCTCCGTGATTTCTCCCTCGTCTCCAGGACCTGTGCTGTTCTTTCTGGATTTGGTCATGAGATCATTAATGAATGAAATGTAAAGTAGATGAACCATTAAATCACTGTTGTCTCGATTTAGCAGAAACTCGCCTCCCAAATCGGGGCTTTTCGATGAGTTCAATTTGGTGTGTAGTAGTTTTCTGAACTTAGAGGCATAGTAAGTTTTGCGGTTTTTTGCAACCTTTGACATCTTTTGAATGGGTAGTGGTCAATGCCAGCTGTAATGTATTTTGTCTTGAACGAACTTCAAAAGATTAAACCCAAGGTTTTTGTGTAATACAATCTCACTGGCAAAAAAAAAAAAGAGTAAGAATGTGAGAGTTTGGGCGGTGTAATTTGGAAACAAAGCAATCGTGCAGTTTCAGCGGCTCCAGCAAAGACTATCCCACTTACCATCTTCAGAACTTACACTTAGAGAATTTTGAATCAACTGCACTCAAGATGAGACTTTCACCTTTTTGTGCTACACTTGTGTTGTTCAATCTAGTGACACCGTTGAAACTTGACAACTCGGAAGACTTGAAAAGGTCATTGTCCAAAATCAAAAACCGAGGACTAATTGAAAGGTTTGAGTTAAGCCCGGATGTATTCTCAAATGTGCTCGCTCAGGATACTTCGGATAAAGAAAAACCAAACAAGGACTGTCCTCCGTGTTTCAATTGTAACTTACCAAACTTTGAATGTACCCAATTTTCCCAATGCAATACATTCACAGGTATGTGTGAATGTCAACCAGGATATGGTGGACTAGACTGTTCTGAGCCACTATGTGGGTCCTTAGCTGACGGAAACAACAAGAGGCCGACTAGGAAAAAGGATGTATGTGAGTGTAAGTCAGGTTGGTCAGGTATCAATTGTAACTTATGTGAACGTGACGACGTTTGCGACTCATTTATGCCTGAAGGTGTCAAGGGAACTTGTTACAAGGAAGGGATTATTGTAAACAACTTTCATCAAATGTGCAATGTAACTAATGCTAAGATCTTGGCTATACTCAAGGGCAAAATTCCACAAGCTACATTTTCTTGCAACAAAACATCAGAGAATTGTAATTTCCAATTTTGGATTGATCAAAAGGAGTCATTTTACTGTGACTTGAACAAGTGTATTTTGGATTACGACTTAGCTCAAAACACTACCCACTACAATTGTGAAAAAGTGGCTTGCAAGTGTTTACCTGATAGAATGTTGTGTGGGGAGGCTGGTTCCATCGATATATCGGAATTTCTTACTGAAACTATAAAAGGACCGGGTGATTTCACATGCGATGTGGCTAAAAAAACATGCAGATTTTCAGAACCAAGCATGAATGATCTTATACAAAGCGTATTTGGAGATCCGTACATTACTCTACAATGCAAATCGGGTGAATGTGTGCACAAAAGTGAAATTCCTGGGTACAACCAACCGGATAATCCAAGACTCACTTTGGGTAATATATTTCTGATTATTGGGGTGTTGTTGGTGTGTGTTTTGTTTGTTGTTACTGTTGTCAGGAATGTCAACGAATCAGCCTTGTTCAAAAAGAGTGATGGCTATGACCCACTTCCAACTGATTCAACTGTCATGATGAATCAAAATTTTGAACCAACAACACTTTCCTTTGAGAATATTAGTTATACCGTGGGAGAAAACAATACTCAGGTATTGAATAATATTTTTGGGTTGGTAAAGCCAAGGGAGTGTTTGGCCATAATGGGAGGTTCCGGAGCTGGTAAAACTACCTTATTGGACATTCTTGCTGGGAAAAACAAGGATGGTAAAATCTCAGGTAATATATATGTCAATGGAAATACTATTGACCACAAACACTACAAGGAAATTGTCGGATTTGTTGACCAAGAGGACCACTTGATTCCTACATTAACTGTTTACGAAACCGTTTTGAATAGTGCATTGTTGAGATTACCAAGAGACATGACTTTTGAACAAAAGCAGGCGAGAGTTTTGGAAGTGCTTAATGAGTTGCGTATTATTGGCATCAAGGATCGAGTTATTGGCTCTAGTTTCAAGAGGGGCATTTCTGGAGGCGAGAAGAGAAGAGTCTCTATTGCGTGTGAGTTGGTTACTTCACCATCTATTTTGTTCTTGGATGAACCTACATCTGGCTTAGATTCCTACAATGCTAGAAACGTTGTTGACTGCTTGGTCAAACTCTCGAGAGATTATGAACGAACTATTGTGTTTACAATCCATCAACCCAGAAGTAACATTGTATCCTTGTTTGACAAGTTGATATTACTTAGTGAAGGTGATTTGATTTTCTCGGGTGACATGATAAAAGCAAATGATTTTTTTACAAAGAATGGGTACAAATGCCCCTTGGGGTACAACATCGCAGATTATTTGATTGATATTACTGTTGATCACAACAAAATTGTCAAAGTATCCAATGCAGATTCTAGTGTTGTTGCTTCGTCATCCTCTGGAATCGATGATGATGTTCATTCTGAGTTTTTAAAAAACAGAAGTTCAAGTCAAATCGATACAACCAGAGAATGGGAACATTTTGCTGTTCATCGTGACGAGTATAGCACCGACGTCATTGGGCGTCGGGTTACACCAAGTGGGGAAGAGGAGACTCTTTTACGATTGCGAAATAAACTTCACACGTTGTTTGTTGACTCTTCTTTAGCAGCAGAATTGCAAACAGAGATCAACGAAGGTAAGGAAAATCCAAAGGAGCTTGATTTAAATCGTCATGACATCAAAAAAGCAACTATTGTTGGACAGATTCTCATCCTCTCCTCGAGAACATTCAAGAACCTTTACAGGAACCCAAGACTATTATTGGCGCATTATGTGTTGTCCCTATTGGTAGGCTTGTTTTGTGGATACTTGTACTATGATGTTAAAAACGATATCAGTGGATTCCAAAACAGATTGGGATTTTTCTTTTTCCTTTTGGCGTTTTTTGGATTCAGCGCACTTACCGGATTACATTCATTTTCAACTGAGAGGATCATATTCGTTCGTGAGAGAGCAAATAACTACTACAATCCATTGAGTTACTACATTAGCAAGATTTTCTGCGACATCATCCCATTGAGGGTGTTGCCACCAATTTTGCTAATCAGTATTGCCTATCCGCTTGTTGGCTTGACAATGGAGCACAATGCGTTCTTGAAGTCAATTTTGGTATTGGTTTTGTTCAACGTTGTAGTTGCAGTGGAAATGTTGATTGTCGGAATATTAGTGAAGGAACCTGGAACTTCCACCATGGTAGGTGTTTTGTTATTATTATTGTCGTTGTTGTTTGCTGGATTGTTTATCAATAGCGAAGACTTGAATGTGCAGATAAAATGGTTAGAATGGATTTCGGTGTTTCATTATGCTTACGAAGCGTTGACTATAAACGAGGTTAAGGATTTGATATTGAGAGAGAAAAAGTATGGTTTATCCATTGAAGTCCCAGGAGCGGTGATTTTAAGCACTTTTGGATTCAATGTTGGTGCATTCTGGAGTGATATTTCGTTCTTGGGAGGTTTAACTACTATCTTTTTGGCATTGGGATATGTATTTTTGTATTTCTTCACTGTTGAAAAAAGGTAATCCAGACTATATAAATTGCAAACGTTGAACTGAAAATTTTTACGAAAACTTAATTCGTTACTTTCTTAGCTGACATAATTTGATTGTAAATCAATCTCTTGAGATCTTCAATATTCAAATCTTTCTTTTCAATGTCAAAAGCAAATTCTTCCACTGGAATTGGCGATGTAACCGGTTCATCCAATGGATCATGATAGCTACTCAAATATGGATGTTTCAAAGCCTCTTTTGTCGTCAATCTTTTGCTTGGATCAAACACCATCAATTTTTCCAATAAATCTATAGCTAGTGGGTTCACTTCCAAGTTTCGATTTTGGTGCCTGATTCGCCGACATGGATGATTTGTACAGAAATTGTAGAAATTGATTTTGGACCTGACCGGTAATGACTTGATAAACTCTCTTGCCCTCTTGGATTTAATGGCCCCTAAGTCCTCTTCCGATGGTGTGCCTAACAATTCAAATATCAAAGTTAGTTGATTGATGTAGTCCGATCCTGGGAACACTGCCTTATACGTCAACAACTCAAACAATATGCACCCAACTGACCACATATCGATTGCCGTTGAGTAATGAGATGCATTTAGCATAATTTCAGGTGCACGATACCATCTAGTAGCCACATATTCAGTCAATAACGAAATCTTGTTTGTACGCATTCCAACGGAATCAAGTCTAGCCAATCCAAAATCACAAATCTTCAAGTCACAATTTTCATTAACCAAGATGTTTGATGGTTTCAAATCTCGATGAATAACATTGGCACTGTGAATTAATTTTAAACCCTTAATTATTTGGTAAATGAAAAACTGAACATGCTGATCACTCAATGCATGGGTCTGAATAATTTGATGCAAATCCCCTGGCATATATTCCTGTATCAAATACACCTCATTGAATGAACTATAGTTTGTTGGTCTTTGAACATCGTATAATTTGATGATATTTTCATGTGAGTTGAACTTTTGCAACAACTTTATCTCGCGTAAGGTTCTCAAACAAAATAACGGACGCTCAAATGGCTCAATCTTTTTAATTGCTACTTTGGTATTCGTTGGTAAATGAACCACCAAAGCGACTATCCCGTATGCACCTTCGCCTATAATTTTGAGAACCTTGAAATTTTGCGAAATGTTAAACACAACTTTGCGCAGTGGCTCTTGTGGCTGCCCTCTAACCATTTTGTAAAATGTCTCTTTGGTTTTGACTGAAGTTGTACTCATGTTTGTCAAAATACGGAGCGAAGAAAGTACAGATTGCCTGATGAAAATGAAGCATCGTTACAATGGGCCGTGCTTATAAAGCTCACTCAACGGACAGACACGGCATTCAGATGAAACAAGGAACAGGATGCGTCATAGCTATAATATCCAAACCGTGTGTCATTCATACTTCAATGCTTCATAAATATTTTTTTTTGCAACTTGTTTCATAATTTGAAACAATAAACTTTAAAATATGGCGATTATAATTGTCAACAATTATCCACGCCTTTGTTGTATTCCTTGGATATACTCTATGCTTTTCATTCCATTGCGATGAAAGTATTTTACAGCCACGAATACCCCCAACGTACACAACCAGCTAATGAATTAAAAATTGCACTGATCTCTTGCATGTGCGTAAAATTTAGTTTTGTGACACAAGAACTCTTTATCTCTTGAAACAAATACAAAGACGTGTACGATAATTATAGAACACCACTTGTTTTGGTTGAACGGTCTTGATAAATATGCTTTGGCGATATAGTACTTGGTTATATCCCACGATAGATGTATCGTAGCACGCCGAGAATAACTTATTATGCAACATCGTTTCAAGCACTAACTCTGATTTGCTCAGTTAAAGGAGCTGAAAGAATTCTCTTCCCAAACCTATATAGCGCAAACGAAGAGCATCATACTCATCTTCCAATTGGCTACCATGCCAGTATTGTCTAACCACCAAGTGTCGGAATTGTAACTTCCTTCTCATATGGCATAATGCTTTCTCATCACGAAAAAAAAAAAATTGAAATAAATTTTTCACTATAAACGATATATTTTGAGATCAATTGCATGTTAAATAGACTTGCATCCTTCTCAAGAAACAACCTTATAATGCCAAAGAGAAACTCCAGAAGAAACAACAAAGGGAAAAACTTCACCAGACAAAACACTGGCAATGACAATCCAACATGGAAGGAAGTAGTCAGAGAAAATGAAGTATGGGAAGAGTACTACAAAGCGATGAATATCATTCCCGACAATGAGTGGAGTGACTTCAAAAAGGCTTGTCAATCAAACCTTCCAATGACTTTCAGAATTACAGGAAGCAGAAAGCATGCAGAGGAAATTAGAAATATTTTCATCGATAGGCACTATAACAACTTACGAGGAAAGGAATATGAAGGAGTGGACTTGACCCCTAAAAACATTGAATTTTATCCTGACAAATTAGGTTGGCAAATAGATGTTAGTAAACAAGTTATCAAGAAGCAGAAAGATTTCGCCAAAACACAGAGATTCTTGGTTGTGGAAACAGAAGTGGGTAACATCAGTCGACAAGAGGCAGTTTCTATGATACCGCCTTTGCTTATGGATGTTAAACCTGAGCATTATGTGTTAGATATGTGTGCTGCACCTGGGTCAAAGACTGCCCAATTAGTTGAGGCTTTGCATGCTAACGATGAGAAACAATTGCCTACGGGATTCGTATTGGCAAATGATTCGGATTACAAAAGAAGTCATATGTTAGTTCATCAAGTTAAGCGATTAAACTCACCAAATTTTCTAGTCGTCAACCATGACGCTCAATTGTTTCCTCGCCTCAGGTTGAATGGTCATAAAGAGTACTTGAAATTTGACAGAATACTTTGTGATGTACCTTGTTCTGGTGATGGTACAATGAGGAAAAATATTAACATTTGGAAAGATTTTAGAACAGGTAACGCAATTGGATTGCATCCGTTACAGTACAAGATTTTGAACAGAGGATTGCAATTGTTGAAAAAAGGTGGAAGGCTTGTCTATTCAACTTGTTCATTATCGCCAATTGAAAATGAGGCTGTCGTTGCTGAAGCATTGAGAGAGTGGGGAGACAAGATAAAACTTGTTGATGTATCAAATGAACTTCCTGGTTTGAAAAGACGTCCTGGTATTTCTACTTGGCCAGTTTTCGGAAAAGACATGAAGCTCAAGGAAAAGGGGGAAGATGGACTAGTTGATTCGTTATTCCCGCCAACGAAGGAAGAGGAGGAAGCCTTTGGTTTGGACAAATGTGTAAGGGTTTATCCTCATTTGCAAAACACAGGTGGGTTTTTTATTACCGTGTTTGAGAAGAACGATCCAGAAACAAACAAGAGGCAAGCTGAGGAGTCCGATGAGGAAGAGCAAGAGGCGAAAAGACAAAAGACCGAATTATCGAGTGAGAAAAAAGAGGAGAACTCTGATCCCAGTGTGGGAGAGAATTCCGAGGAGCATGTCCCTGTTGCAGCTGCATCAAAACCAGTGGAAAAGAAACTGCGATTACCTCGAGATGCAAATGAGGAGCCATTTGTTTTTCTTGATCCCAACAACGAAGAGTTGGCAAAGTGCTATCCATTTTATGATTTCTCAAATGCTTTTTCCGATGACTGTGCTCTAGTGAGAAATGCAACTGGTGAACCTTTGAGAACGATATATTATGTCTCCCCCATAATCAAAGAAATTCTTACCGCGGACGATCAAAAGTTGAAGTTGGTACATGGTGGTATCAAGTTATTTGTTGCCCAAAGGAATGATGTCGGAATTTGTCCATGGAGAGTTCAAACTGAAGCTTTGCACACAATTGAGCATTTTATTGGAACAAAAAGACACTTGACATGTAATTTGGAACTCTTGAAATATTTGTTTGTCAATGCTTTCCCCAAAGTGGAAGACTTGAAGCAGTCCAGTTTAGACGAGGAGTTTTCCAAAAAGTTGGATGGCTTGGAGGAAGGTTGTTTATTTTTGACTGTCAAGCGTGGTGATGGTTTAGAAGACTTGTTTTTGCCTCTTTGGAAGGGAAGATCGAATGTCAATTTGATGGTGAGTAAAAAGGATACCCACGAGTTGCTTTATCGTGTTTTTGATATTGAGACTAATGCAAAGGATGAGGGTAAAGAAAGGATCTATCAAGAGAAAGTAGAGGCTGCTAAGAAGGCAAGAGCAGAAAATATGACCCCATCGATTGAGCCAGAAGTGTGTGAGCAAAATATAATTGAGCCAGTGTCACTGAAAGGAGAAAGTGCGGAAGGAGCAGAGACTGAGAAGTAGGACATAGGATTTAACTAGTAGAATGTAACAATTTAAAATAATTCTTCTCTGGTTAATAGCCCACCCTGTGTGGTTCTTGTGTATCATTCTTTTTGTTCTGATTCAGGCTCTGATTCACTGAAAGATTCCTCTGAGATTACAACTTCAACCTCAGGTTTTGAGCTCTCACTATCTGGAGAGTCTTCAAGTTTCTGTAGAAACATTCTGCTGGTGTCCTCTGTGGCAAGTTCGTCAACCCAGCTTTCAAGCATCATGCCCATGCCAAGTAACGCTGTTTCATCCATAAACTCTACATACTTGAGTATTTCTGACCTTGTGTTCAAATCTCTTGTATACTTCTTAGATACAAAGTAGTGAATGGATTTCAACAACTCCGACGACGGTAGTAACTTCGCTCCACTGGAGTCTTTAGGGTCAGTAAATGGTATCTTCAACTTGCCGGGTTTCATCATATCTAAAATCTCATCCGGAGGGATGGTTCTTCCTTTCGCCCAGAACACTTTATCCAAGTCATTCGCATCTTTGTCAATTACTAGCTCTAGGCCCTTTCTTTTGTGAATAAGTTTATGTGAATTATCATTCTGTAGAATGTATCTTCGATTTATACGTCGCAGCTCATGATAATCGCCATTACATGCTTCAAATACATTCAGTTTGTTTAGCTCTTTCTTGTTGGATTCTGTTATGTTCATTCGTCAAGTCCTGTGCCGTTTGATAATTTTGTAATCGGATGTGTGGATAGTAGTTGAGATGAGTGTATTCAAATTATGGTACTTCTGGTAGCGCGTTATCCTGTCGCAAAGCGTAAACAACAATGTTTTCTGGACACTCCTACCTAATATCAACAAAAGAGCCCCAAGTCAAAACAATGGTGGATTCAAGATTACTCGCCAAACACTACGAGCTACGAGAGAAGATTTCCAACTTGATACAAGAGGACCAGGAGAGAAAGAATGCTATAAAGTTGTGCATATTTCAACTAGCGATTCTACAACAAGGAGATGTAACGCGATCCAAGAAACTGACAAAAGGAAGCCCTCGGAAAGCGGATGTCGAAGAATCACTGACGAAGGAGTATGAGATAGAGCTCAACAAGTTGAAACAAGAGTTTTCTACTAAACTGAAACTACATGACGCCAAACTCCAATCGTTAAAGCAAGAGAATGAACGATTAAAAGCGCAAATAAAGAAGTTAAATTCTGACACTTCTTCCTCAAGTTCGTGTCTTTTCCCAACAAGAAAGAGGGTACTCCCAAATCATCGTTCTATTTTTAGTCCAGAAAAGTTTAGTTCAAGTGCAAGTAAGTCCGGTACATTTCGTCATGCGTTCCCCACTATATTTGACGATGAGCTACTTACACCAATTAAAAAAGTACCTGAGACCAAACTTGTTAGCAACTTGATGAAATCTGCCGCATCAATATCCCCGACTAAAGATATACGATCACACGACTCGCTCTTGTTAGCTGATGACGACTTAGCGATACCAAAAGCAACTTCTTCACCGACGGGAAGCTCGAAATGGCGGTCGCCAACAAAGTTTATGGAAAATTTCGATATTGAGGGCGACAACGATGATTACCTAGCTCGCAGGCGAAGTCCATCTCCTGAATTCACCCCTAATAGGAGACGAAGAGTACTTCGCAGCACTGACTCTACTGCAACCAGCGACGAAAAAAGTGAATCGGTTGAACAATCAGGGAGGAATGGCAACAACGCTTTGCACCATTCCGGCTCTCCAGTCAAAGTTGAAAGAAAGATTAAGAAAGTGAGAAAAAGAAAGAATCTAGGTCTTGACGATTTGGAGCCGGTGAAAAATGGGTCGCTAAAGATGGCGTTCGCTGACGCGGACGATGACAATTTAAACACACTTGCAAAGTACGAGGACGCACATTTTGAGGATAACGATGGAGCTCCTGATACTTCGAGTAGTCCATTGAAGAGGAAGTTGGATACTGATGAGCAAATATCGGATCTTGGACCCCCAAAGAAACGACGGAACGTTTTCACAATCGATTGAATGAACGATATTGTATATTTATATAGATCAACATGCACAAAATATCATCATGAGTTCGAATTAAGGATGTCATAGTGTCGTGCCTAGGTTTCGCTTTTTAGATTGTATACTTGCGCGAGCTTACTAAGAAAAAAAAATTTTGTTATGCTTGAAACACTTTACTCCAACCTACTTTGATGGCAAATATTCTCCATTAATCAAACGAGACGAGATTTTGCAGAAAGAAAAGTTTACATCAGTTACTCAAGAAAGGCTATAGTATAGGGGAGAAACTCATTCGCAAAGATGTTGAAGTTGAACAAGTGTGGTAGAACTTTTCACATAAGAAACAAGTCATGCATACTGCGATCTCGCATTGTCACAAATACGACTCGATTCGCCTCCACGGCGACATCATCACCACCTCATCCAGTATCATCGAGGTCTCTTCCGAGTACTCCATTCCCGTCGGTAGCGTATCCTAATCCGTTCTCTCATCCTGAGTTATTTGATTCTACGTTGTTACTCGACAAGTTCGATAAATCCGATCTGACACCGAAGGAAAAGAAATCGCCTAATAAATCTGAAAAAGTACCAACAGATTCAGACAAAAAGGATCGAGAAAAGAAGGATATAGATAAAAAGGATGAGAAGAAAGATGAAAAGAAGGATATCACGGATAAGTCAGCGGAGATCAAGGAGAGCATAGATCCAAACTCACCGGTCTCTTCAAGTGGTAGTGGCATCTCAAGCATTAACGATGGGGGCAACAACAGCATTGACAATAATAATGGTGATGGTGGTGATAACGGCTCAAAAGGAGACAAGCCATTAGTGAATACTAAAACAGGGTTGTACACACCATTTCTAGCCATACCGATGAAGGATCGTCCATGCTTGCCTGGTAGATATTGTACAATCACAGTCACTGATCCTGAAGTGATTAGATGTTTACAAGAAGTCGTGGAAACGAAGGAACCTTACTTTGTCCTTTTCCATGTACGCGATCCAAACGACCCTGACGCCCATATTGATGTTATCAAGAATAAAGAATTTGTTCATGAAATAGGTACTTTGTGTCAAATTGCAAAAGTCACACCATTGGACTCAACTCATGTGCATATATTAGCGTATCCTCATAGAAGAGTAAAGTTGGTTGATTTGAGTACGCCAAAAGTAAAGAGTGAAAATATTGAGCAACAACATGACAATTTCCCAACGGCGTACCTCAAAAAGTATGGAATTTCGTATGCTGCGGTTCAACCAGTTGAAGATGTACCATTTGAGAAAAATGACGTTGAGATACAGGCCTTGGTTGAAAGTATTAAAAGTTTGTGTGCTGGATTCTCACCGAACCCATTAGCAGCTGAAAGCGGTAGAAAGGTGCTTAACAACCCGTCGATGCTTGCCGATTATGTTGGTGGGTCTGTATGTGGTGATGCCAAACAAATACAAGAGATAATGGATAGTTTGGATGTGCAGAAAAGATTGGAAAAGACTCTTGAGTTGCTAAAGGTTGAAGTAGATGCTGATGAGATTAAACGCAAAGCGCACATAAATATGAGGGAAAGAACTGAGAAACAGTACGCTCAAATGTTGATCAAGGAATATACTAAAGAATTACTCAAGGCGGCTGGGATAGGTGAGAACTCAAAAGCAGCCAAATTCGATGAACGAATTAAGCACTTGAAAATGCCAGAGGAGGCCCTAGAAGCTTACAAAACAGAAAGAGCAAGGTTAGGAACTCAAAGCGATATGGAACTGAACGTTATTGAAAGATATCTTGACTGGCTTACATCAATACCCTTTGGTATCTACTCGAAGGACTCTTTCAATGTGAAAAAGGCTAGAAAAATTTTGGATAGAGACCATTATGGTTTGAAGGATGTGAAAGATAGAATCCTAGAGTTTATTTCCGTGGGTAAAGTTTCTGGTAACGTCAATGGTAAGATATTGTGTTTAGCGGGACCTCCAGGTACCGGTAAGACCTCAATTGCTAAATCCATTGCTGAGTCCTTGAATAGAAAATACACTAGGATTGCTGTTGGTGGTGTTCAAGATGTTCACGATGTTAAGGGTCACAGAAGGACTTATGTTGCATCTATTCCGGGTAGAATAATTTCTGCTTTAGCTCAGGCGAAGACCTCCAACCCGTTGATGTTGATTGATGAAATTGATAAATTGGATACGACTTCACATGGAGGTGCCGCTAGAGCATTTTTGGAGATTCTAGACCCCGAACAAAACAATTCATTTGTTGATAACTTCATTGAGGTTAAGGTTGATTTGTCGAAAGTGTTATTTGTTTGTACGGCAAACTACTTGGGTAATATTCCCGCACCTTTGCGCGATCGTATGGAAATAATTGAAGTAAATGGTTACACTAAGCATGAAAAGATTGAAATTGCAACTAGACATTTGATTCCTGATGCTTGCAAAAAAGTGGGATTGGAAGAGGGACATGTGATCATTCCTAGAGAAACAATTTCGAGATTGATCGATAAGTATTGTCGTGAAAGTGGTTTGAGACACGTGAAATCTTTGATTAATAGGATTTTCAGTAAGGCCTCGATGAAGATTGTTGAGCAAGTGGAGGAGAACCAACCTGAGGTGGATGAGTCTGAAGAAATTGTCACAAATGCAACTGAGTCGGTTTCAGAAAAGAATGCTGATTCAACTGCTACTAAGGGTCCCCATTCTGAAGAAATAGTTACTTCTGAAGGTAAGCTAGAACAAGTTGTAGCTACCACGGGCACCCCTGAAGCCCATGATGCAAACAACCCAGAAGAGAAGCCGAAGGAGCAGAAAGCCAATGAAGAAGAAGCAAAAGAAGAGATTGTTAAATTGGCTTTGCCAGAAGGAATCAAGATAGAAGTCACCCCTGAAAATTTGAAGGATTTTATTGGACCGGAAATTTACACCAAGGATAGAATTTATGAACAATTGAAACCTGGTGTGGCAACTGGATTAGCCTACAACACTTCAGGTGATGGTGATGCACTTTATATTGAATCTATTTTGACCGATTCAATCGCCTCCGATGTTGGAAGTGGTGGTTTGCATGTCACTGGTTCTTTGAAAGACGTCATGAAGGAATCGGCATCAATTGCTTATTCATTCGCAAAGCAATTCATGGTTAACAAGTATCCAGAAAATAAGTTTTTTGAAGCAGCAAATATTCATGTACATTGTCCTGGTGGTGCCATTCCTAAGGACGGTCCATCAGCTGGTATTGCATTCACTTCATCATTGATTTCCTTAGCCTTGAATAAAGCATTACCTAACGATACTGCAATGACTGGTGAGATTACCTTGACTGGAAGGGTATTAGCTATTGGTGGATTAAGAGAAAAAACCTTGGGTGCAAAGAGAGCTGGATATACAAAGATCATTTTCCCTAAGGATTGTGAGTATCAGTTGGAGGAAATTCCTGATGAAGTTAAAGAGGGTGTTACTTATATCCCTGTTGAATGGTATGGAGAAGTTTTTGAACACTTGTTCAATGTCAGCAAGGAAGAAGGTAACGCTATTTGGAAAGAAGAGTTTGCCAAGAGGGAACAGAAAAAGAAGGAAAAGAAACAGTGAATTGAATCAACCTTGTATATATAGTAAAATTTGAAAAAATAGAATTAAAATTTGACTTGGGTGTAATTGTCGTAGAGGGGCTTAATTCGATTTGTCCTTTGCCGTCATTTCTCCAAAAAAACTCTTGACCTCATCCTCGGTAACAATCTTACCCTGCTCTGCAAAAGGTTTGAAAAAGTCACGAAGTTTAGCTTTTATAGTATTATATGCTTGAATACCTTCAATTGCTTGATCGCGGGGTAAATTTTGGATGACATCTAAAGCAGACATGTCTGGATTCGACAGGGTTGTTGACCATGTGTCTTCTGAAGGATCCTCGGGTGGTTTATAAACAGGGTCTTCTTCATAAAGATACAGATGGTTTTGAAAAAATTGGTACAATCTCGATTCATGATCGAGTTTAGGTATATTTTCAGTCAACTTTCGTCTAAAATGTTTGCATAAGAATATTGAGTACTGGCCAACGTCGGTGATGTTATGTTCACCTTCTATCTTTGTTCGTTTCACTTTGGGTTCATCTTCCTTTTCCTTCAATTTCTTCCACTCTTCATCACTCCCAACCCCGGTGTAGCGGGGTAGTTTCTCCATTATGACACCAGGAATCTTTTGGTCCAATTGTACAAAAATATCATGAAATTTGGAAACACATTGCCAACAAATGAATTCATCAAATAATTTCAAACGGGGAAAGTACTTTAGTTTATCTGTGGTACCCGAGTAGTCCTCTTCGTCTGATTCGTCATCACCCAGTGAAATCTCCTCCGCGTGAGAAGCTTCGTTTTCGGTGCCTTGTACTACTGCATAGAGCTGCTTTTTCAGCTGAGCATCTGGCTGCAATCCCATAATACATCTATCATGGAACCAATCTTCGCCACATACATATCCGAAATAGCATTGCAACATATTGCCTGTCTCGTTTGCTGGATCGTAAGGTTGTTTGCAACCACAGAAATTACCATGAAAGTTTTGATTATAAACATTTGAGTTACTTGGTATGTCTTCCGCTGGAAGTTCAACATGACTCGACAGTCGGCTGCCTAACCCTGACAGTGAACCTACACTGTTCCGATCTGCCCTTCTCAAATTGCACGCCCCATTAGGAGTCTTTGCCATCCTTGTAGTCCCACAATCGCATAAAAAGGACCGTTTAGTGAATAGCTCCACCAATTCATGTTTCGAGTGGCATTGGATTGAGCATGAGTAACAAACTCCAATCGGTTGATTGTCGTTCAATTTGGAACATGTCAAGCAGGCATACACTTGTTGTCTCAATTCACCTAACTCATAGGTGCATTCATTAGGATCAAATGGCATCAAGGTTCTTGCCTCCCTCTCCAATTCCTCTTGTTTATTGATGTAATCAATGGCTGTAAGCGAATCTTGCAGATCATCAAATGCTTGTTCTTTGTTCGACATTAGTAGAGTCGAGATAGGTGTGTATGTTGGTGTGCTTACTTTCAGAAATAATGTTCGATTTGGGGAAGACGCGCTTTTTGAGAAAGTATCGTTCCCGGTCACTGAAATCTTTACAAGACAAGATAAAGTTGAAAAGTTGCAGTCTGTTCATCCCGTGATGAGGAACTTTACATAATATCTACGTAAATTCGAAACGAATTATTTTCTTTTTCTTGGTATTGAAATCTAGTATCCAATTCACTTGACAAACTAATGTACAATAATCCACCATTCACCAGCCCATCATCAACTTTATTCCGAGGTCTTAATCTCCTTTACAATCTCATCATATCCTTCTCTATACTCATCAACCTTGTCTGCGTTCTTTTTGCTCTTTCCACCGCCAGGAACAATCATCACACAAGACGTTGGCCTTTTGGTGGCACCAGCACTTCCCAAATCCTCTTTGGAAGGTACAAACACATAGAGAACAGCGTTGTCCTCACACAAGACTGGGATATGTGATATGACATCGGCGGGACTGATGTCACCAGCAATAATTACAAGACCCTTCTCCCCCTTTCTCAAAGCTTTGACGACTTCTTTCACACCCCTTTTCACATGTTTTGCCTTGGATGCCTTCTTGACGGTTTTCAATATTTTCTTGTTTAACTTCTTAGATGCCAATGGTTTAGCGAATGGTAAGATTGCAGCCATCCTTTTCTCATAGTTGTCCTCAATCGATATCGTCTCTTCTGGTTTGTCTTTAGATTCTTTTACTTTAGGTTCTTTGACCTTAATTTCTTTGACCTTTCCTTCCTTTTTACTTCCCATTTTTGAATGTTCTCCTTTGTACAAAGAATATGAATCAGGTTAAAGCGATTAGAAAAAGCTGATACTGACTGAGCGATGCCTCATCAAACATTGGGAAATTTTTTTATTTTTTCATTTCTTTTTCATCGAATTTCAGTGTCGCTTGCAGTGTCATATTTTCAAATTATTATTCACGTCATCAATTGAGCTTTATCAAACAGGTTCGTTTCCATAGGAACGCTCCAATTGAAGTGACAGTCAGTTACATCATCGTAATGATGGCGCCCGACCAAAACAACAAACAAGAAAAGAAACGAAAAAGAGCATCTCGATTGTCTCGACCATCTTATAGCTCCCACTCAGCACCACCATCGTCAGCGTCCTCAAGCTACATCCCGACGCAAACCCACAAGGTAGTTGAGCTTACTCTTACCAATGAATCGATTAAAAAGGAAGTTCCAAAAAGTTCGGTCGATGAGGCAAAGGTACTACTGTTTCTATCAAGGCTACAACGTCGCGGGTCCATCGCCACAAACGAGGATGTATCACACATCACGCTCATTGTCAGTTGTTCAGAAAATGCCTTACTAGATATACCAACAATGAAGAGCATTCTCACCGAAAAGTTTGAAATAGATGACTTCATTACCACAGAGGGCCCATCAGGATGCATTGACGTTTTGATCACTGTGTATGGAAAAATGGTTAACATCTCCAAGGCCGCTGTTTTTCTAGTATTTCTACTCAGTGCAAAGATCAACAACTTACAAATGGACGTCTTTACATTGAAATCATCTACGTATAAGGCGCACCTACTATTGACAAATTCAGAGTGTTTGCAAGGTATAAAGTACATTGACGCCGCTAAACTGTTCACATACGACTTTAACAATGGCGTTTATGATGTCTTCATTCAAGGAGATTTGTCATCAATGTTTAACTTTTTCCTCGAATGTCTTGAAAGAAGGTGGAATGTAGATACTAGCCTCATAAAACTAGAGCCAATGTTTGGTATACATTTAGATCCAGCTTTGAAGCTGCACCCGAAGGTCAACTTGGACATCAGGGCCAGAGCGAAAAATAATTTGTTACAATACTTGACTCCAACGCTGTGATACGAGATTATATGATAAATGGAGAAGCCTTTCTTTTTTTTTTTCGAGATACTGTATACATAGATTTTTAAACTCGGGTAACAACAGCATTTTTACCTTTCCGTGATATCGATGCAACTCTATCACCTAAACTCAATGCCAATCCTTGGCCCTTTGATCTTATTCTAACATGACCAATGATTGGTCCATCGCTTTGTTTCTCAATACACAAGTTGGCCAACGCGTCCTCGCCAAATGTCGATCTCGAGTACAAATTAGCCGATAGGAACTGACATTCTTCTCCAATAACAGCTCCAGGAGTTAAGCATTCCATATTGGTTCCCTTCATCAACTCATCTAGGTAGTTCTTCAAGGAGTCTATTGGTGACTTGATGGTGATCTTATTCTCCCATTCAAACTCATTCCACATCTTACGGAATTGGCTTTCGGAGCATACAGCTGGTTTGATGTAGTCCATAATGTCAACATGTACATCATTCAAAATAACAATGGTAGACTCATCAGAGTGTTGACCATCGTAAACAATGTTTCCAAAAATCACACCAGTGTCCGCTGAAGTAACCTTGATTGTAGTTTGAATTTTGTAAAAGCCATGGGGCCCAATGTTTGTCGTAGTTGGCTTATCGACAACTTTCAAATCACCCAATGTAGCAAATTCTACTGAAAGGTTTCGCAAAGTTGTTGTTGTCTGATTAACCAAAAGAACATCCAAGACAACATCGTATTGATGGACCTTGACAAAAGCTTCTGCATATATTGGATCGGAGAATCCAGTTAGCTGCAAAATCTGGTTCAATCTGGACGACAAATTTTCCTTTTTCAAGTCGCTTCCTGAAGCTACCGCGAGATCATCAACCGCCTTATTGCCCGACTTGTTGTCCTTGTCAAGTTGTCTAAATGCAATCGCATCGTCCACTTGATCAGCATTGGCGTGCAAGTCTCTGGCCTCTTCCTCCGCCTTCTTAGTTTCAACATCAGTGATTTGTGCTTTAAATGCATCCTTGGTATCATCAAGAAAACTTGTAGTTATTTCCTCAACATCCTCTTCATCATTCAAAATTCGAATGTAGGAAAAAACTCTGTCAGCAGAATCTTCGTCAATCTTTTTCTTAACCAATGAACTTTCACCTAATCTCAATATCGATACCATGATTAAGAGTGCCTCCGCTTTCAAAGCATTCAAAATTTTTTCTTGTGTGTTCAACTTGCGCAAACGGAGTATTAATTTAACAAGGGTGGACGACAAAACAGCTCCGAGATAAAAATCTCCGGCAAGCAATTGTTTTCTTATTGGTGCCTTTTTCTCGTCTTCGAATCCATTGCTGTTGACATCGGCCGTCAACGCAGACTCGGTGGCGTACGTACCATCTGGTAAAACAACTGGTCCCTTCTTCTTATGTGGGTGTTCTTGTCCATCATCACCTCCCTCTGTATTTGCTGGTGTTTTTCCCTTCAACTCACTAGCCACAATTGGTACTTCGCCAATACTTGATCTGATGTACTTCCATGCATCCTGAATCAAATGCTCGTCTAGAGCGTACTCACCAATTACCCAAAATGCGCCTCTAAACACCTTCCCGCTCTTGACGTTTGGCAATGTCTGAATGAGTCTCTTGATTATAGAATCTCTCAAATTTGGGAATTTCTCAACAACTTCCTTCACAAATGTGATGACTTCGTAAGCCGACGTTGAGTTTAAATCAGCAATAGTGTCCAACAACAAGTCAATAACGTTTGCTGCAACTTCCACAAATTTGATAGCCAACTGATGAATAGCATTGATCAATAGTTGTCTGTACTCGACATTCTTATCATCATTTGATGAACTAGTAGCCTGCAATTCTTTCTTCAACAATTTAACAACATCTTCAACGTTTCTCGAGGTGATAAATTCAAGAGTAACGTCCAACGCTTTCTTCCTCACAGCCACATCTTGGGCAGATAACACTCTTAATATCTCTAAAGATAAATCTTGCAAAACTCCAGGGTGCTGTTTATTCAACTCTTTGATTCTCTCCAACGTGATGATCTTCACGTTGTTGTCTGCTTCTTTATTAGCCAACTCAACAAACTTGCTTCCAGCCAATAGAATAGATGTTGAATTCGAGCTCAAACTAGTAAGGGCATTAGCAGCTTCATACATAACAACATTGGACGAGCTTTCAACCATTTCAGTAACCAATTGGGCGTATTGCTGTTTCAAAGCTGGGTTCAACAATGAGTCCTTTTTGAAAAACTCAATAAAACTCAATTGCAACAATGGGTCTAATGAATCAATAACACTAATGTTGTCCTGAATGTATTGCAAAGCGGCATTTCTGTTTAAATCACCTAGACACACAAATGCATTTCTTTTGCAAACAGAATCATTTTCATCATACAAAAAGCGATAAATCAATTCGTCGACATCGGGGCACAAATGATCGCTAACTTTGTGAATTGACCAAAGTGCAAAGACTGCATTCTTACGCACATAGGCGTGTCTATGTTCAAGACATTGACGAACGTTGGGAACTAAAGTCTCCAACAACTCAGGCTCCTTCAATTTGGTCAAATACCTCAATGTAATACCCCTGATATATTCATTTGGGTGTTGCAAATCACGTTGTATAGCATTACAAACAAGAATCATTTCGTGTCTCATTTTACCAGAACTATCAAGTTTGGGACAAACCTCCCAATAATGATACAACAATCTCTTCAATTCTTTGCTCTTTGATGGCATAACAAACCTGATTATGTGCATCAAAAGATCCGGTAATGGATCACCATTGAGTATAGTGACTATAATTTTCTTCATTGTATCAATTTTAACGTCATCTTTTCCCTTTTCCAACAAGTTTTTGTATTCGTTTACCGACACTTTGCTTGCCGTATTTGGCTCATAAATCAATGTAAAGCCACTTTCACTCATTACGCAATAACGTGGTTAGTTTCAATTGATGCGGCAAGTGAGTGTGAATGTAGGATAGTCAGACAAGTTCAATCTGTGTGTCCAATTCAAGTACAAATATTTTTTTGATTTTGTTTGATATGTTTGATGTGTCGTTGTGTGTATTGACGTGTTGGTTTTTCGACGGTGAAAAAAATAAAAAAAAAAAAGAGAAAAGGTTTAAAAAAATTATTTGTGCTTCATTTTTGAACACAAACACACTACCAAGAATTTTGTATGTACCATCTCCCATCATTCTAAACATTATATATATGTATAGTTTCTATTCATTTTCTTTTTACATACACACGTATTCACTCATCACTGTCATAGTCGGGATTGGCAAGAACCAATTTCGGACGTTCTTGCTCTTCATAATCATCATATTTTTCCTGCTTTGTGTAGGAATCATTAGTATTGAACCCATTGAGATTGGACCCATCATTATTCAGTGTACCTGGACTTTCAGCACTACTCTTGTCTTCTGATTCTTCATCAATATCACCATACTTGTAACCACGATGTTGGTAATAACCACTGATCTTGTCCGATAGACTGCCGGACGATTCACTTGACACAATTGAACTTGTCCTGTGAAGGCTGGCATCGATGGGGTTACCTTTTGTACTTTCTGTAGTACTGCTAACAACACTTTGTGTGTCGCCTGTGAGTACTGAACCATCGGTAGTGGTTCGCTTCAACGAATTCTCGCGCGAAGCCTTTGTACTCACAGATTGGTTGCGAGAACTAAAAGTATTAGCAACCGATGGGTTATTCGCTGTGGTAGTTCTCGCGAGGCCAATACCAGCAAAGCTATCATCACCTTCATCAATTTCTGCTGCCAAAAGCCTTGGCTTCAAGTGACCATGTTTCAACTCCACTCCGCTAGTCTTTTTACGAGAATTTTGACCACTGAGTCCTCCAGCAAGTCGTTTGTACTTTCCGTTTGAGTTTTCCTTTGTTGCCAGTTTGTCTATAGGTAGTATTCCAACAGGGAGTTTCCACCGTAAAGGACCCAGTTCATTAAAAGCGGTCCCTGCACTCCTTCTAATTGCTAATACATAATTTGATCTCTCACCTTCGCCTGGTTTCAAGCTCAAGGAGCGTTTCAAACTAGCAAGATTGACATTTTTATACGAATTTGAGCTCTTGATGGAACCCACGGAGCTCGAATTGCGGTGAAAGTTGCGATGTGTATTCAGGGTATTGTAACTTTTCATCGAGTTGGCGTGAGAAAAGGAAAATCCAGAATTGTCAGTTAAAGTATGTTGCAAAGGTGGTTGTGGTGGTTGTGGTGGTTGTGGTGGTTGACGTGGTTGAGGAGATGGATGAACAGTCTGCATTGCTTGAATACGATTAGGAGTTTGATGTTGCTGATGAATTGAGTGTGTCGGTGATTGGAACGGGACACTGGACGAGGGAACTCTCGAAGTATTTGTTGAAGATCTCGAAATCGGGGATCTGACACTCTGAGATGCGGCAGATGCAGCCATTGTTTCGGATGAAGATGGATTAGTGAACGATTCGTAATCAGTCCTGTGTCTTGTTGGGGATGTGGAGGAGTAAACAGATGACTTTGAAGACGCAGGAGCAATAAAAGTAATTGGTTGTTCAGGTAGTTGTTGGTTCAAAGTTGTCTCAAATGGGTTGATTTGCTCTAAAACACGAGTATCCATCATGTAATTCTGAATAATTTGTGGAGAATTCTCCAAAGACTCTGCTGGTGTTTGAGGAGGTGATACAGATGGTGAGCCTAAAAAGGAATCAACCGGGTAAGGAGTTTGTTGAGACAGCAGGATACCACCTTCCACTGACTCTCCAATCTGATCGAAAGCCTTTGATCTGTTCAAATTCAATTCTTGTACATCATCAGAGTGCGATTCATCATAAGCACGATCGAAATAAACACTATCGCTAAAAGACCGACTATCGCTTGGTGCATATCTGATATCACTGCTATCCGAATTATCAAGCCGTAAGAAATGATCTATTTCTGACTCCAAGTCACCAATAATATCCGCTGTTATCCCGGTTCCCAGTTTGTCCAGTCTTGACTTTGGTGTTTGAGATAAAGATCTTACACTTTCATTTGTCCTATCTGATTTCTGGTCATTAACCCCAAAGTCAAAGGAGTCCAAATCACTGGGTGGTTTTCGTCTCAAAGGCAGCGGTTTAGGGCTTGCGGAATTGGTGCTGGTTGCAGGATAGAGTGAGTTGGATGGGAGTAAGCTCGGTTTCAACCCTTCTTGTCGCTGAGGCTGAGACAGGCGTTGTGGCGTGTGCGGAAATGCTTCTCTCGTATGTCGGTCATATGTCGCGGAGCTGTTCCCCTGTGTTACTTCAAATGCTTGTTGCGTGGTATTGATCTCTGGGTGGTGCGTTTGAGATGCCGCAAGCGTGGGGTGTTGAGTACTTGGGGGTGCGTTTGCTCGCAATGTACTGGTGGATGATTTTGAGTGTAATGAGTGTGCCGCCCCTTGATTGTATGAATGTAGTGGGGCGTTTAAGGTAGCTGATGAAGAACGATGATTGTTCAAGTGGGGTTTACTAAGCGGTTTTGGCTTAGGAGAAGGAGTCGGAGATATAGCTCGCGTTGAATGTCCTTGCGATTTTTTATCATTGGGTGATCCATGGCCCTGGTTGAATATGGACGATAACTTCAATCCAAAGCCTCTCTTTTCTGACATGATGAACAACAAGCTGGTGAATTTCAGTTTAAATTTGCATCTGAAGTTTTGGAAGGCACTTTAGTATGATTCGTCCTATTCGAATAGTATGACAGCGCTAGTGGAAGATTCCGCAATTACTATATCGATGAGATGACGTCTTCAACTGTCGCGATGAGTGGTGTATTATGCTCTTCGGTAATGGGGTTGTGATATTACGTGTGGATGTGTGTGATTTTTTTTTTTTTTTTATTTTTTTTCAAGTTTTCATTTTGTTTTGACGTGAACGGATTTAAAGAGTATGTGGTCTGGAGTTGATAACGTCTACTCATTGAACTACGAGTCAACAGATTAATTTTGTTAAATGAATGGAGAAAGTCGACGTACTGGGGACAGGAAGGTGCCACCTCGTCATTTTGTACAAAGAAACAGGAGAATATCAGATTTGAGATCAATTAGGTTCTTCAATTTACACAATCAACAAAGTGACGAGCTCGAACATTTGAATCCCCACAAGCGATATGGAAGAAGGCGAAGTACACTCGCTGCGATACCGACTATTTCTGATGCTTTAGAGAATGAATACGATGACTCTCGAAAGTTGGTAAAATTTGCCGAAGAGCGAATAATGGACACGTTGATCACAATTCATAAAATAAAGTCTGACACTGTTTTGTATGTCAGCGACGTATCGTACGCGGATGCAGATCCTCAATTTACAATCCAATTAGCCAATGTTCCTTTGCAGATCCACAAGTGTATTATCAAACTCTGGTCGAAACGTGAAAGTCAATGGACTCTCTTTTGTACATATAAAGTGGATTTAAATAAGCTAAAGAAGGAGAGCATATTGGTGGAAGATGACGCTTTTGACATGTTTAAGGAGAATTCTTTTTGTGTGAAGTTGAAGGATAGCTGGTATACTTTTCCGGATATGCTTGTATCTTGTGGTCTGGCTCTTGATCAGCAATTACACCAGGAACCTTTTGTGAAACCAATGAATTCGTACACTTTTGATCAGCTACGATCCATCAACAACATTACCAAATCAAAAAGGGAGCTCGATGTGTCGAAAAGAAAGTTGCAACAACAAATTAAAAGGTACATCAAAGACATTGACTTTTATAATGTCAACAACATTCCGGTGCTTGTGGGACAATTAAACTACAGATGCGATATATTGGAAGAAGATATCAAGAAATTGAGAGCGGGGAACGAAGCTTTAAAAAGACAAGTCTTTAATGCTCAACAAAAGATTCAGGATGCAGAGGAATTGTTATCACGAGCTGACAATGTGAAAGAGTTAATAACAGATAAGTTTGAAATTTATGCACATGAGATTGAATATTTGAAAAAAAATAGGGACGACGTTAAAAGGGAAATTAAGAGAATTTTGAGAGATTACGTGTCGCGTGTATATGAGGTATTTCCTATTCGTGATGTTTCCTCAACTCAATTCTCGATCCTTGGCTTTGAATTTCCCCATAATTTGAAAATGTTGAAAAAAATCTGCTACTATAATGCAAGTGGTTTAAAGAACTACTACTATGAGCCGGAGTTTGACACTGAATCTCAATGGCATGAGTCTACAATTTCTCAAGTCAATGCTTGCCTATCGCTTATTGTTCAACTACTATCTGTTCTATCCAATCTAACAGAGACGCCGCTTTTATACAAAATGGCTCTTTTCGGTAATCAGAGCTACATCATCGATAGTACTAAGGTCTACCCGATTGCTGGTAAGAATCCTCCAAACTTGACCCCCCCATATAAATTTCCATTACATTTTGATTCAAAGGACATTAATAATGAAAGAGTATTAACAAGTCAGGGATCAATCATCATGAATCAAGAGTTTGAGTATGGGCTAAAGTTATTGAGCCGAAACATTCTACAATTAGTAAGTCACGTCAAGGAAGATATTTATGATGAATCAAATTCCCTGTCTGTTCCTAGTGACTGTCAAGATAATTTCTTGTGGAATTTAAAGTACTTGGAACTCTTAATAACTGCCTAATCGGCAAAGATTTATAACGCTATAGAATACTATTTACTGCTACATCAATCAACGATAACCTCAGGGTATCACATATTAATTTGAGTTTTTTGTTTCAGAGTAGCCCCTGTTTTCCCTTTACTGTCTTCTTTTCCAAATGTTGGCATTCTTTAGAAAAGAGCCACAACTAACCCTCCAATTATTGCACCAACAGGAGCAACAGCTCTTGGGGCTAATCCCGATTGAGTGGCTGCTTCCGCTTTCGAAGCTGATTTAGCTGCGGCAACTGCTGCTTTAGAGGAATCAACTGTGTTTTGTGGATCATACGACGTTGTTGATGCTACTGAAGGCTCTCCCGTATCTTCTGACGCCGAAGTGTTTGAGGTAGTGCTTTCGTTTGATTGAGATGTACTGTCGTTATTATTATCGCCACCGCCTGATGTAGTTGAATCACCAGAATCCCCTGAGCCACCACTGCCACCGGCTGCAGCTTCTATTCTCGTGTACCAAGGTATGTTCGTAGCATAACTCTCCAACTGCCCTATATCCAAATTATTATCATCTAGTAATGTTGTGTATGAGGTATCCGTGTATGTTAAAACTTGAGTGGCCAAAGTTGATAATGCACCAGGAACATCATTAGCCGTTCCAAAAAACCTTATGTACTCGGTTTTATGATCTTGGTAGTCACCAACCAATGCAGTTAAAAACTGAACATCCGATTGATCTGCGGCACGAACAGATGACATAACAGCGGCAAGCGATGTGAGTAATGTGAGTGAAAGCTTCATTGTGATCTATAATTTGGGATTTATAGTTTGTGATTTGTAGATGTTCTGAGTTTTGAATTTTGCGGGGGTGTAATTTATAATCTGGTTTCTGATATATTATAACTGTGATAATGTATACTCACTCAAAAAAAAATCTATGGTGCAATCTTTTGAAAATTGAAATTTGATGAAAACGAAAAGTGGTAGTAATGAGGCCAAATTAATATGTGAGCCCTGTTTTATGTATAATACTTTGATGACCGATTGGATCAGAATTGTGGAGAAGGAAAGATGATCTGTTTTTATAGTAACACAATTGGAACCCGAAATTTTTTTTTTTATTTTGTCTTGATCATTACTTCCTAATTAGGAAATTCACTAAAAAGAACAATAGGATCTGCTAATTTCCTAACAAAGAATTCAAAACAGTATACAGTTATATCCGCTTTTTAAACCCCTATAATTGAGGTGGCTATGTTTGGTAAAGGCAAGGTCATATGAAACTATTGTGATTAGTATGGCGATCTCTGAAGTAGGCAAAGACTGATGCTGGGGTGCATGAGTGTAACATACAACATTGGATTCACGTATAAAGTTCAGTAAAAGTTCAGTAGAAGTTCAAAATCTGACACAGTATGAACCCAAGGAGAGGAGTAGAACCGGGAAATCAGAATTGGCTGTGGCGGAATCCATGGCCGGACTAACTAGGTGGTGAGCTGCTGAGATGAAAAATTAGTGGTTGGCTTGAAGAACACATAGCCCAGAGCGTGACCAATCTACTGTACTGTGGACAAAGAAAATCTGGCAATTAGCATTAAACAGCGACAAGGTAGAAAGTATGGGAACATTTCAAATCAATTTTGCAACAATCGAATGAAAACAGGAACAAGTTTTTAAGGATGGATAATGGGGAGAAATTCAGAGGTTCAACGGGAAATCTAAAACCTGCAAATTATAATATGATGTTGGTAACCAATTCCACTTGAGAACAGAATTTACATGCTGTGTTCAAATTAGTGATCAACTTGAAAACGTCGCCCAAAGTCGAAGTTAATGATATAGGTCCCCGTTTTTGATAAAGAGAGATTAGAGTTTATTTATGCTTCGTTCAAAGTGTAGTATTTCGACGCTATTGTTATTTCCATGCTAAACATTCAAGCCAAAAGGAAGTAAATTAAATAGAATGGACAATCTATTTTTGGTGGTGCCGTTTATGGGTTAAGGTCACGACCCGAAGGGAGATATCAATCGTTCTGTGGTTGTCATGAGAAACACGACGTAAGGTGAATGGCCCCGACACACATGGCAAATGTGTCACTACTACTAAGCCTCTTTTCAGGACACTATACGGGTCTCTTCATAAGAGTTTATCTTTAAAAAGTTTGCAGAACTACCTTTGCCATAAAAGGAGTGGTTATGATATTGGAACTGTAAGTTCTAGAGTTGTTGTTTAGCTGCATAGTTAAAATCGGTCAATTACTAAGAGAATTGCGCCTTTAGTGGCGTCTCGTATTAGTGTGTCAGGACAATTATGACACACAGAAAGCCTCTATTTACGACAAGACAATGGTAGAATTGACTAAGCTCAACACTACTACATGATAGGAGTCCAAAGTTCTAGAGCAGCAATTGGCAAAACGCTCAGAAATTAGATCACTGCGATTTAGTAAAAAGCTATGGAAAATAAACAAATGTAGCAAAGACTTTCTATCTTACAACAACAATAAACCAGCAACAGCAGCTAATGAACCAGCACCAATACCAGCAACTCCAACAGCATTTGCGTCTCCTGAAGACGATTTTGATGATGAAGCAGATGAGGAGCTTGAAGATCCTGATTTAGAAGCAGCACTGGCACTTGATCCTGATGAACCCCCAAGAACAGCTGATGAAGCTTTTGAAGCAGCACTTCCGGTACCACTTGAGACGGCAGATGATGCTTTTGAAGCAGCACTATCGGTTCCACTTGAAATAGCAGATGAGACCTTTGAGGTAGCTTTAGCAGCAATACCTCCGCTTGATGAGTCAGCGGCGTAAGTTGTGGCGGCAACAGATAATAAAGCGAACAAAGTAGTTGAGAATTTCATGGTGATGAATTGGTTATAATTTGTTTGAGAAGAATTGAAATGCCAACGAAGGAAATTGAGTCGATATTTATAGGTAAATATCCACTCGAGATTTATTTCAATTGTGTATTTTTCACAAACATGAATTGCGAAAGATTGCTATAAATAATTTCATTGCAAATTCGTGAAGAGCCGTCCGCTCTTGTGTTTCATTTGCTTCCATCCACAGCCCCCAAAGAAAATCCCTCAAAACGCCTTTCGTAAATTGCAATTCAGCTACTACGGAAAACAAAAAAAGGCTTAGAAACTCTTTGATAATGTACATTAAAGCCACTTCATTTGGTAAATGTTCCATGATAACACCTCTGAGACTCAATTGTGCTAAAAGTCTAAAAATATAACTTTGTATGAGTTATTTTTATATATGGGCTGCCCTATAAGCTAAATATAGTATTACGGTTTTGTGATACCTTCCAAACCAAAATCACAAAATTTTGGTTTTTCAGTTGTTTACAATGTCTTAATTGAGCTATCCTTCAACGATTAGAGCATGGTTATGAGTAGAAAAGAAGTAATAGGGGCTGTGTCTGATAAGTCTTTCTTTGTTTGAGGAGAGAATCGCATCGAATTAATTGAAATAGGAGACACCTCGAATAGAGTTGTCGTGTATTGCTGCTGGAATTTGTGTCAGCCTCACGTCATTTAAAAACGTGCCCCCAAAATGACTTGAGAATGAAATACAGCAGTTACAATATTTGCTGTTTCTATGAACTTTAGTGTAAATGGCAATCACACATTTTCCACTTTTTCGATTTTTTTTTAACCTTTTTTGCAGTGAAAATTTCATAGCAACACAAACAAAACGAAACAAATTGAGCACGTGGAATGTGGAATGATTGCTTTGAGTCGTGGCGAGTATTGAAAAGTAAAGCAACCTCTCAACGTTGTAAGATACAATTGTGGTGACGTAACTTCATTGAAGCCAATTGAGACCAGTTGTTGTCAAACAATTTACCCCCTTACATGCTTGCCAAGAAGTTTGTTATGGGAAAGTCAGGACCAAAAAACAAAAGAAAAAGAGAGAAAGAGAAATTTTTACACATAATCGTACATTATCAAACTTCACTATAGTACAATGTAAACCACACCTGATACTTTCTCCACGATTTTAATTTTTTTTTTTTTTACCCCTGGAATGGACCTGCAGCCAAACAAAGATTTCTTCTGGTAAAATGAACTTTGAACACTGGCGTCTTTTTTGTGAAAAAAGCAGTCATGTGGTCGCTGCTTGCAATCACATCTCTCCTGTTTAGCTGTTGCTGCTGCTGTTGTTGCTGTTGTTGCTGTTGTTGGTTCTTCTCTTCTCCGCCTTCCCCATTAGCTGTAGCAACAAACGCTTCGGGTTCAGGTCCTGCATCATTGGTATTTTTCTTAACATCCCACACTCTCGCGCTATTGTCACCAGAGCCACTAACCAAGACTGTACCATCGCGCGAAAAGGACAAGGAATAAATTGAGGATCTACCATGGCCTTTCATTGTCTTTAGTCTTCGACCGGTGCCAATGTCCCACAAGTTGATCACATTGTCTTCTCCAGCACTGGCAAGCCACCTGCCATCAGGCGACACAGCGAGGCAGTTAATGGCATTGGTATGGCCCATGAATATCCTAACACAATGACCAGTGTGAACATCCCACATTCTGCATGTCCGATCACTAGAGCCAGTAAACACATAATTTGAGTTTGGGTGGAACTCCACACAATCAACGTCGTTGATATGTCCAGCAAATATCCTCAATGGGTATATATGGTCAGTCGCCCACAATCTTGCGGTTTGATCATGTGAAGCTGTTGCAAAGTAATGTCCTAATGGAGAAAACTTGACGTCCCAAACGGGTTGATTGTGACCTTTATATGATACCAATGCGGTGTATGTATCCAAAGACCAAAGACGTATTGTCTTATCTTCAGAACACGTGAGGAGGAATTTGTTATCTGGAGAAAATGAGATTCCGTATATGGGTCCACTGTGTCCGATCAATTTTCTCGAATTTTCCGGTAACTGATGGTTTTTGCGATCTTTTTTAAGTGAAGACTCAAGAGGTTTGCCGTCTAAGCTCCATATTCTCACGTAACTGCCTTGAAAACCAGCAGCAACAAGCGTCGAGTCCTCGTTAAAAGCAACACATGTCATTTCATTGTTTGTATTGTGGAAGGTATACATACAAACTGAAGGTGCACTAGCTTGGATTGCTCCCAATTTTATCTTGGACCTTGAGTCTTCAACTTGTAAAATCATCTTTCTGATGTCAGTTGCGTCCTTCATGGGTAATGGCAATGAATCCTTTGCTGGTGAGTCTGCATCGGGTTTGGTCAATTCTTGGAACTCTTCACTGAGAGTTTTGCCATTCACTGGTGCTATTTTTTCATCCTTAATCTTTAACTCCGCCTCAACTTCTTTACTGACTTCAGTGTCCAATGGCATTTTTCCTAGCTTCACCTCCTTTTCACTATTGAATTTTTCCAATTCATTTGTGTTGGCCAAGTATTCAGATATACCCTCCTCTGGATTAGCTTCACCTTCTTGGTCAATCTTGTCAGGTCTACTTTTTGAAATGACTGGATCTAAGTATTGATTAATCATACGAATCAAGATTGCACCACCAACAGCCTCGTTTTCATGAAGAAAATACAACAACAAGTTGAGTGAAGTCTTTGAAACCAATATTCTGTACCTGTGTTTTCTATACGCTACTGCCACTTCATTCTCTTGTATATGTTCAGGTAACGATAACCCTGCAAATTTCCTCACTTCAACACCATGTAAAATCAAGTGATCCGACTTGTACTTGTCAAAGAATTGCTTTGCTTTAACATCATACCCTTTCGTAATTAAATCCAAAAAACAATGCATAAACAATGGATACAACACTCTGGCCAATTCTGGCTTGTACAAATCCAATGAAGACTCGACCCACTTCCTGAGCATTGAGTACGCTATAAAATATGTATCAGGATCGTTCTCAACTCTAGTTTTAGCTTCCAATGCCTTCAATTGTCTTAGATCGGCTTCTTTGGCCAATCTCAGCTCACGATCCCTTGCCTCTTGAAGCTCACGCTCCACTTTTGATTGTTTCTCCTTGAGCTCTTGTAACTCTTTGTCATTTTTGTTTGATATGTCCTCCACATTGACGACTAATTCATCAGGTGAGGCTAATTCGGCAGTAGCTGGAGTAGCCTGAGCTACAGCAGGGGTTGGTGTGTTTGTGCTCTCTAATCGAAGCATCGATTCTGTTCTGTGGTAACCCTTTTTGTTTAGGTAATCAAGAACTATTCGATTCAAGTCGGCTTGTGAGTACTGGGGTTGGTTGCTTCTAACTTGTTGTTGTTGTTGTTGCTGTTGTTGTTGGGCTGGACGTTGAACTTGCGATTGCGAAGGTGCGGACAGAGGTGGGCTCTGGACGTTAGCTCTTGGTACACCAGCTTCGTTTTGCTGTACATCTGACGCCGTTCGTTTGGCCTCGTTGCTCATGATGTTGGATGCACTTACTTATTGATGATGGATATAAGTTTATAAAGCTCGATTCTTGAAATATTTTTCTTTGGTCGCGAGAGATTTATTCTCCGTTTTGGTAGCACTGGTTTGAGGTTCTTCATCTGGGCAAGTTATAAATCACACTTGAAGTTGATAGATGGAGGCTGTGTGATCTAGAAAAATGGCGTTAAAGCTTCTGGTAGGTTTATACAAAAATCGGTGTTTTACCACGGGCTTGGAACGTAAAGGATAATATCCGACATTGTCTTATAAAGTCGAGAAAAGGAATTACTCTTGTCAATTTTTTTCCTCTCGGTAGCTGCTACTGCTTGAATTTGGAGAGGTCATAAATGACTACTCCAAGGTGGAATATATACAATTTCGGGTGTGCAGAGGATTTTTGGGGACTCTTTATATATGTACTTTGAACGTTTTGCAGCCACTTTGAAATTAGTTTTGGGAAATAACCTCTTAATACGATGTACAATTTCTGGGTCAGATACATCTCAATTCAGATTGTTGTTTCTCATGAAGGTAGTCTTGCATTATTGAAGGCTAGTCGAGCTAAGCTTTTCTTTTTCAAAGCTGGATTTTTTGCACCAAAATGGTGCAAAATTACCCAACTTTAAGATTTACCCTGACATTTTTTTGTCCGCTCAAATATGCTAAAATAGCTTACACAGATACTGATTAATCAACAGTGTATCCATAGACCTACACAACTGCTTATTGTCGTCTTCAACTGAGTATTTCAATTTATTTTTTTATTTTAGCATCATGCATTGTTCTGGAAGTCGAATCAAAGTGTTAGGGGTATGACCCTGCTCGTCTTTACATTGGATTTCTTATTTAGGAATTAAATTACATGCAATAAGGCGTGTTGCATTGAGTTACCAGCCAGCAACAATATGCAAAGAATTGGACATTCCGACAAGAAAAAGGAAAAAGGGAAATCAGAACATAATAATGAAGAATAATGAATAATCAAATTATGGATTGTACTTACGACACTATCACTGATCAAACATTCAATACACACAAGTATATAAGATTATGCACATATCATCAAGTCTTGGTCTGACTTCAATCAAGAAGTACATGAACACATATGACAAATGTCCCCAAACAAATACGACATTGTAAGATCTAAATTCTACGGACCCTTCCGTGACAAAGACTTGTCAGTCCAAGCACACTAGTTTGAGTCAGGACTCACTAGAGATCTGTATTCAGAGTTCAGTCCACTAATACAAGGCATAATTCGGGCGAATGGTCTAGTGGTATGATTCTTCGTTTGGGTATTCTCAAGCCTGAGCAATAAATTTCGAAGAGGCCCTGGGTTCGATTCCCAGTTCGCCCCGCTTTTTTTTTTTACATCTCTTCCATGCTCTTTTCTCTTTTGCTTTATAACTTTGATGTCACAGTGATCTGGGTGTTTTCTTTCATCTACCAGCACTGCGATGACCGAGAAATCATAAATTTATTTATCAATCTAACTTTCACGGGCCAGTGAAAGAGATTTAATGTCTTTTGTAGTTTCCAGTAACCGGTAGCGCTATCATCATGAGAAAGAGGTGAAAAATCTTTGACGTGTTATCAAAATATAAGAGAAATACACTCATCAAATTTTGCTACAAGAATCCATAACAATGTTTCATTTAGTTACACTACTATTGCTTATCACTCTCACGTCAGCGAATCTATTTGATTTCATTAATCATCAATTTGGTGGAGGATCACAACATGCTCAAGGTGTCAAAAACCCACAAGATTATGAGAATTTGATGCTCAACACACAATGCAACAAATATTTGTGCCCCGATACCGGAATTTGCGTTGATGCACCTAAATTCTGTCCCTGCCCATACCCGTCGTCCCAATTAAGGTGTTTTTTGCCTGATGGGAGATATGTCTGTATATCGAAACCAGCAGGCGAAGGTATTTCGGAAAAATACGATGATCCAAAGACCAATTTCAAGATTGATGCTAAAGATGATAATATACGCGATTGCGGATGGGTCAGTAGAGCATGGAGAGGTTTGTGATTGGAAATATAACGCAATAGATGCACTTTTGATGGAGGTGATTCAAAAGGTATACCTGAAATATCTCACCCATGGCATGGAATCAATAAGAAGGGACGTACTATAATAGCCCGAGAATTTTCTATAAGCTCAGTAAATCTATAGGACGTCTCAAATAGATCATTTTTCTCTAGCTATTTCTAAATAAATAATCTTTCCATAACACCGCTTGTTGGAATAGCTAGAGGCTTGTAACAGAGTTCTGAAGCTTGTATCTCTTGATGTTCAGTAAAATTCAGTATCTTCCAATTTTCTTTTCTACTCTCTGTAATATACATGAGCCGGTATCATTGAAATAATTTTCTATTGCAACATAACAATCCATATTGAGTAAAACGCGGCAAATTGATTCCTAATCTGAGTCATAAGACAAAGAGAAAATTTTTTTTTTTTTTTTTTTTTTTGCAATTTTTCAAACATATATCAAAGATATCAAAAAAGTAATCAGATTAAATCCATTGGTCCATACACAACTATTTTATTTAATTCACTCTATTTTTTACACAACACCTACATTCCCCCCTCCACCTATGCTAAGAGCTAGAACTACAAGACAGGGTAATACGGTTTTATCCCAATTATACAGAAGATGTTTCGCTACGCAGGGATTCAGCTACCCAGTTCCTCCAGAGTACGAATCGAGAACCCCACCATATTCCAAATTAGTTGATAAACTTGCCACCGTTAAAAAAATAATCAATAACCAGCCGTTGACTCTTGCTGAAAAGATCTTGTATTCTCATTTATGCAATCCCGAGGAAAGTCTCACTTCATCAAATGTTTTCGATATCAGAGGTAAAGAATATTTGAAATTGAATCCTGATCGAGTTGCAATGCAGGATGCATCTGCTCAAATGGCATTGCTACAATTCATGACTTGTGGTATGAACTCAACCGCAGTACCAGCATCTATACATTGTGACCACTTGATTGTGGGTAAAGATGGTGCTTCTACTGATTTGACAAAGTCCATTGCAACTAATAAAGAAGTATTTGATTTCTTGCAAAGTTGTGGTGAAAAATACGGTATTCAGTTTTGGGGACCAGGATCAGGTATTATTCATCAAATTGTGTTGGAGAATTTCTCAGCTCCTGGGTTGATGATGTTGGGTACCGACTCACACACACCAAATGCCGGTGGTCTCGGTGCTATTGCCATCGGTGTCGGTGGTGCCGATGCTGTTGATGCATTAACCGGAACGCCATGGGAGTTGAAAGCTCCAAAAGTCTTGGGTGTCAAATTAACTGGTAAAATGTCGGGATGGACCTCACCCAAAGATGTCATTACCACTTTGGCAGGTATATTGACTGTTAGAGGAGGTACCGGTTACATTGTTGAATACTTTGGCGATGGAGTTGCTAATTTGTCATGTACTGGTATGGCCACGATAACCAATATGGGTGCTGAAATTGGTGCTACCACTTCCATCTTCCCATACCAAGATGCCCATAGGAGGTACTTGATTGAAACAAAAAGAGAACCTGTAGCGAATGCAGCAGATGCCGTCAACAAGGAGGTCAAGTTCTTGCAAGCTGATGAAGGTGCTGAGTATGACAAGGTTATTGAAATCAACCTTTCTGAATTGGAACCACATGTAAATGGTCCATTTACACCGGATTTATCAACACCGATCTCCAAGTTTGGAGAAACTGCACAAAAGGAAGGTTGGCCAGCAACTGTGTCGGCTGGATTGATTGGGTCTTGTACCAACTCATCTTACCAAGACATGTCAAGAGCTGTATCTATTATCAAACAAGCAGAAGCAGCAGGATTGAAGCCAAAGATACCATTCTTTGTTACACCAGGCTCGGAACAGATTAGAGCTACAATTGAAAGGGATGGGCTTATAAGCACATTTGAAAAGAATGGTGCCATTGTTTTGGCGAATGCTTGTGGTCCCTGTATTGGTCAATGGGACAGAGTTGATGTTCCTAAGACATCTACGGATTTTAATGCTATATTTACCAGTTTCAATAGGAATTTCAGAGCTAGAAATGATGGAAATAGAAATACCATGAATTTTTTGACATCGCCAGATATGGTTACAGCAATGATTTATTCAGGTGACATCAACTTCAATCCAATCACTGATGCCATTAGATTGGAAAATGGCACTGAATTTAGGTTTCAGCCACCAGAAGGTGTTGATTTGCCCGATAAAGGATTCATCAAGGGTAGATCAGAATTTTACCCTGAACCAAATCCACAACCCAAACCAGAAGTTCCTGTTTCTGTTAGCCCAACTTCAGATAGATTGCAATTATTAGAACCTTTCGAACCTTGGAATTGTGAAGAGTTGTCAACTAATGTATTATTAAAAGTGGAAGGGAAGTGTACTACTGATCATATATCCGCTGCCGGTGCATGGTTGAAATATAAGGGACACTTGGAAAACATTTCCTACAATACTCTAATTGGTGCTGTAAATAAAGAAACTGGTGAGGTCAATAAAGCATACGATTTGAATGGTGATTCATATGGTATTCCAGAATTGATGATGAAATGGAAAGCAGACAAGAGGCCTTGGGTTGTTGTTGCTGAACACAATTATGGTGAAGGATCAGCAAGAGAACATGCTGCTTTATCACCAAGATTTCTTGGTGGTTCGGTAATTTTGGTGAAATCGTTTGCTAGAATTCATGAAACAAACTTAAAAAAGCAAGGTATGTTGCCATTGACTTTTGCCAATGAAGAAGATTACGATAAGATACTGGCGGGAGATTTGATCACCACCATTGATTTGAAAGATATGATTGCCAAGGATGGAAATAACGGGGGAACATTGCGATTAAAAGTTACCAAAAGAGATGGATCTGAATTTGAAATTGGTGCCAAACATACAATGTCAAAAGATCAAGTTGAATTCTTTAAAGCTGGTTCAGCCATCAATTACATTGGTAATTTGAAAAAGCAAGAGTCAAACGCATGATCTGCATTTAAAGAGCTTTATATTTATTGTTTTGTAGATTTAGTTCAACGAAAAGATAATCTGCATTAGAACACCGATTCACAATCAAGCATCAATCAAAGTATCTCTTTTCTTATTGTCGTCATCGTCATCGTCTTTATCTTCATCTTCATCTTCATCATCATCATCATCATCATCGCCTCTATCTCTACCGTAATACTCGTCCAAAATCTTTGGACTGATTCTGTTCAACAACTCTCTAGGATAGATTCTCAATAACGACCAAGCAAGGTCTAAAGATTCAATAATTGTTCTATTTTCATAAGCACCCTGGTTGATGAAATTCTTTTCAAACTTTTCCAAAAACTCCAACGACAATTTATCTTCAGTTGACAATGCTTCTTCACCGACAACAGCCTTCATAGCAGCGGCATCCTTACCAATGGCATACTTGGCATACAATTGGTTGGAGACATCACCATGATCTTTTCTAGTTCTTCCTTCACCAATGGCGGATTTCATCAAACGTGACAATGATGGCAACACATTGATTGGTGGGTAAATAGCTCTATTGTGTAATTGTCTATCAACGAAAATTTGACCTTCAGTAATATAACCAGTCAAATCTGGAATTGGATGGGTGATATCATCGTTAGGCATTGTCAAAATAGGAACTTGGGTGATGGATCCGTTTCTCCCTTCAACTCTACCAGCTCTTTCGTAAATGGTTGACAAATCGGTATACATATAACCAGGGTAACCTCTTCTACCAGGCACTTCTTCTCTAGCAGCAGACACTTCTCTCAAAGCATCAGCATAAGATGACATATCGGTCAAAATGGTCAACACGTGTCTTTCAGTTTGATAAGCCAAATATTCAGCAGTAGTCAATGCCAATCTTGGAGTAATGATTCTTTCAATTGTAGGATCATTGGCCAAGTTCAAAAACAATGATGTTCTCTCTAATGATCCATTTTCTTCGAAATCTTGTTTGAAAAATCTCGAGGTTTCCAAATTGACACCCATTGCTGCAAACACAATGGAGAAGTTTTCTTCGTGACCATCATGGACATCTTTAGTTGGACGAACCAAACCTGCTTGTCTACAAATTTGGGCAGCAATTTCATTATGTGGTAAACCCGAGGCTGAAAAGATGGGAATCTTTTGTCCTCTGGCAATGGAATTCATCGTGTCGATAGCAGAAATACCAGTACTAATCATTTCTTCAGGGTAAATACGAGCATATGGATTAATTGGTGATCCATTAATATCCAAATACTCTTCGGCAAAAATTTTGGGACCTTTATCTATAGGTCTACCCGATCCATCAAAGATTCTACCCAACATATCTTCACTAACGGGGATTTTCAAGTTTTCACCGGTAAATTCAACTCTAGTCTTTTTCACATCGATTCCTGAAGTACCTTCAAAAACTTGAACAATGGCTTTAGAACCTCTAATTTCCAAAACTTGACCTTGTCTAACTGATCCATCAGGTAATGTCAAATTGACAATTTCGTTAAAACGTGGGAACTTGACATTGTCAACAATGACTAACGGACCATTAACACCGCCAACTGTGTTGTAGTTAATCCTAGGCTTAATTTTGAAACCCTCAGTGACGGCTTTTTTATTCAATTCGTACAACTCTTTATCTGAAAGTGACATCTTTATGGAATCCTTCTAGAAGACGGGCCTTGTGGTATTGCTTTTTTGTTTAATATTGGAAGGCGGGTCGAATTGATAAAGCGCTTGACGATAAGAGAGAGGCTGGCGCTATGTCGAGATTTCTGTTTTGGTGAAACTTTCGATTGCGAATAAAGAAAAGAGAGAGAAATTTGGCTTGCATCCACACACCAATACAAATATAAGGACTACTAAATGTATACGACTTTTAGTACATGACTATTACAATATTTCACTAATCAAATCCCAATCATCACCACGGCTTGTCTTTGACTCGTTCAAAAACAAGTTGTTGAAATTCAATGTTTGAAAAGCAAGAGCCTTGTTGTGATGCTTTTGAGCATACGTGGATTTTACAATTGACTTGTACACTTGTTGTAACAAATCATGGGAATTGGACGTTAGATTGAATTTCGAGCCAGATGGAATAGAGTTCAAAGTGGCGATTTCCGACTCTTCAACATTTGCGAGTTTGTCCAATATTTTCTCAAAATTGCACCAATCTTCAATCGTAAACTCTGATGTGTCAATTACCAAAGTTGCCAATAATACTTGGAAATTGGCAACTATTTTCACAATCACCACCATAAATTCGAGAAAATCTTTTATTGATAGCTTGTTAAAAGGTTTGTTAATTATTCGGTGCGGAATGGTGATCTTTCTAGTGGTTGACGAGCTCGTACTGTTTTGTCTGAATACTGGTATACTATTGAGCTCAACAGGCTCAATAGGCGACGTCAATCTTGCCGCACGGCGTTGAAAATTTAACGTTTTCGAAGATAACGGAAGCTGGTAAGCATCGCCCAACTTGATCACTTTTTCAGAAACATTGTCTATACCCATGGATGTAGTCTCTTTTTGTTCTCTGTCATCATCATTATCATCGATCATGGATTCTTTTTGTCCCGTAATCATCACTTCTTTTCTTTTCAAAAGGTCATAAAATTTGGTATCAGGTAGATACTTTGTCAATGTGCGCGAGTGTGGTAGGTGGATGTCAAATAGTCGCGAAAGTTGATTTTGCAAAACAACAAGTCGTTCGAGAAACTGATTGATTGCTGAAAGATTATAACCAAGAAACTCATCTAAAATCAAAATTGGCTGATGATGGAGAAATAACTTTTTATTGTCTCTTTTTTGCAAAGCAACTTCCAATAGGATTCGAAAATGCTGAAATTGGATCTTCTGAGCTTGGCGCTCCACTTGTGCAATTTTGGTCAATTGAAAGTCGTCAATCTCCTTGATCAACTGGTCTGATTTGTTTGAGTAAGCCTTTATCAATTCAGTCTCCTTGTTTAACAACCTTAACCGGATTGAATCAATCTCCTTTTGTATTTCCTCACTCTTGATCTTCAAACTATCAACCTTTTTTACCGCTTGGGATTTCGCAAAGTCGATAGAGTCAAGTCGAAGCTTAGTGTCTAATATTTTCAACTTGTTCAATTGGATCGCTAAAGCTGTGATTGTGCTCACCGATGGTTTTGGAATATCATCTCGTAGCTTACTATATAGTTCATCAGCCACCTGTGTTGACTTTTCCTGTCCGCTTTGCAAGACAGATGCCATCTTGAATATTGTGTTGATTTGCCCTTCATAACTCTCCAACACTTTGTCATCTTGTATCGCTAGACTTTGCAATCGTTTCAAAGTTTTACTGTCAGCAGGCCCATGGAAGTCCTTGTGGAATTCTGACTCATGTTTCTTCTGTTGCATAACACATGTAGAGCATGTGGTGAAAGGAAGAACGTGAATCTGGAGTGTCTCAGGGGGAATCTCTTTGGTTGTTTGTGAGACAAAATATTTTGTGAAACTCGAAACAAGTAGTGTACTATTGTATAAAACCTTTGAATAGAAAATCACCACTTTGACCTTACAAGGACACAACAATATGAGAACAGACTCTTTGCTTGTGACGGAGAGTGAGGAAACAAACCCATTAACCGCGCAAAGGGCTGGATTTAAACGAGTTTATTACATGCTTCTCTGCACACAAAATAGACTGTTTAACTACAAAATACAAACTATATCTTCTCTAATCTAAGTCACTTTAGCTATTGCCACTCCCAATTCAGAGTCCCCTTGTCCATAATACAAAAACCAATGTCCCTTGAACTGCACAATTCCCTCACAAAACACCACTTTGTTTACCTGTCCTTCCACTTCATTCAGCAGTTGTGGTTTCAACATAGGATGCTCCAATCTAGCCAATGGGCCCTGCTTGATGTTATCATAATCAATCAACATGGAATTAACAGTATACGTCTCTGGGGCTAAGTCGTATCCACCAGTAGTTGCAGCATTGTAAATGAATATCCATTGATTGTTAGAACCAGCCATCTTGATTGGGGCAGGACCACTTTCAATCAACTTATTTTCACGATGTAAAACTTGCTTGGCAAAGACATTATGATTGATTGAATTACTAGTCAACTTCCAATGTATCAAGTCCTTGGATTCAGCTAAATGTAATTGACAATCTCCCCAAATCATATAATATTTCCCATCTTTACTCTTCTCATTGAAAATAGCCCCTGACTTCAGCCAATCTTTACGGATAATTCTGTTTCCATTACTGGTGACAGCGATATCTTTCCAAGTGGGTGGCACAATAGGACCGAGTTTGGTCCAATGAAACAAATCTTCACTGGTTGCAACACATAATCGAGCTGTATGTAAGTCAAAAGCCGTATAGGTAACAATGAACAACTTCAGTTCCGGATCCCTGACAATTCGAGGATCTTCAACTCCACCACCTTCTTCATAAGGTTCAGTGGCAGTTATTATTGGTTTCTTGTGTTTATGGAAATTAACCCCATCAGAAGACCAAGCAATTCCTACAGATGATAACTTGGCTTTATTTTGAGCTCGGTACAACATTACTACATGATCATCAATGACAATTGCTGTAGCATTGTACAAATATGCACTCTCAAATTCAACATCGGGATCGGGTTTCATTATGGGGTTATGTTTGTATCTTTTGAACGGACCAATGGGGAATGCAGTTGGTGGCTTGTAATTTTTATCTCCACAAATGGAGTTTTTATTGATTATGGGTATCATCATGTTGTTGTTGCCGGAGTGTCCTTTCTGGTTGGAAGTTGGGCAAGTGCTGATAAACAGATTTAACTTTGCTTTCGACTATGTTTTTTTTTTTTTTCCCCACTCTTTTCAACTTTTGACCGAAGCAAAAAAAAAAAATGAAAGTTACAATAAAGAAGCTTCGACGACTGCTTAAGTGGCGGAACAGAAACTTCCTAATTAGGACACACACCTTAGGGGGTTATCTAAATTTGTACACGACGACATTTTCGCTATGACACAACAATTGTGTCGCCGATGAGACATTTTTTTATTTGCTACCTTTTTTTTTTCAACTGAACTTGGTAGCTCCTATGGTTGCGGTTTTTTTAAAGTGTGGGTTTTGGGGGGAATTATTGAACAGTTTGAGTAATAAGGTCGCACACCTTCTACATTGACTTCAGTATAGCTTCCCTAGACTACTAAGTCTATTACTTTTGGTAACTCATGAAGAGCCTATACCTCTGGCATTAGTTGCACTATGCAAAGTCTCCATACTCACAGCCCAACTTTTCAATGGTTAGAACCAACAAAAAAAAAACCAAAAAGAGAACCAATCCAAAAAAAATTAGTACAGAGAATAAGGGGATCTTCATTGATTTTAAACCGTTTCAATTACACCCTGAACTGGACACTTATTCAATTCAATTTAGAACAAATATCACCACTACTATAAAGAAACACGGGTTATGGGACACTTACTTTCACATCCGATTGAGGACAAGAATCTCGATTATAAGGTATATACGAGACTTTCCTATTGTATTGGATCTATGCAAGGGTATCGTATGAGTATGGAAGACGCGCATGATGCTAAAATTAATGAGGATGAAACTGTTGCCGTGTTTGGAGTATTTGATGGGCACGGAGGACAACAATGTGCAGAGTACTTGTCAAATCATTTGACAAAGTATATTTTCAAACGACTCATACATCTACAAGACGCAAGTCGTTATAACAGCAGTAGCAGCGGAAAAGTTTCTAGCAATCAACAAGTTCTCAAGATTTTGAAAGATTCATTTTTTAAGATGGATCACGATTTGTCCAATTCACAAAGCTATATCAATTGTGGATCAACTAGTGTCGTGGTGGCAATTTTCAACAACAAGATATATGTGGCAAACACTGGCGATTCACGATGTATAATATCCACCAATGAAGGCAATTCCAAGACGTTATCATTTGACCAAAAGCCAAGTGTGATTGGAGAAAGAGTACGCATAGAGAATAGTAATGGGTATGTGATTAACAATCGAGTTAATGAAGTGTTGGCATTGAGTCGAGCAGTTGGAGATTTTAAATTCAAGACTCCGTATCTTACATCTACATTGAACAAGTATATCCTTGACAATATTACCGAAATGTATAAAAAGGGCCAGCAAGAGCAACTGAATCTGAAACTGGGCAGTAGTGGTAGTAACAAGAGTAGTAGCAACAACAACAACAACAACAACAACAACAATAATAGCAAGCTGTCCTTGAGTAATAATACTAGTAACCTGTCACCACCATCGCTACAGATATCGGATCATGAATACATACACATTCCACCAGAATTATTTCAAGTAACTGTTGAACCAGAAATTCTTATATTTGACATGAATGAATTACAAACACCCGAATTCATTGTCATTGCCTGTGATGGAATATGGGACTGTTTCAAAAACGATCAATTAATCAAATTAATCCGAGACAAATTGGTACTAGGATGGAAATTGAATAAGATTGTTGAATATATTTTAAATGACAGTTTAACCATGGCTAATAACTATACTGGTATTGGGCTAGATAACATGACATTGATTATAGTGGCTTTACATCCTGGTAAAAGTCTAGACGATTGGTATAGTGATATGATTTTCAAGATTGAAAAGGAAAAAGGATTACATTAGACGATAAGTTGGGTTATAAATGTGATGATAGGGTAATATAATGATACAACGATTATGTATATGTGATTATGGACAAGGGTCGGAATTAGGTAGAGATAAGTGTAGACAGACATTGGTGCCTTTGAACGAAGGATGTGGCAAGTGCATAGAGCTCAAGCTTAGTTGTATATTCAATGGCGATTCTTTTTTCAAGCCGAAAAAAAAAAAATAGCCAATTTATACCCGAGATATTTATACTATAATCTAAGAAACCGTAGTTTAGCCGCACCTCCTGCTACCACAATAGAGTCTCTTCGACTTTTCTATCATGAAGCTATGTTCAGAGGGATCTCATTTTGTAGGGGTGTAATAATAACGAGTAATTCAATTGCTTCGCGACATTCCTTCTATGACATAATGCAATGTATTCTCTTGTATGAGAGCAAGTTGTGAATTCGAGCTAACGGTGGGCTGTGGGGTACCTACCCTACTCCATTTCCACTGACATGAAAAGGGGTTCTACGCGTCTATGTTGTCTAAAGCTATGTGGTTATATATAGTTTTTTGGATAAAGGTGGACTGATTTTTTTTTTTTTTTTTTTTTTTTGACTGTCTGTGTGTCGTGTAATTTGAATGTCGGAGAAAAAAGCGAGAAAATATCATCATGATGTTCTTGTAACCATCTGATGAAATAGAATAAGAATATCGGGCCAACTTAGCTGTCACTTTGCATATAACCCCATTCAGCATTATATACATGTCTTTATAGAGCTCATTACTCAACTGTACACAGGTACCTTATATTCATCCATTGCATAACAACATATTCAGAACTTATAACTTTTTCCATTCACAAACCTCCATTATACAAAACAAGATACTCAACGCAAATAATTACCACCTGATTTATCCAGCAACTTAGCTTCTCAATTATAGCTTCAACCCCATTCTATCGAACGATAGATATACCACCTACAAACGCTCCACCCACCCCGCAAGCAGGACCATTACTCTTTCCTTTTAGCATTTTCAATATTTATTCACCCAATCAAAAATAAACAATTAACCCAGACGTATAGGCTAAAATGACAGACATTGCCAATTTCAAAGACCCCATACTATCCCTAGTCAGGGATCCCAATTTGAACAAAGACGAGACCAAATCAAGCCAGATTGTAAATCTCATACACGAAATTTCCGAACGTCGATTAAACAAGTTGTGTTCAACAACGTATATAATCTTGCAAACATTGGACAAGATTCAACTCAAGTTCAAAAGTTGGGAATTTTTATCACTAGATTATAATTCCAACACTCATTTTGCCAATGTTGATGATAAAATCAAGATTTTCAATACTGGCGTTGCTGATAAGGTGATGCAAGCGTGCAGTGAGTTGAATTACAAGATTGTCAAGATTGCTGCTGATATTGATTTGGTTAGTAAGTCATCGAGGACGTTATCGGTGCTGGATTTGATCTCTGACGAAGGAACGATGTTGACGTCGTTGTTGTTGCGAGTTATTAAATTAAAAGATGAGATTGTTGAGCAATTGTCGATTTCGTACTCAAAAGCGAAATTGATTTTGATTGGACGAGATTTGGAGTTGATGCATTACGATGATAGGAGTAGTGATAGCGATAGCGATAGCGATAGTGAAGACGATGGTGATGATGACACTGTGAGCTATTACAAGACGTTTATTGTTACCTTGTTGAAACAATTGAATGACGCGATCTTGGCTAATGACTTTGACTCCAAATACGAATGTCTTGCCGTGATTAATGATTTGGAAAAGATGTTTGAAAAGTATAAGATGGAAAAGATGATCGATAGGAGGATTAAAGAACATGACAAAGAGCTAGAACAGCAACTACAGCACCAGCTGCACCAGCATCAACAGCAGCGACACCACCAAAACCATCAACAGCATACCCCACAGCAGTATCACCCCACTGAATCAACTCCCAAATCGGATTTGCAATTTGGCTTTGATGAAGATTCCTCTTCTACATCGGGTAAAGATTCTCATGGACTTGAAGATACATTCTCCGAATATTCCATGACTTCATCCACGGCATTCCAAGGACATTTGCCAATGGTTAGATCAATTACCCAATTAAAATCAGCAAGAGGTGGCGCAGGAGCAACTGGAGCAACTGGAGCAACTGGAGCATCACAAAGAGACAGTAGAAGCTTTTACGATTATGAATTGAGCAGTAGTAATGGCATGTACAAGTCATCCATTACTGAAGAATTACCATACTTGAGAACTGCATTCGATTCAGCCAAGAACTTTGAAAATGATGTTAGTCATTATAAGCAAGAAGTTGGCATGGATGATGAGGACGATGGATCGGAAAAGGAGAACTTGGGAACTCGATCGAGAAGAACACGTCGTAAGAAAAGACGCCAACGGAAACAAAGACAAGGGCAAGTGGAAGAAGAAGAAGAAGAAGATGGAGAAGGGGAAGGTGAGGAACCAGGGTTACATCTGAATAAGCAGCCTTTTTTCCACAAGATTAATAATCTACCGCAATCGACACTTTATACCGAAAGTAAAATACTTCAACCACAATCACAAAAGACTACAACTAGTATGCCTAGTACGTTTTTGAATACTAGTGGGTTATTGAGAACATTGGGTATACGACCTCAAGTGATTAATGTGCCCCATGAGAACACTTTGGTGAAGGGTTATAATAGAAAACAGGTTGAAGAGGCCAAGGAGAAACACGATAGGCTGAGGCAGCATCAGCAGCAGCAGCAGCAGCAGCAGCTACAACAGCTGGAACAGGAGCAGGAGCAGGAGCAGGAACAGAAACAAGAGCAAGGACACGATCAGGAACAGCAAAAGTATTTGCCATTGTCTGAAGAAAATGTGCTTCATTTGAGTCACGAGTATCTTGATTGATTGATTGATTGATTGATTGATTAATGGTCAATTAACCATTCTTTCCATTTTATTTCAATTCTAATTTATTTCAACTTTTTGCACAAAGTAAGTAGGTATTAAACGTATATAGGCTTTTATTCAGTCACCGCGTTTCCTTTCTTCTTTTGCATCTACTGGTTTCACATCAGCATTGCATTTATACAATTCCTTAACAAATGACTCTCCCCAATAACCAGAAGTATATTTGGAAATATAATCAAACATTTTCGTAAAATTGAACGCCTTCTTCTCCAGTGGTAATGTCAAACTTTCCTTTATGGCATCACTTAAATCTTCAGTGTTCCATGGATTAACCACAATTGCCCCCGACAAACATTGAGCCGCACCAGCAAATTCCGACAAAATCAACGCCCCCTTACGTTGTTGTTGACATGCAATGTATTCATACGACACCAAGTTCATTCCATCTCTGGTTGAACTAACTAAACATACATCACTGATATTGTATAATGAAAGTAACTCATTAAAAGGAATGGATTTATGCATATAGTGAATGGGGACAAATTCAACCGTGCCAAATTGACCATTGATTCTCCCCACCAATTCATTAACTGTTGCTCTTAAACTTTGATACTCTTCAACATCGCCTCTCAGTGGCACTGCAACTTGAACAAGAACAACTTTACCTATCCATTCAGGATTTTGTTGCAAGAAAATTTCAAAAGCATGCAATTTTTGTGGGACCCCCTTTATATAATCCAACCGATCAACTCCAACAATGACTTTAACGCCGTCAAATTTTTTCTCCAATTGAGTTATACGTTGTTGAACTTCGGGGTTTTTGAGCCCTTCGGTGAAATTATCAACATCGATACCAATGGGGAAAGCACCAATACTAATTGATCGGTTTTCATAGAGGATTCCATTGGGTAATGTCTTGACATTGGGTACGATTCTTGATACTGAACTCAAGAAATGACGAGCATAGTCATAAGTGTGGAAACCAATCAAGTCACAACTTAAAACCCCAACAAGAATTTCTTTTCTAACTGGTAAAATACGATAAATTTCCGATGATGGGAATGGCGTATGCAAGAAAAACCCAATACGAATGTTTTTCTTCAGAGAGCCAATTTCTTGTCGCAACATTTCTGGTAATAGCATCAAATGATAATCATGTACCCAAACCATATCGTTATCTTCAACTTGTTTTGAAATTTCCACGGCAAATTTCTTGTTGGCTTCGATATATGCTGCCCATGCATTTTCATCGAAATTCATTTCACCAGGATGATAATGAAACAATGGCCACAAGATGGAATTACTGAATCCATTATAGTGTAAATCGGCAATTGTGTCAGAAAGGAAAATGGCAGTACACTTGAACTTATTCATCAAGTCCTTATTGACTTTGGCTTGTTCATCTTCAGGTATTTCTAATCCGGGCCATCCTAACCATTGGAATTCAGTGGTTTTTTTCAATCCTTGTAATGCAGTGACTAGTCCACCTGATGACATGGAGTAGTCGTATGATCCATCTTCTTTTCTTTTGATGGTGACTGGTAATCTATTCGAAACGACAAATACTTTTCCTTCTACCATGATGATCTATCTAAACAAAAAATGGTGTCGTTGGAGTTGGTGTGCAAATAAATTGAGGGAATAGTGTATGAGTGGAAATATATATATATATATATGTATATATATATATATATACGTAAGCAACAATTGATTGTGATTTGTTGACGAGTTAAGAATTAGCAATCGCTTTTGCTTATTGTTGGTTG
>OGTC01000099.1_pt1 | contig 62130 bp, 36 predicted proteins | sample 1574531 | NCBI WGS metagenome assembly OGTC01 (sample SAMN03295859, study PRJEB24534) | human gut metagenome | isolation source: fecal sample 2 from infant 9 | host: Homo sapiens | place: USA: Pittsburgh, PA | collected 2014-07 | reverse complement strand
AACAACAACAACAACAACAACAACAACAACAACAACAACAACAACAACAACAACATCATCATCATCATCACTCTATCCTTACTTACCATACATACTTACAGACTCGCACACACATATACATATACTCTCGAACACCATTCACTCCTTTGATCTCACAATCTTAGTCCTTAACACTTGAGACAGAGTAAAAAAAAAAAAAAATTAAAAGTTGAATCAAACTACTTCAATCCTACCTACATTTTTAACTTGTGTTGTTCATCACTCGTTTAAAATCAATCAAGGCATTGAATAAATTTGCAAGAAAGTTACTCACCCATTCACTCGATTGGCACACCAACTATTGATTCACTCCTTTTCCTCCTTATTTTTGATTTCAAAGTTGATTTTTTCTTTTGTTGTTGTTTTTTGGTTATTTTTGTCCAATCATCCAGTTTTTGCAACAGATAATCTATTAGATCTTTAGTAGCCAACACACCTACCTCCACAACAAAACTGTCATTAAAACCATGAATGCAGTCAAGAAGAAAATTACCTCCAATCAAAAGGGAAGTGGATCTCCCAGAAGCAACTACAACAATGATGGTGGTAGTAGTGGCGGCAGATTCAGCGAAGGTCGTACATCGACTTCAAATGCGGCTAGTGGTACCTTGGATGACGATAACTTGGATGGATTGTCTCCTGAATTGGTACCAATTGTAACTTTATTGTCATCTCAGTCTCATAGACGCTACAACGAAGGTATATTTATGTTGTATTACGATTTGAATGGGGACGGGAAACCTGCTGATAGAGAATGGCGTGAAGTTTATGGAATCTTGACAGGAAATCAGTTGGCTTATTGGGATGCTGCCATTTTGGCCCAATTCAAAAACAATGCCGATGCTTTATTGGAAGTTTCTGCTAAACCAAGTTATATCAATTTTACTGATGCAGTATACAGTGCAATGAAGACTTTACCAGCAGCAAAACAAAACTTGGATAACGTTGTTGTTGTTTCAACAACTTTGAAAAATAGATATATTTTGCAGTTCAAATCAGTCAAGGATTTGGAAACATGGTACTGTGCCCTTCGATTGTCAAGTTATGAATACAATTCTCTTCAAGCAGCTTACACTGGAGCCTTGTTATCAGCAAGAGGCTCACGGTTATCTGATATTCGCACAATCTTGGCGGAAAAGAGATTTGATCATGAAGATTGGATAAGTATTAGATATGGAAGTGGTATGGCTTGGAAACGTTGCTATGCCGTTGTTGAACCATCCACATTGAAAAGAAAGACATTTGTTCCAGGAAGAATACTACTTTACGAAAATGAACAGAAAAAGAAGAAACAATTGATGGCGGTTGTAACCGATGCGTCCTCTGTCACAGCGATATACCCCCAATCGCATCTTTTGATTGACCACTCAACAATGATTAAAATGGAAGGATACATCAATTTCTCTTCTCCAAGCTTATCAACAAAAGTGTCGAAAAAGAATTTGGATGATTTCAAACAAACATCAATCTTCTTAATGCCAGAGCAACATTCAGCTGTTCCTGGATTTGATACCTTGATTAGATTTTTGGTGCCATTATTTGATACATTTGGTTTATATGGAAGGCCTAAAAGATTGAAAGCAAATCGGAGTGACGTTGATTCATTATTGTTTGGATTACCTACACTTCCAAGGGTTCATTATTTGGAACTCTCGGATATACAACAATTGGTTTCGAGAGGTAACTACATTAGTTGGGATTTGAGGACGTGGAATTTGGAGATTCAAAATTTGCTAAAGTCAAAAATCGAAAGAGGATACGATGGATGTGGAAGTCAACGAGGATATGCAGGTGCTGTCAATTCTCTCAATAGTCCAGCTTTGTCTAGCTCACCTCGTCTTCCAAGTGGTGGAAGTGCACTGGCAACCCGGAGAAAAGACCCATCTCATTTGTCTCGACAAACGACACCACAATCGGGAAATATTGCCCCACAGTCCGCAACCTCAGCTTTACAAACACAGAAACCGCCGCCACCACCTCCACACTCTGATATAACACCGGGAGGTAAACCTTTTGACAAGAATATAAAGAATCTTGAAGTCGCAGTACCAGCAATTTCCAAAAGTGTTGACTCTTTGAGTAGTCAGGGACTCAACTCTAAACAAGGTGCACAACTTGCTCCAGGAGGTGTGTCGAACCCCCATGCTTCAGTTCAGTTGGCAGAGATATACCAAAAGTATTCTGACTTGAAAACACCATCGGATAACTATATTGATCGCAGAGAGATACTCAATGGCTCGCCAGAACAACTTATTGAAGACGATTTGCCGTTGGGAATAAAGCAAATGAATCTTCAGAGTAATACCTACCCCAAGGATGATAATGGATTGTTTAGTGATGAGGAAGACGAGGAGAGCCTGCACGAAACAGGCAGCGGTGAACTGCCACAATTGCTTGATGTGAGAACTATGGGACAAAATCCAAGCGACTCAAGTGTGTCTGTGGGCAGTTTAAGGGTACCCAACCATGAACAAAATGGTAGTTATTCTTCAGTGGTGTCGCCCATGGCTCAGTTCAATGATCTACATGATCAATACAACAAAGTTGGAAAAAGTGTCCCCTTTTATGGACTTCAAACAGACGCATCTCCGAAGAAAAGTGCTGATCGAGATGCTAACGCCAAGGAGCAGTTTGGTGCCAAGTTGGACAATAAGGAAAGACACTTTGATATGAGTTCTCCACAGCAATACCAATCGTTCTCGCAGCCACCACCACTGGGACAAAAACCCAATCCTGCCAGTGTTCCTTACCCAACAAACAAGCCCAGGCACATAGTTTCCCCCAATTCTTCACAAAATGAACTCAGCAGACCATTACAATATGAAACGACAAATGGAACTGCATCGCCAACTAAAAAGGTCTTGCAATATCCCGTCTCACCGCAAAGAAAAGCACCTCCAAACGAGCCTTTGTTAAATGGTGACCAATCAAAACCTAAATCAAACATACCAAAGTCACAGAAACAGGTCTTCACACCGCTTGGTGGAAATCCTGGTCAAGATCGACATCAAAATCCAGCAATGTACTCTAGCGCAGAACCCTCATCACATTCGTTTGGGTTTGATCGGTTGAGACAGGAAAATGATCCTAGGGTTGGCCCCAAACCAATGAATCAGCCTAGCCAGCAAACTTTGCCACAGTTTCAAGTCAGTCAGCCTAATCAACACGTGCAACCCCAACCTATGGTAAGACAGCAAGTACAGACTATGGCAAGACCACCACAATCTTCAATGAAACCTCCTATGCAATATGGTGGCAATCAGTCGAGGACTTCCCCAGTACATAAGGGACATCTGCATCAGTATGCCAACACTGTGGCGCATGCAGCAGGCCCACAACAAAGGAATCGGGACGTGGGCATTTCGACCCATCAACCAATTGGAATCCGGGCTCATGCAGGGGCACAACCACAACCACAACCACAACCACAACCACAACCACAGCGACAACAACCACAGCAACCACAACCACAGCGACAACAACCACAGCAACGACAACAACAGCAACAACAACCACAGCAACGACAACAACAGCAACAACAACAACAACAACCCCACCAGCCTCAAGCATATCAGTCCTCGCCATACGGACAGCCCAGTAATTTCAGGAGCTATGACAATCAGCAATACCAATACACCCCGAATGTTCAAACACCAGGTGCTCATGCAAATCGGGATCACCCACTGAGTAGTAGTTCTCAATCCTCAAAGCACCCATATGCACAGTACTCGCGGTCGTACAATTACGATCGAACTACATAGTGTCAGATAGTCATTTAATGAGAATATGAGTTAGTATAAGTCAACAATAGGAGACACGTAGTCGTTCCGTGGAACGGGAAAGTAAGCCCAACAAAAGGAAATGTACTCTCTCTTGCTAAATGATATCTATATCCTCTCTAAACACTTTCTTGGAACCAATCCAATTTTCCAATCAGCTTCGCTCAATTCATGGCCATTTTTCCTTCGAAGTTGGATTTTACACCACTCATCGCTAAATTTCTCTAGCACGACGCATTTATCTCCCGAACGAATAGTTAACTCATCATCAAGGCCCTTTGTGTACGGTTTGATCACAGTATGCAAATCATGATCGAACATTGCTCGTCTCTTGTCAACGTTGCTAAAATCAAAGTTGGAATTTTGTTGGGCTGGAACGTGGTTAGTTTTTTTACTTGTGGGCGTGTCAAAAACTTGTGATCCGATTGTTTCCTTAGTCTCTAGTGATGCATTACCAATATTAAACTTTTTCAAAAACACTGGGGTCATCACCGACATGCGTTTGAGAAAACTGGGATGCGGCTGAGCTAATGAATCTTGTTCTTTTTCTCCCAGTGGCCATAATCTACTCAAACGATCATTCAATTGTGATTTGAATTTGGTGGCGTTTTTAGGTTTCTGTTGCTCATAAATGTTAAATTCTTTGTCTGTTTTAAAATAATTAGTCGGGGAGAACACCACTGGGTACGGTCTCTCCGTTAAAGTTTCCCAGCTGGGACTTGATAACTCTTGGTTAGAAAAATTGAGTCTATCACTGAAATTAACAAGTCCATCTTGCTTCAACTCACGTTTCGACTTGAGTAATTGAAGAAAGTACCACACTGCCAACGCAATAAAAAACAATGCAAATATAGCAATTGGAATACCCACAGCAAAACCGACCTGTGTTGAATTGGAACTAGGGAGATCGTCAAATGGCAAGTTCGATGATAAATCTGTTGCTGTGCTCGTAACATCACTGGAAATCGATGATACCGTGAAGTGTGATTGTCGTGGTTCTGGGTCGGTGGATGGCAATACAGTCGTTGTAGGTATCACCATCCTCAAAGTGCTGGTTTCTCGCAGAGTGGTTGGAGATATTGTGATTGCTTTTGAAATGATCTGTTCTGTGGTGATTGTCGTCTCTTTCCAAGAAACATAAATGCTATCCAGATTAGAGGGCTCTGAAGACAAGGTGGCTGTTCGCGTTAATGTCATTACCAAAGTAACATCACTTACGGAGTTCATTACTTTTGAACAAATTAATTGATTGGTGGGCAAAATATACCACTTTATAGCAAAAAAAAGGCACTAACCGAGTACATTTATATCACAAATGTTCAATGTCTAGCATGTCATGTTTGAAGCATGTTTTGGAAGTTTCTGAAGATTGTTTGAGATTGTTTACATCATTTTATGTGGCCAAACTTTCACTTCTCTTTTTGTCTGTGGCAATTTTTTTTTTTGTGAGACTTGTTTCAGTATCAAAACTGTTTTACAATCAAAACTTATCATGTACATTGGATAGAAACGATATCACTGATGCGTCGAATTTCATCTTCGGCTAACAATTATAAAGGCAAGATAGTGTCCGTAGGTGTCTTGAATGACTTGGGGGTGTCGCATGTGTCACTCTGCAAATTGTTCCAATAATGAAAGTAAACCATCACAGCAATAGTGCAACCCAAAATAGAGCCTAGAATGATATCAATGAAATGATGTCTGTAGTCCTGTACTCTGCTCAATGCTATGTATGTGGCGAGTAACAACGGCATGAATGATAAAATATATTTGTACATGTACTGTGGCGTAGAATTAAACAACTTGAATTGCCCCAATAACCATAAGGTAAGATACAAGAAAGCAACAAAGCTAATGGATGAATGTCCGGATGGGGTTGATCTCAATCCGTCCAACAAAAGCAGTTCTCCTAAAGGGGCGGAACATACACTCAAATCGACAAGTTCATTGATGTGTCCCTCAATTTGTGCCCCACATCGAGCTAGGAAATCTGGTCTCGGTCTCGCAATCCAATTCTTGAGAATATCCGTAATTACACCGTCCAAAAATATAGACAAAGAAAGTCCCAAGATACTCACTTGGAACACATGTAATGGGTCAGACTTTGTTTTGTATTTCTCACCATACGCTTTCAAAATAACAACTAGTGAAATAATTGCCAAGGGCACGAATGCTGCCAAGAGTATGCATGCAACCCCAGATACACGTTCTTCAATTGCAAACGGATGCGAGATAGACAAATCAGTGATCAGGAATTGGCGTTGAAATGGGTTGGCGTGTTCGGCTATACTGAAAAAATATACAAGTAGAACGAATGAAATGATCCAGTCAGAAATGTAATTCTGAACATTGGAGTTGGTGTAGTATTTTGAACTTGTGGAGGGTGCTCTCGTATTCATCTTTCAACATAAATGGAAGTGGACAACAATACAAGATCAAACATAAATGTCGTGCGAGTGAATTCAAAAGTCAGAAATTTTGAAGAAAAAAATGGAAATGGAATTCGAAAGTGAAAAAAAAGAAGTGAAAAAAAAAATAGAGAAAAAGAATACGAAAATTTTCCAACGAATCCAAATTTTAGTCATACTAGTTCGTATACACACTTGTTGCACTCAATAGATCCCCAAACTGAGAGTCTGAAATGCCTGTTGATCCAGAAAAGTTAGCTAAATTGCAAAAGTCAACCGCAAAGAAGGTTGGAGGCTCAAGAGTCAAAGCAAAGAAGGGAGTCAAAACCGAACAAGATGACACCAAATTAATTGAGACCTTAGGTAAATTGAAAGCCACCAAAATTGAAGGTGTGCAAGAAGCCAATTTTTTTAAAGAAGATGGTAAGGTTTTGCATTTCAACAGAGTTGGCGTTCAAGGTGCACCAGCTTCCAACACATTTGCTTTTACCGGATACCCACAAGAAAAGAACATTACTCAATTAATTCCACAGATTTTGCCCCAATTGGGTGCTGAGAATTTGGAGATCTTGAGGCAATTAGCCGAGCAAATTCAAGCTGGTAAGACTCCAAACGACATTAACACTGGTGCTGCCGCTGCCAATGAAGAGGGTAACGAGGATATTCCAGACTTGGTTGATCAAAAATTCGACGATGTTGAGTAAAATAATCAAGAATTGAATCCATTAGTGAAATTTACGACTCTTTCAGATCAATGATTTAGGGCATGTTTTTATATAGGGCACGCCGAAATTTTGAATGGCCATTTATAATGTCTCAATTGTTAATGTATCAAAATTTACATCGTCTGCTTCAAGTCATCGGTCAGGATAATGATTGCCGTGTAACCCAATCCATCGTTTAAAAACTCTCAAATTATCTCTCTGGCTAAGCCAAAATCGCCGAACTAACTGGGAATAGGAGTCTTGCTTCCTAAAATTGATGTATATGCAAAACAAACCATAGGATACTATAAGCAAAGGTAAGCAAATTGATGAGGTTGTCAATAGTTATCTAGTGTAAAAACTAATTAAAGCCTCACATTACCAGAAAATATCCACTTGCTAGATATACAGCAGCAAGATTTATCTCTTCGCATTTGAAAAATAGACTAGATGGCATTGAATATTTGTCCAATTATACATTTGGACCATTAAGCAAAAAATTACTCGCAAATACTATATTCCACTCGTTAAGATAGTCAAGGTGTAACTAACGTAGGGGCAAATAACTATAAAGCACAGCCATTGCGCATTGAATGCTAAAAACATAAAGCATGTAGAAACGACCCCCATTTTCTAGATATAAAAAACCACAAACCCAGAAGCGGCAAATCTGCTGCACCAGTTTTGTTGAGGTACCAGTAACACACCATACGGTACTCAAACTGCCAGATTCAGTACCCGCCAGATTCGGGAAGCTCTCACATGTCAGCTCGAGCTTGAATCTAGGTTTTCGGTGTTAACGCACGTGTTTATACTATGTAAACTACAAATTAACTCCGTACCCCTAGAAAATTTTGACCGTGTTTCGCCGTCTTGGGGCACCCAAAAATTCTATTTGGGATTTGGGGGGCGCAGGAGCTGTAAGCTCTACAGCACTAGCGTTGAATCTTTGCCGGTTTCCGCTTTTCCTGGCAAAATGCCGATTTTATGAGACTTCGGTAATGCGCACTAAAATGCGCTATAACTTTGCCTAGAACAGCCTGAGACGGCGCTGTAGACGCCCATTGTAACCCTGAACCCTGCTGATGACAGCCACAAAAAGGGAAAGGACCCTGGATGTTCGTGGCATAACCTGTGCTCTGAAATGAAACGTATAGCTGTAAAAAAGATGTTTCGATTAGGTGCAAAATTTTTGGTGAGAGTGGTTTGTATAGTGCACCACTTTTAGTGGGGAAGAAAGAATGTGTGTGCACTTTGTTTTTGTGCATAACAAGTTCCCACACAAGATTGCAGTAATTGAACACAACCTCCTCTTCAAAGGATAACTTGTGAACGTGCTATCTTCCAATACGGGACGTCACAATCATTATAGAAATTACTGTAATCACTAGAGGATGGTGAATACTATGCCTGATGCCTGCCAATTACGACTAAGTTTCGAGACACGGGTTCAGTAATACTGATGTGCCAGTTTTAGGCACCAAATGGCGATCTATCATCCAATCGAGTGTGCAGATAGTAATCAATCAATCAAGCTGGAGTACCATTAAATGTGAATCTCAAAGAGGTGGATGGAGGCTACATTTGTTAGGGGTTAACGAGCCAACAAGCTATCTCGGTCACAGTGCGAAGTGTACCTCGGTTACACTAATTGATTACGCAGTCAGTATTCAGTGTATTTGTCTGGGTCACAACCGTTTGATGAAGTTGATGAAGTTGCAAGAGGTGGACGTTTCAGACATGATGGATACTGATAATGGTATCTTGGCTCAAAACCAAAGTACACATTGCCGAATTTTGAAACAAACCAAGCGTGTGTTGGGACACGAAACATCAAGTTCAGTGGAGGATATTTTTACATCTAACATGTATTCATGGATAAACAGCCGACGATAGAGAAGGCTCTTTCTAATGTCCGTTCATCGATGCAATGACGAAGGACAAGATGAGCAACTACCACTACGCGTTAGGATGAGCGGTGTGTGAAATACACTCTCTCGAATGGTTGACATTATTGACACAATAGAGATGATGGACTATATGCGAGCTCACTTAGGGAGCAGGTAAGTGCAAAGCCTTGATACTAGATGTTTTTTACCAGAACAAACACAGTTTCTGAAATCCACGATTGGAGGCTGGCACGTCCATCGGATTGGCTAAAGCATGATTCCACGACAATCAACTTGAAGGACCGATCTTGTCCTCAACTTGCTGCAAGGGTCGCAGGATATGATTGCAGCCAAACCTCTGTCAATGAAATGCAAGAATTTTACAAGAAGACAGCATATTCTATATTCGGTCTGGTGGATGAGGGAAACCATACGAGATCCAATTATGAGCACTGTGGTGATCGTAATCCAAGTGGACCCCCAACCCCGTCTAGTCATGGAGCAGCCCAAAAGCGTTAAAGAGTTCATGCAGTCATATTGAATGAATTGCATCATGAAGAAAAGAAGGAGACCAACTCATTGGAACGGAAGCAGACTCGTTGCGTAATGCTTTTTCGACGGAAATAGTGGTGAGTCCAATATGCTCAAAGATACTATCTGATGCACACCTGTTACTTCCTGATGGTTGTCACAGATTCACAGAAACCTGAGTGGAGCGAACGTAAGGTGCTATTTGGGAATATCCTCAACTGGTGATGACTTTACAACTATTGTAGGATATGCTATGTCATGCAAGTTATGTATCATTGATTTCTGCCCACAAACCAAGTTGTAGAACTCAATGTGGGGGCAATCAAAAGACCAACGCAACCCAGATGAAGTTAAGAGGCACTCTAGGACCTATTGGAAGCAACAACCATGGAAACAACGAATCTAGTGTAGGCAAAGTAGCTGCACATGGACACAAGAGGGGAGAATTAACCAGCGACAACAACCATCGGTCTGTTTGTGCACCCGGTCAAAACAGAGGCAAAGGTATGGCGCCCATAAAGATTAAACATCGACTTGGACGAAGGAGCTAACATAAACATTCGAAACAAGGGGCTCGCTCCAATATTGAAGGACAGTAACTGGATATCATCATGTACCCAAAATATGATGACATTTGAATACAAACACTATCTCGTTTTTTTGTAAGAACTCTATGTCTTGTATATTGCACGTTCACACACACTGGTGATTAACCTCAACATAGCGCTTCCCCACACAAGAGTTCATTGCCTCCGGACAACAATGCAAGTTGCACCTACACCCCAATTCTTCACACCCTCATCGAATTCTTACCGCAAAAACTTTGCCCATAAACACCAATGAATTCACACCGGAGAGCACAGACGAATTTGCATCCACGCATTAGATTTGCGCTCTTACATCAACTGAAATGCATCCACAAACTAAGGGTGATTGCATTCACACATCACGCACTCACTCATCAAGGACAAAGGCATTCATACCCACAACAGTTGTTGTAACTGAACATTAATGAAAAAAACATGGCTACATAGTCCAGGCACGTAGGTTCCACAGTACCACGTATTGAGCGCTAATAGAGCTTGCCCCAAAGTTGTAACCGCAAAAACGGAACAGATCCAGCACCGAATTAGTGCAATAGTGTCATAAGATTCCGATTTTAAAGGATGAATTCGCCTGAAGCATTTTAATAGTCGCGATTTTTGAGCAAAACGAATAAAACTTTAGCAAACCAAGGCTATTAGTACGCAGCATATCCAGTTATTCTAAGCAAGTAAATGATTGAATTGAAGAAATTTAAACAGCCGCATTCGGTAGGGGACTTGGTGGTTGTCGCTTTGTTGAGACTCTATTGCGTATCATAAACATTGCATAAATGTCACAGGCCTTGGTCTAAGTTGATTTAAGCATGATGTTGAGTGGAGCGGTTTTTAATTGCTTGGAAAATAGGAAACACCCATTTGAGCTGTCGGAGTAATCGAAAAATTAAAACAAGCAAGAGCTCAGTTTTTAGGATATGAGTCTGATACAACGAAGGTATAGCTGGAAATTCTTTCTAAAGAAAAACAAAAATTTGAAGAAGCAGATCATAAACACCTCACAGGTTTTTGGACGTATACTCGAAGTAAGGAAAGTCTGCTTGCCTCAGCAAGGTTTATACTGTCCATCGCAAATTACAAGAAAAGTTCGAACACCGAGATGGCGAGGAGTACGTTCCAGCATTCAATTACGAACAGTGAAGACATAACTAAACTTTTTGGTTTCGAATGACGGTGAAATTACTACAATCATGATGTTTATTAGATTTAACATGGTGGATAATGTTATAGCTATTGCAGTTGACAATTTGCTTCTGATTTGTAAACGCTTTCACAAAACCCTGGGTTTGTTCTAGGATATATAGATCCTAAGGTCAACTTCATTGTAGTTTTCACTGAACAGAATCGAATCTCCCTTAAGTACAGCACGTCTATCAACATGTGCAGCTTTTCGTTTTGTTTACGGTATTACCAAGTTTGCGTTCAATTCTGACCGAGTTCGCATCGCTCGCTTGCATGCCACTAGTTCGCCTCAAAAAAAATGCAATCCAGTTTTAAGAGAGTAATGTTGAGAGGGGTTACACGTTGACCAACCAAATATATCTCCAATTATAGACTTTTTGTGTGCGAACCTCAATCTTCGAGTGTTTGCCTGTGCGTCACTGCTCCAGTGTGGTTTCAGTTTAATTCGTTGTTTCTTTTGTTCTACTTAATGTCCCAAAGAATTAGTTTAGTGTGTTATTAAAATGTCATCAGGTATGCAAAAAATGCGTGATTTTGTTTTTGCTTGAATTCCACTTTCTTGTCTCGGAATCAAGCTTTCAATGACACAGACTTGTACCAAATCGGAGCCGCATTCGCTCAGTTTTTGTAACTCAAGGGTTTGGTTTTTTCTCTCTTTACTAAGTACTTAGTCCCTTGTAATTATCCTGGGAGTCTTAACTACGTGGTCATGTTTTCTTCCAGGCGTTCATATGCACCGACAGCTGGGGTACGGGTGTGTTTGTTGTTGATGAAGGCGTGTTAAATTGATGTGTGGATGCACTTATTTTTGGTTCATAAACGTGTTTCGGGCGCTGATAGGGCTCAAATCTGGAGTGTGGATGCAAAATAGTTTATGTATATGAATGCGAAATCCTTCCGATAAGGGTATGAAAAGATTGCGGTCCGGGTGCAGCTTATTCTGGTGTGTGGGTGCACTTAGAGACGAGACAAACTATTAGTGTTCGTTCAATATACAGGACATAGAGATGTTACAGAGACGAAATAGCGTTGAATCCAGATGTCCATAGTTACTGGCATCGTTAAGTTGAATATCGTTGATCATAGAGGCAATCATTGTCTTTTGTGTACGTATCAATATTCTACTATTACTGCCTTTCAATGTTGGAGCGAGCTCTCTGTTTCGTATTTCAGTGTAAGCTCCTCTGTCTAAGTCAAGTCGATGCTTTCTTTGTATGGGCGTCATTTACTCTGGTTCTCTTGGAACCGGCGTGCACAAATAGCCCGATCGTCGTCGGTAATTTTCTCCTCTTGCGTCCACGTGCAGCCACTTTGCATACACTGATTTCGTTCCTTCTGTGGTTGCCTGTTTCCTAGTGCGTGTTCCAGTGCGTTATAGATTTTATTGGCTGGCACGAGTTTCGTGACTGCCCTCACATTGAGATCTAGTGCTTAGTATGTATACAATAATCAATAAAACACAACTCACCTGACATAGCATGTCCCATATTGTAGTTGTGAAGTCATCACCAATCGTGGATATTCTCAAACAGAACCTCAAAAATTCTCTTCACTCAGGTTTTTGAACAATTATTGCTTTTCATCAGCAAATAATACGTATGTATCACATTGCATCCTTAAACATATTGGGCTTGTCAGTTTTTCTACTGAAAAACATACCACACCGAGTCTTCTTTCGTTCCGATGAGATGGTCTTTCTCTTTTCTTTATGACGCCGTTCATCGCATGTGGATGCATGACTCTTCAATGCTTTTGGGCTGTTCCATGAATAGACGGGGTTACGGATCCACTTGGATGACAATCACCACAGTGCTCATGACCGAATTTCACATGGTTTCCCTCACCTACCAAACTGACTAAAATATGCTATCTTATTGCCAGGATCTTGCATTGACAGAAGTTTGGCTGCGACCACAATAAGCGATCCTTGCAGCAGGTTGAAGACTAGAACAGTCCTTCAAGTTGATTGTCGTGGAATCATGCTTTAGTCCGCCCGATGGGCGTGCCAGCCTCCAATCGTGGATCCCAGAAACTATGCTTGTTCTGGTACAAAACATCTAGTATCAAGGCTTTGCACTTACCTGCTCCCTAAGTGAGCTCGCATATAGTCCATCATCTCTATTGTGTCAATAATGTCAACCATTCGAGAGAGTGTATTTCACACACCGCTCATCCTAACGCGTAGTGGTAGTTGCTCATCTTGTCCTTCGTCATTGCATCGATGAACGGACATTAGAAAGAGCCTTCTCTATCGTCGGCTGTTTATCCATGAATACATGTTAGATGTAAAAATATCCTCCACTGAACTTGATGTTTCGTGTCCCAACACACGCTTGGTTTGTTTCAAAATTCGGCAATGTGTACTTTGGTTTTGAGCCAAGATACCATTATCAGTATCCATCATGTCTGAAACGTCCACCTCTTGCAACTTCATCAACTTCACAAGCAGTTGTGTAATTGGATTTCATTTCAATCGGTGGCACTAGAGCAACCAATTCCCTCACCACCATAACAATAGCAGGACTTATTGAAGAAGATTAGATATGTAATCAGCTTTGTTAGCTTTGCTAGGTTGTGTTATCCCTGATTTAGATTACGGTGCATGGTTACAAGTAACTCCTTCTTGTATTGTATCCCGCTCAATGTGTCAAATGAACTCCGATGTGCCTCTTGTAGTCTTCGTTGATAGGGCTTGCATAACCAACCCAGACACATGCATTGAATACGGTCTGCACAATCAATTGGTGTGCCTCTGTTACACCCCCCCCACTGTGGCCGACATAATTACCGTAGCCGTAGCACCGTACACTCTGCAATTATTTAATGGTCGAAGAATTTCACAAGCGAATAGCCTAAAGTTGTCAAAACTTTTTTCGAAATTGGATGCAAGTAGAGAAACCAGCCTCTTGGATACTTTGACAACAAATGACTGAGTGTGGACAAGTTTCTGCTACAACGTGAATATTGTATACCATTAATATGAGACATTGAACCATAAAAGGGAAAATTATTTCGACTTACTTTGCCACTACAACAAGATTTATGGTTACAGAGGATTGCTAAAAAACTTTCACCTCCAAAATCCATCGTGGATTGACGCTTCTAACATAGTCACTAGATCCGACACCATCTTGCCGTTATCAAACGATGTAAAATCTAATTCCATCATTTCTGACAATAACTCTTGGTTGTTTTCCACGCCTGGGCATATAGGAATTGAATTGGGATTGAAATATATGTCACGTTCGCCATTATAATTGTAGTTCACCTCACCAATGACGAGATGGTTTAGAACTTCTGAATAGCTAGCAGCGTGGATAACCGTTGCCAAATATATTAAAAAAGTCACCAAGCCTATCATGCTGCAGTCCTGAAATGCTAGTAGTCACTTGAGTGGTTGATTAGAGATAGTAACAAATTCACTGATCCAAAATGTTACACACTAAGAAAATATACCTCCCAAAAAGAAAAAAGTGCACAGGAATTTGTTTCCCTTTACGAGTTTTATTTTTCATTGCAGGAGCAATATGTAGGATAGCTAACCTCATATATCCATTTATTGTCAGTTCCTTTTCCCAACACGGCTCTTTTGGAAATTACATTGTAATTGGTGGATGGTCATTATCCGCTAGATCCGTTTCCTTTATTTCCCCCGCACCTTTTTGTTTGTATATTAACCAAATCTTTCACAACCTATAAGGTTCAGCTTAGTATTAATACAATGGTAAATGTTAAATTATACATACAATGCTGTTTAAGAAATAAGAGCATTGATGTCTATACGAAAGCGCAAAAAGTTATCAAAATACCTATCAAAAATTAGAAAATAAAAATTAAAAATTAGGCGCAACACAGATTCAAATTTGTGGTAACTTCGTATTCAAAAATCCTAAAAAAAAGAAAAGGAAGCTGGTTTTAGCCATCTATTGCTTACTAGAATCCTAAGATAAGAATACAGTCACAGGCTTATGTTTGATCAATTGAAGTCCTTCCTACAAAGTGGCAGCTAGTTGAGACTAAAAGTGATCAAAGTACATCCCTAGCCCCTGTATTTAAATTTCATGGCTATTTTAATATATTTATTCACTTGAATATGATTCGTGGAAGTATTAACACGAAAAAATAGAACGCCTCCTAAGGCTGTATGATATGCTAAAAATAAAGTATTTTTATTTTTATTTTTATTTCGTAGTAGTACGAAACAATTTTTCATACCAATGTGACATTATTATTCAAACCAACACGACATATTTTTTCATACCAGAACGACATAAATTTTCATACCAATGCGACATAAATTTTTCAAACTAATGCGACATATTTTTTTGCACCACCTACTCACCCATAGTAATCTCTGTACCTCTAATCCGATTGAAGAACCCGATCCTGTTGAATTAGGGCAATCATTTTAAAAGTATGGAATAATATCAAATCAGAATATTTTTTTGTTTGAGCTTAGTCATTTCCTACTTTCATTTCTCAAAGGTTTTGCTGTCATTTTGTCAAGTTGAATGCTGTTCCTTTCCTATTCATTGGTTTTAGAACAAGTGTTTGCACTCTAGAAAGATGTCAGCTCTAAACAGTATTGCAAATGGTCATTAGCATGCTTACAGAATCCCTGATAGCTTTCTAAGGTTATCTTTGCTATTGCTTCTCTAACCTTTGGTGTCAACTGTTCTTTTCTAGATAAATTTGACCGTTTAACCTTGACCTTACACGCGGACCAGAACTCTTCAATTGTGTTTAGTCCTGGCGAATAGGGAGGCAAAAACACTAGCTCTACTCCACTCAGTGCTACTAATAACTGGAGATCGCGACGTTTATGGATGGCTGCGTTGTCGAGTATCAAATACTTGATTTCTTTAAGTGCGTTATTTGCCTCAATTTCTCTAAGCACAGACTTGGCAAATGCAAAGAAATGATCAGCTGTGGTGCCAACCTTTGCCTTCTTTTCCGAAACGGTAGTGTTGGAATCAACTTTTCTCTTCTTGTTAGGAGCAGCCTCAGCTGGGAGTCGCACCTTCAAGTCAATATATCCTTTTGGAGAGATAGCACCTAAGAATGACACATTGAGGCCGCTGGTCACAGAAACTTTAAGCACAGCTTTTTCACCTACTTTCGACCATCCATATTAGTATAATCAACATCCGGACCTCAGTATTTACGGACCTCAGTATAATCTCTGACACTTAACATATTTGTGCTTTTCATAAAGCAAAATGCAGCCCTAATGCATATTTAGGGCACCATTTGAACAACCTTTATTCTGTTTGGGTGCTCACTTGTCTAATGATTTCAACATGTTTTGAGTCGTTTCCAAGTAATCCAACCAAGAAGTTTTTTGCGATTTACTGAGCTCAGCAATCAATTCCTTTAATTGAGTCTCGAGTTCGCCATGACCCTCAATCACAGAAAGCTTGTCCAATATGAGGTTCATATTCGAAAAAGTTTTCTTTCTGTATGCCGCAAGGAGCCGTATTTGTAAGTTGTTCCTTGGTCTCTGAGGAAGATCCAACTGATCTTCTAAGATTGTCTGGATTTTGAAAGTAGTATGCGAGTCATTCTTGACAGTCTTGGAAAGCTTTCCTGGAAAATTTATGACGACGTCATCATCATTACCATTCGTTAATTTGTTGTTGTCTATTGTCCAACGTAAACGCGATATTGGGCGCACCGTCAATGACAAACTTCGAAGGACACTTATAATCTCCGATCTTCTTTCCTCGTGTATTGCTTCGCCGAATCCGATTTCAAACTCAAGATCCTCTCTGAAATTCTCATACTCTGATTTGCTAAACACTTCCACATCTGCATTTAGGAAATGATACAATACCGTTTGGGCAATAAAAAAGGGTAAATCATTAGAGTGGATGGATTCCAACGTGTAAAAAATCGCCGCTTGCAACGAGTCAGAAGAGATTCCAAGTGAATTTTCGTGGTGAAGGATAAGGTCCATCATGTATCTCGTACTGGAATTACCTCCTTGAATCTTATCCAGAAGCACAAATTCCAAGTTTCGTACACCCAAGGCCCGTAGCTCCTCATCAATCTGCACTTGTGAAGCTTGTATCAAGTCAGGGAGTATAAAAAACTCATTGTTAAACCTTAGCAGTATCGGGACGACAGCTTTCAACTCGTGATTCACAATGTGTCGTAGATTTTCAACGTTACTTATTGATTTGGTGAAGTTGAAAATCCACGGGACCAATATGGCTAGCACAATGGAAATGTAAATGAAGGAATTGCGTTCAACTAGCATTTATCGTGAATGGACGCTTGTTAGTCTAAGTAGATCTAAATTTTCGAAAGCCGAGAACAGAAAAGCTAACAAGACAATGTCTTACTCTCCTCTTCTCATCGTCGGGTAATTATTCCACGATGTCTGCCACCCCCTCCCTACCTATAACTCAGAGGATCGAGCCCTCGGAACAAGAAGAAACTTATGTTCATGACGTCTATAACGAAATAGCGTCTCACTTTTCCAAAACTAGGTACAAGCCATGGCCTATAGTTGAAAAATTTTTACAAGATAGGCCAAAGCATTCAATTGGATTGGATGTGGGTTGTGGAAATGGGAAATATTTAAAAGTAAACGAAGATCTATATATAATAGGCTCTGATAGATCGGAGGGGCTCGTCAACTGTGCACAGGAAGTATCAAACAATCAATATAATTTGGCCATCGCAGATGGCCTTTCGCTTCCCCATCCCAATGATAAGTTTGATTTTGCCATTTCCATTGCAGTGGTACATCATTTTGCTACTGAGGAAAGAAGAATTCAAGCAATTCTGCATATCTTGTCCAAATTAAAGAAGGGGGCGCAATGTCTAATCTACTGTTGGGCGCTAGAGCAAGAAAATTCTCGTCGTGGTTATAAAGAAGGTGACGACCAGGACGTATTAATTCCATGGGTTCTCAATAATGCCACAAGAAAGACAAAGAGGCACAACGTCGCTGACAATATTAACCTCACTGGTGGCAACGTTGATGAAAGTCCACAAGTAAATGAAACCAAGTATAGATACTATCATTTGTACAAACGGGGAGAATTGCCTGAAAATTCCCTTGCGACTGGGTTGTGTACTATTGTAAGTGAAGGATATGAGAAGGATAACTGGTGGGTAATATTGCAAAGAATATAAGATGTTCAAAACTCTCTTAGTTTATAGAAACAGTGAAGAAAAAACAAAAAAAAAAATGAAATTTCAACGCTAATCACCAACCCCAGATTTATTTGCTTCTTCTTCTTCTTCTTCTTCTTCTTCTTCTTCTTCTTCTTTTTTCATGGGCACCACCCACAAGTATGAATTCGCCACAAGAAAGACATGAGAAATTGATAAGAGCCACCGATCTAGATGCATTGAGTTGTCGCTACAACATGAATATTAAGCAGTACCTCAATCCTCCAGATGAGTACATTGAGGACTTGATGAAATCATACAATGCTTACTTGCAATTCTGCACTGGTTATACATCCCTATCATCATCAAGATGCCTAAAGTCATTGTTTCAGGACAGAAAGTTACCCATTATAAACCGCGGGACTTACTTAAGGACCAAAGCAATTAGTGACGTTGTACAAGAGTTTGTCAAAGAGTTTGAAAAATGTCAAATTATATCATTAGGAAGCGGTTCAGATACCAGGGCGTTTTCCGTATTGGAAAAACTGCCACAAGTGATCTATCACGAGATAGATTTTGCTGAAACCACCAAAATAAAAAAGTTGGCGATAATAAAGAACCCCAAACTTTGTGCACTTCTTGGAGTCGAGGAAACCATTCCGGAAATTGATTCAAAAAAATCGTTTGCGGAGTACAATCCTGACTTACATTGCAAGAATTATCATCTTCACGCATGTGATTTGAGGGAGGTGAATTCTGAAGCAGTATTGGATGGCTTTGATGCAAATCTCCCGACTCTTGTTCTAAGTGAGTGTGTTTTGTGCTACTTATCACCTGAAGAATACTTTTCAACAATAAAGTTTTGGACCAATTTGGGAAACAATTTGAATTCCATTTTAATTTACGAACCCATGTCATTAAAGGACCTGTTTGGTGAAACAATGTACCAAAATTTGCAAGGCAGAGGCTTGAATTTGCAAACTTTTGACAAGTATCCCGATCTTGAATCGAGATTGGAATTTTTCAAATCCGAATGTGGGCTCACACGATTACGAATGTCTTCCTTGAGTAACATTGGTGGCTACAATAAAAGTCAGGAAGCATCTAAGGCGTGGATAGACCCGCAAGATTTGCAGCGAATCAGTTCATTAGAATTCGTTGATGAGATTGAGGAAATCAGGCTTTTACTCGAGCACTATTGTCTTTGCTATGCTGAATTTCGGTCTTCGGAGAATGTTTCATCGTTTAAAGGAATTGATAAATGGCACTGGCAACTACAAGATCAATAATTGAACACTAGTTTTAGAAACTTATAAAACGTATTTAATTCTCTTTGTACTTTCGAAGGTTATCCCATCCGACGGAGTTTGCATTGGGTAATTTTACCACTTCAATTCTTGTCAAGTATTCATCATTGGTTCCTGTTGGGAAAGTAGTGACATATTTTATAGGATTCTTGATTGATGGAACTTCATCTTTGCTCAAATCTGCAGTGTCTCTCAATTCTAGTGGTAATTGTTTCAAAATCTCACGTTGGTTGGCGGGAGACACGAATTTCGAAACAATATCCATTTGTGGTGTTTCAACTGGTTGCGGAGGTTTCAAAGGTGTAAGAAATTGCTTTTTCTTTAAATCAAAGTCCCGTGCCAAGTCACTTTGTTTGCGTCTGTATTCCGAGTCAAGAGTCTCCAATTTTTCTGTAATTTGATCCTGTTCATCAATATTGCCAATTGAGTTGTCGAAAGATGCCTCCAATTCCAAACGACGTCTTTTCTCGTCCAATTCCTTTCTTTTCTCCACAAATTCGTGTTTTAGTTTCTCCATTGCGGCATGCTCATCGCTGAATATCATTCGAAGTCTTTCTTCACGCAATTTATCATCCTCGACCCACTTTTTGTGTTCAAGCAAAAGCCGTTCTTTTTCTTTGATTTCATTTCTTTCCAGTTGCAATGCCTTATATTGCTCTAGGTCGAATAGCTTGAATTTGAAGTAGCAATTCCACGTATCTTCTGCAATTTCGCGATAAGAATTAAGTAAAAAATTAAACTGAACACTATTATGCAACATTTCAAGATTCAAATAATCTTCTGTATATTTGCGTTGTTCTGCGAGTGTTCCCTCCACGGTTTGTTTATTGAACCTTTCATGTGCCAACCCCTTTAAAGACTTGTTATATCTCTCTTTATGCGAAAGCTTTATCTTGTGAAACCTTCGACGATCGGTTGTCATCGGTATCTTGCTGATCTTTTTCATCAATGCACCATCTTTGTAATTACCTGAGCCTGGTCCTCGGTAGCCCTTAGTATAAAAATATTTCGAATGATGGTAGTTGTCAGTTTCATTGTTGAAAACTAGTTGTTGAATGTTTTTCGACATTTTTATTCCATCATTGAAAAGAAACGACGAGTTTGATGTCGTGTTTAGTTTCTTCGTATTAAGAGATTGCAGGGGCATTTGTTGATTCGATGTGATGTAATAATTAGGTACTTTGCATAGATGGCTCACACTAAATTCAGGAATATAGCCTTGTCCTGGAGCAACCGATTCACTCAAATCTAGGTTGTTGGGATCAATGTGGATATTGTTTTTCCTGGATCTGCCGAGTGGTCTTCGAAGCCCCTGTTTCTTTGAAGAGTCCGAACTTTCTTCAATTTGGATGTCCAGGAAATTGTTAGATCCCATAAGTAACTCCCGCTCGTTGAAATTGAGTTTAGAGTTAGGGAGAAACCTAAATCCTGGTGACAGAAGCGATTTATAGAAACTCAACTTCGTCATGGAATTCAAAGTACCAAACAGGGCGTGATTCAATTGAGTGGTGGATTCAACCACGCCATATTGGGGAAACACCTGGCTTATTGTCACCCTGTCATCACCAATTAGCTCTGAATCGTGTACGCGTTTGTGAGAATGGTGATGTCTTGCTTGTTTTGACAAAATGTCTTCTTCACCAAAATCATCACTGCCCCTTCCCTCTTCGAAATCATCTACTTCGTCTTCCTCTTCATCGTCAATGAGCGGTTCGTCATCCTTTTCCTCAGAAGCCAAAGGCGTGACATTGCTGATCGTACTTTGTGGACCATTGTCTTCCTTTCCGGATTCTGCACTATAATTGTCATTGTAAAACACATCTTTTTGAGAGATCCGTGAATGTATTAAAGGCAAGGAGATGTAAAATAGTCTCTTCTGATAATCCTCCTTGGAAATAGCCCCACAATTAAGCAAGGCCTCATTGATGCTGGAGTTGGTTTGATGAATATCTTGTTTCTTGATCCCATTTTTTGAAAGCAAAATGATCAATTGGTAAGAGGACAAATAGTTCCACAATGTTGCCAAATGCTTTATCAACACGTAATCATGACCCTTGTACAGGAAGACGGGTACTGCTAGTTTCCGTGTTGAGAAATCCAACGATACGGCTGAGTTTGGCTCGGAATCTTCACTTCCCTCGAATTGAAGTTGAACTTTTTGAGTACCGTTGGCTCGTCTCTTTTGTGAAGATTTAGGTAGAGTTACTGATATGGTCATCTCTAAATCAAGTCCCTTCTTACTCAATAGCAATGATCAAAAAAAGAAAAAGAAAACAACAACAAAGCAAATAACTAGAATTTGTGGCGAGTACAAAATAGTCGGCGTCTTGACGGAGATTGTTGGGGTTTTAGGGGCGTTTGTTTTCAAGTATATTGTGATTGTTTGTATTGTCCAATGGTTGTTTATTTTTTTTGTTCAAAAATGGAGTCGTGCCATAATTCCAAAATACGATACACGTGATTTCATAAACAAATAAGCCTAAATTAGAATATAGTTCGAGATGTACTCTTGATAGCTTAAAACAACCATTAATTATTAATTTGTAAGAGCTGCATTCCGTTGTGCTGGAGATGACGCCAGTTGTAGGGCAAATTTGCGCGGGTTCAAAGGTAATAGTACAAAATGCAGCGAATTCTAAAGCTTACTACTCGTAATCCCAAACAAGTTTAGTTTATTCTCAGCATTTCGCTATGATAAAGCCTTGTAGTTTCTCCCTTTAACAATCTACACTTTCAATAAAGTAATGTGTATTTCAATAGTTAAGACAAAAAAATATTGCTCCAAATCGAAACAAAACATCTTTTTTGCAGCTATACGTTTCACTTCTAAGCACAGGTTATGCTACAGCTTAAGCTACAGACATCTGGGGTCTCTTTTCCTTCTTGTGGCTGCTATCAGCAGGATTCATAGTTACAATGGGCGTCTCCAGCGCCGTCTCAGACTGTTCTAAGCAAAGTTATAGTGCATTACAGAAAAAGTCTCATAAAAGGGGAATTTTGCCAGGAAAGCGGAAACTGACGAAGGTTCAACGCTGGTGTGGTAGAGTTACAGCTCCTAGAGATCTACAGCCCCTGCACCCTCTAAATCCCAAATAGAACTTTTGGGTGCCCCAAGACGATGAAGCACGGTCAAAAATTTTCAGGGGTAGGTATTTGGTGTGTAGTTTGTGTAGTATTAGTTGCGCATGTTACTCCAACTGGAACACCAGTTGTTTAAAGTTGGTTATATTGATACGTAAAGCAGATTGGAATGGTATGACTACGCAAGGATGAACGGATTTTGTATGTGATTGATATATGACTTGAGTGATTAACAATGCCATGTTTTACAACTCTTTTTCTTTTACAATTTCACGTACGAAAAAGGTGTTACAGTGAGGTCCATTTTATTGCTAATCTCTGACCCCAAGGTTGGTTTTGTTAAGCATTTGGTTCCTAAACGCACAAACGGAGGCACTACTGCATTCCGGTTTAAATGTCATGTGCTCCCATTTGTTCCTGAATTTATCTCATGGCAACGGATCTTGGCTTGAAACTCTTCTTCCATCCTTCTCCGCAAATTCCCTTTTGCATTGTTTTCTCAATAATTTTATCTCCGTTTAGCGGAAAATAGAACTACCTTCAGTTAAAAAAAAAGTAATAAATCTCCACGAGAATCTGCCTATGTATTAGACTGCTTCTTCTTTTTTCAATTTAAGCATTGATTCCTTTCAACACCAAAACGGTACCCATTTCCACCAACTTTAAAAGCAACCCCATCCGCTAATCAGAAATCAATACAAGAAGAATATGTCTGACCCAAGTGCCCGTATAAAGTCCCATATGAACAAGGACCACCAGCTTGCATTGCGCGATTACGTTGTTGTATACGGTTCCGTGGATCCAAAGTATTTAGTGGAAGATTCGGTTGGAATTAAAGAGGTTGATACTGAAAAAATTGTTATCGAGTACGATGTGATCAATCCATCTTCAACAAAGAGCTTAAAACTCAAATGGAATGATGCCAAAGAAAATGAGCAAATATCAGTCAAGTCTCTTTCCGATATCAAGTCCAAACTCATTGCAATGGCCAAATACAGTGCCGGAAAGCAAGGGTTCGCTGAAAAGAAATTGACTAAAATTTTCGGCCCCGATGCACAAGGTATTCCAATGTACCCAATTTGGGCCATTTTATTGCTCAATGCCTACAATCCCACCATCTTGAGATCAGTAGCCATCAATAGTGCATGGATCAAGAAGGCAATTGAGTACTTACCAAGTGTCGCGTTTGCAATTTACAATTGGTCCGAGTTACATGCATTGAAACTTTGTATTGGGTTGTTTGTTGCTCACTTGGGTGAAATACTTTTTATTTCTGGTCCTTTCTTGAAGAAATATAGAGCACCATTTGGGGTAAGATTGGTCTACTACATCATGAATTTGATTGAGGGATTTCCAGTATTGCTTAGATTGAAGAAACACGCTTGAGTACGATACTCCAATTGTGCATGGCGCTTATAGAGTAGCTAGATTTTTAAAGGGATTATTTTGTATAACAATGTGGTAGTTATTGTAGACATAATATTGCAGAGTTAAGCTCTAGAACTATATAAGAACTATCAGGTAACTTACGTTGGACCACAAAGGTATTTAAATTAAATGGAAATTGGTTGCGAAGCTGCTGATTGTAACATGACCGAACCAATGCTTGCAATCATGTTGTCCACTACATTTTTGCTGTACATATCATTTGCACTCGATGCCTTCATTCGACCTTTTCACGCCCATTACAATACCAAAAAAAAAGATAAAGGGCGTCATACGCTGCTCGACTGCTTTACCTTCTTTTCACATGGGGCATCCACAATGTCATCCCCTAGTGTACGTTTCTTGCCCTCAACCTCAACATCACTCAAATCCAACTCTTCCCCTTCCGAGGTGTCTTCCTCCTCTTCGCTGTCTTCTTCTCCCGACTCGTTTGACAATGCAACAATATAATATTTCAATGCATTAACAAAAATATCATCCGCAATCAAGTTTGCCAAATCCTCGCCATTTCTGAATTCCTTTCCAGGCTTTTTACCAGTCCAGGCAAACCATGAGAAAAACGACTTCATACCTGCCCGATACCTTTTTTTATCCTCTGTGGTCATACTTTTTCCACCATTTGTTTTCTCTTTTATCAAATGTGGGTTGATTTTGGACAATTGTTGTGGCCATTTGACCTCCACGGGCAAAGACTCCAAAAGCTCTTCTCCGTTTTCACGTACAACTATTTTAAAACTTTTCGTGACGCTTTGTGCTTCAGTCAACAGGCTCTTCTTGAAACTGATGGTGATATCAAAATCCCTTGGGTTGTTTGTGCTTGTACCACTATCATTATCCACTACAGGGTAATGAACATAAATATCATCAATAAACTCCAAGTACTTGAGATCCTCGGGACTAGCGTAATCAGAAAATTCATCATTTTCAGCTAATATGATGTACCAAAATTTGGGAATCTTCTTCAATATTGACCTTCGGTTTGCATACATGGGTTGTGCTAATTTGAGTCTATAAACATCAACTTCTTTCTCTACCTTGTCCATTTCTTGTTCCCACACTGATAACTTATTTAAATTTTCCAGTAAAATGTTTGAGTCATTGTTTGAATTGGAGACTTCGAAATTATTTTGCAGCATTTTGGATGAGGCGCCTATGTAGGAATATCGTCGAAGTAGGAGTTGCCTGTAGATATATAACTGTAAAAGAAAAGAATTGAAAAAAAGAAAAGGAAAAAAAAAAAAGGGCAAGAGGTGTATGTTGTATCCTCAAACTCCATCCGTATTCCCCTACCCTCACCCGCACTAACCCTTCGCCAACAGCTCAGAAAGCTATGTCAACTGAGAATGAGCTCATATCCAAAGTTTTGCTCACAATTGACAAGTATAAGGGGAGCTTGCCCACTTTCAAGAAAGCTGTAGTTGATGGAGAATATACAACGTTGCAACAACCAAAGATCTTTCTGAGACTACTTTTATGGAAGGTGTGTTTGATAGTTGATTCCTTTGCAATTGCGGCATGGGCAAAAAGGCTTAAAGAGACGAGAATGGTTTACCAACAACTTGTCGCAAGAGAAGATATGGCGATACCATGGCTGGACCTCGACCAGGATAATCTATATTACAAGCCAAAACAACTCAATCGAAAAGCAAGCTTGGGAAATGGGTCATCTCGTCTGAATGGCCAGAGATTAATCAAGCGAAGCTCATTGCGTGAAGCAGCTACCGAAGACCCGTTACTGCTGGACATTAACACTCAAGAATCAACAACAGAAAGAACAGATAACAATGACCACACGACGGACTTGGAATTGTTGAACGTAATAATACTTGATGTGGAGAGGCTATTTCCCGGAGAGAGTTTTTACCACGCGGACTCGGGCACGATACCCATTAAACGACAGTTGGTAGAGGTTCTCTACGTTTGGTGCAAATGCCACCCTCGTATTGGATACAGACAAGGGTTTCATGAAATATTGGGCTTAATCCACATGAATTTGCACAAGGAGTCCATACTGTTGGATCAAGATAACTTGAACTCGGCACGTTATTCGCATGAGGAGATGGTGATATTGAGTCTTTATAATATGCGCTATTTGTGTCACGACCTATTCAATATCTTTAACAAGTTTGTTTTCAATAGCGGCATTGTGTCAGACTTGTACGAATCGGAAGCTTTATTAACGAAGCTGATTGATTTGTTCAATTCTTATCTCATGAAAGTTGATCAGTTTATTCACTACACATTAACCACTAAACTCGAGCTAGACTCCCAGTTGTGGATCATTCGCTACCTCCGGTTACTTTTGGCTCGTGAACTAGGTAATGACTTTGAGACAACGAGTTTATTATGGGATAAGTTGATAGCAACTCAAAACTCCAATGATAAGGCACCAGGAATGACACATTTTCTCGAGGTGCTCATATTCTTGGTGATTCAATTATTGATTCAACAAAAGACCGAGCTCGTTACCTCTGATTTTAGTGAATGCTTATCACTACTTTTGCATTACCCTATGCCAAACTTTACATCGGCAGCAAGTAGGGACCAGTACATTCAAGTCTTGTATCACGATGCATTAAAACTTTATGAAAAAAGGAACAATGACTTGAAGTTGTTTGAATATGGGAATAAGCTAAACAAAAAGTACAATCCAGGACTCAAAATTTCCTTGGGTTACAGAAACAGCAGTGACTTTAGTGAATGCAACAGCGCAAGATCAAGTGTGGACTCTTTGGGATCTACAAAAGAGCACACTCTGAACTTAGAAGATGCGCTGCCACGCAATGATAGAGCTGAAAAGATGCGTTTTGAAAAGATGAGATTGGAAATGCGATTGAAAAAGAAAGCTAAACTGATGATTCAGCAGTGATATATTGAAGGTATCGTTTCACTAATTTGAAAGTGCCACCTTTGATTCAAAGCGGTACAGGAGAGTTTGTATAGATATAATTTATCAGACTGCATTGATGTTTTTTTTTTCTTTGTTTTTTTTTTTTCTATTTTCTGACATTCGATTGAAAAGTCTCAAAATTCAGACCAAAAGTCATTCACAACGGACTAAGCAACCCCATCTATATCCAACATCATTTACCAAGAAGGTGAGCAGTCAGATTAAAGCACCACACATCCAGCCTTAACATACATATATACTTCATTTAATAACATAGAAATACAAACATGGGTAAAAGAAAATCGTCAACGCGTAAACCAGCCAAAAAGATCAAGCAAACATTGGATGTCCAATTCACTTGTCTATTCTGTAATCATGAGAAATCAGTGATATGCACATTGGACAAAAAAAACCTATTAGGTGAATTGCATTGCAAGATATGTGGACAAACTTTCCAAACCGCGATACATGGTTTGAGCCAACCCGTGGATGTATATAGTGATTGGATTGATGCTTGTGAGGATTTAGCTGAAGAGGCTGAGAAAAATGGACACGACAATGGGGGTCACGATGAGGATGATGTATATTCTGATGAAGATGGGGATGATGATCGTGTTCGTGACGAGCGTCGTGGAAGAGAGGTTGACCCAGTACTAGGTTCCGATATTGATGACGACGAGTATTGAAAAGTAGACACGGCTCGGAAAAGGTAGAGAGGGATGCAAAAGCTGTAATTACTATGAAAACGCTTTGTGTATTATTAAATAAAGAGGGGGTTTTGTAACTCTCAGTTTGTCAAATTGTTCAAGACTTTATCATACGTCTTGCTTAGAATTGAATCCTTGCCTTCTGTTTCGTCCAGCTCATCGCAAACGTCTTTGGTAGTCGAGGAAACATCTTGCTCATCAGTGGATTCTTTTGAGAGTTTCTGCAATTTCAGATGTAACTCCTCAAAACTCATCTCTTGTTCGTTGGAGTCCCCTTCATTTGCTTTGTGCTTAAACACATTTTCCAACGAGATACCCTTTTTTCTCAAGTCATCCAAATAGCCAATAACCTTATCCAAATCAGAAAGGTTCACATTCATCAACTTCTTTCTCACCTCATCGCCTGACATATCCAAATTGCTTGGCTCTAATTTGTGGTAATCATTTAATCTCGATAATTTTAATACCGACCCCTCCTGTTTATCCAAATTAGCCAAATTGGTTTTTGAGTTAGACCGAGACACTAATGGGGATTTGCTAGCCGGAACTGCTTGGCTGGGTTTCAAGTGAATCTCAGTTGCCGCATCTTTGTCACCATGATCATGAAGTTCTGAACGGTTAGCTACCAGGTTTTGTCCTTCTCCCACCTTGACGAGGTACATGTTGGCTCTAGTTCCAGAATCATCCGTGAAACTCGGATCAATTAATTGCAACCCTTTTTCTATGCTTGAATCGATATAAATGAGACGAATAAGTGTTTCCTTACCATCAATATCTAGCGTGTTGTTCAACTGCATGTGGAGCAACTCTTCGATAGACTCTTTCAAACTCTTTCTAATTTGTTCCGCTCGCTTGAAAAGTTTGGAAACTTCCGGTGACGACAAATCCAACTTCTTTTGAGCTTTCAATTCCAAAATATGATTCAATTGTTCAGTTAACGGCTCAGGTTGCGTCATGACTTCCTTCAATGGCAGTTCTGCCGTCGATGACAGAGTCTCGCGTTTTGAATCATACAACAACCTCTCCATATTTCTCATGGTGTACAACCCAATACGCTCTTTAAACAACTCAGGAAACTCGTCTGAATTGCAGTCCAAGTTTATCAAGGTCTTGGAATTCTTTGTCGCATTTACCAATGCTGATGCTGACGTGGAGTCCACGTAATTTCCGAGGATTGAAAAGTATCCCATATTCTTGCAAAATGGTAGAATATTTGCAATTTGGAGAATCGAGGATTGACTAAAGTTTTCATTTTCCAAATGCAACCTTGTCAACTTTGGAAAAAGTGGCAATTTCGAAGTGAAATAAGCAACTGTTGCATTCTCATTTGCGTTGAGATTAGTTGTGTATGAATCTTGTGTGTTAGACATGGTGCCAAATAATCTTTGGTTATTTGAAAAGTCAAGATACTTTAAATTTGGAAGCTTCATCAATATACCTTCAAATACTTCCTTGAATGCATCATTAAACACCGAATTGGTTGAGTTCAAACTTAAAAATGATAGGGTTGCATTCAGAATAATTTTCTCGTAATCTGGTTGTTTAGTAAAATCCAAAAAGATTTTCAAAACCTTGGTACTGGAAAAGTCATTGTAACCCAAGTCTAGACCTCTCGCAAAATCACCAAATAACCAAGTGTTAACGATAACGCTCATGTGTCGTGGTGTTAAGTTGTTGAATGCTAACCCCAACCTTGAAGTTTTCTTCAGCACTGCCAATTCCATCAAATTCTCAAAAATCTCAACATTGGTTATGCAACATCCCGTCATAATCAACTCCTCAATACCACCCCTGGCTACCAATGTAGCAACAAACAATGACCAGTCCACGTCGGATCGGTTGTCCTTATTGCACGTCATTCTTTCCAAGTCCTCCTCATATTTTTTCGAGTCTGCTGACTTTTTCTTCTTCTTTTTCAAGACATTGACAGCCAAAGCTGGGCATTGTGTTATATCCAACTTATTCAACACGGTATTTCTTGACAAAAACCAACAAAATAGTGACCATCCTTCTTGATTGATGGGTGTGTTTCTCAAGCTTAACTTTTCCAATTGCTTCTTTGCACTCATTGCCGACAAAAGAATCTTGAATTGCTCAACTGATAAGTTGACTCCATCTAATGAAACACAAACTATTGGCGCAATTCTTACAAAATCGGCAAAAGTTTGCACTTCAATCATAGTTGGGTGAGGGTTTCGAAGCTGCAAAACTGGAAGGGGTGCCAATGACCCCTCTGGAATTTGTTTCAATATTGCTGGAATTGGCAATATTTCACGTAGATGGCAGCAACGAGAATACATTGTGTCGAGTGCCATTTTCTTCACTGGTACAGTATAATTCATTGGTTGATGGTGAACCATAAATTTGTCAATGGCAATCTTTTTAGCATTTTGGTCAATTGCTGGTTCATCTTCATCTTGAGATGATGCCCCCTGTGACTCTTTATCTGCATCATCATCATCACCTCCACCATCTGCATTCTCTTCATCATTGCTATTCTCGGCATCTTTTGGAGCATCCTTGGGTATATAGCCCAAAGCCCCCGTACCTCCAACAACAATGCCACCACCCAATCCCATTTGTGACTTTTCGATAGCCTCTTTATCCTCTTCAGTCAATGGGTTTATCCTCACCTGTCCGTTTGGAAGTATGTCAACATTTCCCTTACGAGGTGTACGTGAGGGAATTTGTTGTGGTGGGTCAATCAAAAAAGTTGACGAGTGGAATGCTACTCTTTTCAATGGCTTTAGTCCCTTGAAAGCAGGATTCAACTCAAGATCACTTTCAGATGGTGGAGGACTTGTCAGCAAAGACGACGAAGACGCTGCTGCTACTCCAGCAGGAACAGGTGTACTTGAGTAAGAGTAACCTGGTTCACCTTTGACAGAACTCTTTCGCCTCAAAAAGTGGGAAAGTCGAGAAGAGGTCGACTCATTTTGCGCATTAGAAATCCCACCATGCTTTTCACCATAACTTGAATTATCGTATCCATTTACCAATACACTAGGTTTAGAAGATGTATCGCTGCAATTCGAGGCACTCGAAGCAGTAGAGCCCCTTCGAATATCTCTTTGCTTGTAAAATTTGATATATTCTTCGAGTCTTGGATCCGGGTGTGATGACGAAGCGGACGGAAGCGGTGCAGTCTTTGTTCGTTCCAATTTTGATGGCTCGTAGCTTGATACTGATTGGGTAACACCTTTCGAAGACATGTTTTTAGAGCTCATTGTAGAGTCATAAACTGGTTTTGTAGTTTTTGGTTTTGTCATATTGTAATCAGCTTTGAATATATGGTCTTTGGATGATGAACTAGTTGATACAGGCGCAGGTTCATTACTTTCTTTAGAAAATTTTCCCTTAAGTTTGGAAAAGAATCCACCTGAGCTTCCACCGGTACTGCTCCTCCTTCTCGTCTTTATAGACGAGTTGTTATCACCATGCGTCGGTGTTTGAGGTGTATATCTTGTATGAATGTTCTCTTCATGAACAGGTGAGACTGATGGCTTAGTTTTGGAAACAATCGCATCGTTGGAGTTGGAGATATCTGTATTCAAGTGTGAATTAACTGAGCGAGTAGGAGTCAGTGGTGGTTGTGCAGCAGATGATGCTGGTGCTGACTCCTTGTTGCGAGAGTTCTCATTTTGTCGGTCTTTGTTCGCATCATCGTCAGTGGTGCTCGAGATATGTTTGGGCAATGGGATAGTGGGGTCCATGGATGCATCTCTAAGAAACCAATCAACATCAGTATCTTTAACTCCCTTGGTGTAAATGTTGGTTTCTTCTTCCAACTTGTCTCTAACAGTTTCAACATCTAGCTCCTTACCAAGGGCTTTGGAGGCTAGGAAGTCGGGAATTTGGTTACTTTGTTGCAGTTGCAATTGTGGTTGCGGTTGCAGGTTCAGATTTTTTGCTTCTGCGTTGTTTAATGCACTATATGAAGTCAACTGTGGTTGTGATTTGCTAGACACTGGCAGCAAGGGTGTCCTTTGAGTATCATTTGTGTTCCCCTTGTCACTCATAGTTCAAAATAAAATATACTGAAAGAAGGCGTATGTAAATGAACAGAGTGTCTTTAATGATGTCTAGAAGGTAGGTGAGTAAGTATATGGGTGAACTTTGAACTCTTGCTTTTTATGAATATGTATTGGTTCAAAATGAATTTTTGGTTCTCTTAGTATAGATATTTATTAAATTTTAATTATCACCTTATTAATTTTTGTTTTTTTTTTTTTTTGGATTTTGGTCAATCTAGTGAAAACAAAAAAGTTAGTTAACTATAACAACGACAACAACAACAACAGAATGCAAAGATATATTGCGAAATAAGCGGGAAGTTTGTATGGTGGTTATTATGGGAGACTGTGTATATTATAACACTACTCCAACGAAGGTAGTGGTTTATGAGGATGGCTCAATTTAAATGTGGTGTGGTGTGGTGTGGTTGTTGATGTATGATGGGTTAATGAATTTGGCTAGATGTCGTAAACCTTTGTGTTACGACAATAAGTTTACACACACAAAATATTCAATTACACAAAAGAATGACACATCATCTGATAAACCAAAACAATATCAAATGAAAGCATAGTAGTCGTTTACTAAACAAGAAGAATTACAAACCAATGACTAAAAAAGAAAAAGGGTAAAATCGTACAATTGTATAGACATGGTATACATACATCATCCTAGTTATTATATGGAGTGAAAATCTTTTACAATTGTACTTATTTTGTCAGTTGAAAGATTATGTGTTTCTTATATTACATAGACATAAAAATGAATGAAACATAGAGAGGCAGCTTAAGTGGAGGGGATGGAGGTATAGGAGATAAAGGATGGGTGGATGAGTGTTTAAAGAAACAAAAGTGGGGTAACATTCTGTGTTTGTGATAATATTAATGTTTTTATATGCAGTAAGCGCAATTCGCAGCAAACACAACATACACACAATACACTAACACAATACAATATACACACCAGATTACTCTAGCATTAAGTGAACCATGATAAAGTACTTCCTATCGTAGTGGTAATAATGCTGTTTTCCACTTAAAGCAGATTGTACTTCATCCCAAAAAACAAAACGCTGTACGCTCTGCAATTTGTCTCTTTTTCTTGCTAATGGCAAGACTGTAACAGAAGTGAAAGCAGCAACTATAGTAATTCATTTCGCCTGAGGAAGAGAAGGAGGGAAAATGGAAAGGCGGGGATAGGCATAATATTTGATTCCACACAACATCCTTAATAACCATCATAACCATCATAACCATCATAACCATTGCATACACCTTTGTTGTATTAAAACCCACTTGCTGTTCAAAGCAACTAAGGAGTAAGTAGTTGTTTATAGAATAATAATTACTTTTGCATGCTCGATGTCTTTGAAGAGCTGGAACGATTTTACTGTTCATCACCTTGTGATGATGGTTTCATGTTTTCACAACTTCGATGTACCAGCAAGTGAATGATTTATGAAATAAGTTTTATCTTTGCATTTATTTTGATGCAAAAAAATATTCAAAAACATTATGGGATGGATTCATTCTTGTATAAATAACTGGGTTTTTTAGGAACTATATTATTTTAAACTCTGAGATTCTCACCAAATAACTTCGAGAAAAGGACAGAACAACTCAAGGATACTGATACCTACTATTTAGCCAATTTATTATCAAAGGATTGCTTTTCATATGGTTTAACAAATTTACAGCATCAATATTGAATGAATATATGCGAATCGAACATGGTGGTTTTGAATGCTGACAATCATAAAGCTTCGTGATAAGAAGGACAAGAATAGTGGAGAGAGGGGAGAGGGGAAAGGAAGGGAGGGGGGAATTCTTCTGCGTATAAGTTCAAGTCTAATTCAATTTATGCAGTGAAAGGTAGTGAATCAACATATAAGGAGTGCATTGCAGCCTCGAATTATAGTAAGATTCCCCTCCTGAGGCTTGGATCGCTTTTGTAACATTATGATCAAGTCGAACACGCACCTACTTTGATCAACAAGGCGAGACAAAGCCTCTTCATTTCAAGCTCCACTCACCATGTGTTACAATCAGCTTTCAATAATTACAACAACAACAACAACAACGATCCCTTCCGATATAAAATAAGCTTCACATCAAGCTACTTGTAACTGCCACTGGTACAAAGAGCAACTACGTCATGATTGACAACGGTATAGCATCGCATTCAGAACGATGCAGAATGCTCGCATAGTCTTATCTTATGAGTGCCTGAGATTTAACATTTCTTCTGTTTCCGATAGAATATGACACCCACATTTCAGCTGATAATATGAATTCCTGTATCGAATAAAGTTAAAAAGATTATCAAGAAACCAAGATTGATTAGTGTCATTGGTTGAAAAAATAGGGTTCCGGTACCGACTTGTATATAGATTACTGTATTATTGTAATTGTCGATGAAAATGTGAAACCCTCGATTTCGTTTAGGTACAAATAGAAGATCTACCAGTGTATCAAAAGTTTATTGTTCTTGCATAACAATAATTTGAAGTAGGTGTTGAACAAAAGTACTCTCAAAGAAAACGTGGTGTCAATATAGCTGTTGAATTCTAAAGAACCCAATGATAAGTATGTAGAGTTAGATCTCTTCCATAGATGAAAAGAACTGTATAAATCCATTCTCATCCATTCTCATCCATTCTCAACCTCTGGGTGACTATGGTTTCGGCACGTGATTTAGTTTCTCTCTTTTATCTCTTACTTGATACGATTTTTTGCAACCAGGTACTTTTTTACTTTTACAACCAACCTGTACAGAAAGCTATATAAAGCTATAATTTGCCCCCCTTTTTTGAAATTCTTCCTCCAATATATCTGCATGACAAAAGGATTGGCCATGAACAGTTCTTGAGAGTGGGTGGGAGCTTAGTAGTGGTCATGAATGAAACCAGATTGCATAACCCATCCCTATGTTGTCCCTTTTTGGGCCATTTGTGGTTGCACAAAAGTCTTTGACAATGATTGTGTGACTTTGTTTCCTGCCAGTTTTGGTTACATCAGTCCCCCAATGGAGAGTAAACAAGTGGAGAAGGAGGAAAAACAACTACTATGCACTCTATTTATAGGGCACTTGATTACTTCAGAAGTCCCTTCCTCAAAATTATTTTGAGTTGAAGAATGGGTGGTGGTAGAAATTATTATTTTACATTGCAAAACAAACAGAAAAGATCATTCTTTTTGAATGGCACCCTAGTGTATAAGTAACTCTTTAGCTGAATCAATTAGTTTTTTCATGGGGGTTGGGTAAGATATTGTCACCAATACTGAATTTGCAACAATCAAAATGAAACACTATCTTTTTTTGGACCACCTTGGCATGCAATAGGCTTAACCTATGATCCTACCCATGATACCTCTTGGAATGTCTACCCCAATGCCGCGGTATAAACTAGCTAGTAAATTTAGAAGACTTGTTCACTACCCCAAAATTGTGTGTTAGCTCATCATGGAATAAACTTCAAAGGGCACCTCGTCCAACGATGGGTTGAAAATTTTACACGCACTTTAATATCCGTTGCACGTGCTTCAAACTGTTATAAAGCAGCACAAACTTTCTGTAAGCTTCGACTTTGGTTAACGTAACCAGCTTGGATATCTTAGGCAAACTTGGGGGTGGAGTCGCCTGAGCTGGCTGCCCCGAACAACTCTATCAAAATTCCAGTGAAGGTGTCAACATAGTTTATTGCAATTGATCTTCAAGTAGAGCTTTAAGCAATTTTAAATCCGGTACTATGGGACCTCCACATTTTGTTCCTCTTCTTGCAATTCCTGGGCAAAACACTACAGTGTATTGTCAGTTGTTATTGTAGCCACATTGAGGGGAACAGAACGCACCCACTAACAAGAGAAAGATTGCGACACAAAATTCCACTCGAGAAAATAATGCTTCAATAACACAGCTTGAACTTTTGAGAGAGATGATGGTATGTCACAAGAACTAAAGAGTATCATACAGTCATTCAAATATGACAAAGATCCAGATGTCAAGGTCAAGCTGAAGGATGCCAGAGTTCGCAAGAACTCGCCAACAGGAAGGAAGCTTAATTCCAGAAAGATGACAAAATCGGTAGTAACTGATACGACCAAGTTACCTGACTTGGGTCCATCGTTGAGTTCCAACTTAACAGTGTTGTTCGTGGGGTTCAACCCGGGAGTCCAATCATCAATTCAGCAGCATCATTATGCCCACCATTCGAATTTATTTTGGAAATTGTTTAACCAATCAAGGATATTGGAGAGGATGGTGGCAAAGGGAAGGATAACCAATGTTGGATTGCAAAATGATCGTGTTTTAAACAACTTTCTCAAAAATGGATGCTCAGCCAAAGATGATTTTGATTTGGTAACTTATGGAATTGGCTTCACAGATTTAGCATTGCGATGCACGGCAACAGCAGCAGAATTGACAAATGATGAGAAATTGGATAATATACCACGTCTTTTACAAGAGATTGAGTTCAGTAATGCCAAAAATGTTGTGTTTATTGGCAAAGGTATATGGGAAATGGTTGTGAAGTACTTCTCATTGAGATTGGGAATAAAAGTTAAACTAGATAAGGTCAATTTTCGATGGGGAAAGATTGAAGTTGGAATTGACGAACGATACAATGGAATTATAGATCAAATAAGCTCACAGATACCTCGGGAAACAGCAATTCACGTGTTTCCAAGTACCTCTGGACTAGTTGCAAGTATGTCTTTTCAAGAAAAATTGCAACTTTGGCAAAACTTAAGCGATAGCATTTGACAAGTAACGCTAAGCCTTGTATATATACATGTGGGCTATTTACACTCATTTATCTAGGACCAAAAATACCTAAACCCATCATTCAAGTCACGATAATAGGCTTTGCTGTTTTCTGGATTATCACTAAACTCTCCCAACTTGCCAAAATTCTTTACAAACACTTGATCGACAAATGATTTCATTGCCGTACACTGTTCAACATTGTAACAATCTTGATAGTGCAACACTTTGAATCCGTCAGATTGTAAATTTTTGCAACTTCGTACCGCATTTTGTTGTTTGAAGCATGGATATTGAAACATGTTGCGAATCGTTGAAAATTGTTGGTAGCATTGATGTAAGTTATATTCAATTTCAGCACAGTTGATGGATACCACGTTGTATAGTTGATTACTAGCTTTGTATTCTTCGAGTTGAAATGCTTCATTTTCTGACATTCGTGGAAGTCTATCGAGTTTATTTCGAACTTGTTTGTCATGGGGCAAAGCATCAAACTTGGAGGACTCATCAAATCCAAAGTGCTTAGATTCAGAGTTTTCCTTGAGAAGGAACTCTTTTAACTCAGTAGGTAAACCATTGCCTAACTTGTTGTTGGGTGCGTCATTAGTTTTTGTGAAGGGCCACATGTGAATTGGGGATGTAATGTTTGGCAGGTTGATTGACCGTGTCGCTACTGCTTGCTGCTAATGGTGAGTCCTTCGAATGCTTATACAACTTCTTTAAACTTTTGTTCTTGATCCCGTAGTTCGTGGCCGTAGTGTTTGGTGGTGTTTGGTGGTGTTTGGTACATCATCAAATTTTGTTGTGAGCTTAATTTTGTCGCAATTTTCGCTGATTTTTAGAATTTTGCGACTTTATCCAGTTTGAAGTGAAGGATGTAAATAGGACTCTCAATTCCTTCCAGAAAAGAGTTAACTAGTCTATAGAGAAGAGTAAGAATGAAAACGAAATTTGTTGTACAATTATTCACTCACTTTCTTCACTTTCTTCACTTTCTTCTGCACTCAATTGATCCAAAATTGGAGTGTGTATATCGAAATCATGGGAACTCGCATCTCCAATTAACTCGTTTAGTTGAAGCACCAGGGATTCAACTAAAGTATTGTAGCATTCTTTCTCAGCTAACAAATATCGGATTTTCAGATTGAGGTCATCAAGTTTCAAATCTGTGTTATCAAAATCAATCACAGGTATAGATCCAGCTTCCAACTCACATCCCTCAAGTAAAAGTTGAAGCCCAGATGCTTCCCTAGCTTGCCCCATACTTTCTTTGCTTACTCTGGATCCGAACTCGTACTCGAGTTGTTCTTGGGCTAATATATTCAATGATAAGTCAAAGGAGAGAGGGTCTCTGTCTCTTCCACTTTCAATAGGACCACAAAACACCAGTGCGTCAAACTCTAATTGATTTGGATCTAGCAGGTAGAACTTGGTATCATCTTCTTCTTCTTCTTCATCTTCTTCTTCCTCTTTCTTATTGGTGACTACTGCAGGCGTGACCATTTTTCTTGCTGATTCAGGGGGGTTTGCCGTGTTGGTGGATATATCTGCCTTGGATGCAATACAATGTGGATCCAACGTAAATTTGTCAACTGATCTAGTAGATGAAATTTCATCCCGGAATTGATCCGATGGTGAAGTGCTTGAGGCGTTTGAAACAGTCAGAGTTCTCATAATTCTACTGAAGTAGAAGGTCTTATTATGATTTTCTTTTGGCACAAATTTGGTTGCAAAAATTTGTCTATCGATTAGTTTGTCTCGATTGAGGAGTCAATTTTTTCATCACTACAACGATTTTGTTTTAGTAAGTATATGACACGGATGACACTAACGGCTCAATAAAACCAATCGACTATCCCGTTCTCCGAATTGAAAGCTCAAGCGGTTGTTATAAGTAGCGTCTCAATGCAAAACAACATAAAAAAATCCAAAAAAAAATGACGACAACTGCAGGACTCGAACCTGCGCGGGCAGAGCCCAAAAGATTTCTAATCTTTCTCCTTAACCACTCGGACAAATTGCCTTAACTTAGAAATATTGATGGGCTGATACATTAATATGTTACTGAAAACCAGTTTAATGAGTTATCACCTACTAGCAAGTTTAATACTACGTGTTACTTAAATACGTTTTAGAGTTAAAAAAATGTAAACTTCGAAATGTGACGATTGTTATGATTGCTAATGAGGAATGATTGTTGCCCACGTTGCTTGTAAAAATAGCTGAACAACGGATTAATAATGGAAGGCTGGTTGTTATATTGTAAGAAGTTATTAGTCAACAAGGGACTCGGCTATGCTTGTTCCAGTTTAGGAAATGGTTTTCTCTCAATTGGTGAAAAGATAAACAGCAATCATATCCAATGTTTAACTTTATGCACCTTTAGGATAAATTGCCTATTCGGGATGCCCACATCGGCTCCTTAAGTATGCGTTCTTGTGTTGTCTTCAAGCTTGTTATTAAGGAAGATCAGGATTCTGCTCCTAGATAAGCAAATGATATAAAAAGGGTTGCAAATTCTCTTTGGAGATTAGGACTTGGATATACAAATTCAAGCTTAACTTAATTAGTCATCAATACACATCTCTTTTATTTTGTTAAATTAAAAGATTGTGTAAACCTGGCTACTGCAAACAGCAAGACCAACAACAACAACACCACACACTGAATATAGATAGTCATATCAGACACAACGCTTATATAAAAAAAAAAAAAAAAAAAAAAAATCTTTTAGGTGCAAATAGTGGTAGAAGAAAATAACTGAAGTGTCTCACTTGCAGTTTGTTATCTTCTTTCAATTTGCTCTCTTCTCATCTCTATTTTGCAGAATTAAGAAGCATACTGATGAAAAATTTCAGAAACCTTGTCCATAGAATTCGACAGATACTCAAAACTTCAAGAGTTTTATCATCTTATAGGGTTCTACACTTCAATTGATGAATAAGGCTGTCTCAGAAAAGACTCAACAAATAATGAAACTAAGTCAAGAGATATTCTGGTACACGATTTTCAATACATTTTTATAAAAGTTACTTTCTATAAAACTCGTAGTTTTGGTTGTTGGTGAACAAAGCCATGGCCATTTCAATCACAACATGATTGCTTCAGTATCCCGGTAGCATTAACGATGCGACAAAACGGTTCTCATGAGTATGAAACTCAACTTCGTAGTCCATTGCAATCCTCTAAGCCCCAGACGGAAACTAATCTCAAATTCCACGAGAATACAATTTCATCAGCAGATGAAAACCACAAGCCTTGTTATGCCGAACCACTTCACGAGGACTACGAATATGAAAGCTGCTTCTTCGTAAAAGAGCTCCCCAGCTTTGGAATGCCCACTCACAACTTCACGATCTTATAAATCAACCACAACCACGTGTATCCGAAAGCTGCAAATGAAATGGCAATGTTTAATATAACCCACAAATCAGGGTACTTTGCTGGAGGATCAAACATGAAATCAATGACATGATAAAATATCATGGCAGCATAAGTTGCTGCAATAACCAAATTGTTCATGTTTCGCTTTTCAAAAGATGGCAATACGAGTTTGAATCCGATTAGCCAATTGGTAAGTATACTGGTTACGAAATATTGTAGTATCAAGTCATCCTTTTTGAGCAATGGGTATAAACTGAACGTGCCCACGTTGTTTATCCATTGAATCATGGTGATGTCATGTTGGTCAATCAATAGAAGCAACAAAATAGGACATAATGGAAGCAAGATTGACTTTTCATGAACCTGATAGGAAAACAAGTAGAATGACAATGCGTTGTATGCGAATCCGTATACTATTGCTGAAATACGGGTTTTATCATTGATAGATAAAGTTGATGATGATGACGAAGATGGTGGTTGTGGTTGTTGCCGTTGGGTCAACTTGTAGAAAATGTAAATATTTACTGGCACGATTGATAACAACGTAGCAGCTAATGACAATTTGGAAAGTTGCGATGATGAAATCAAGTCTCGATACTTGATCAAGACATTAGTTGTACACCAAAAATTGGCAACTTTATCTTCAAATAGTCCACGATTGAAAGGGAAAACACGATGAACAATTTGTGGTAAAGTAGTTGTCCAATGAGAGGCAAAGGGAAGCAAGATTATCAATTGAGTAACAAGAACTGCCAACCCCACAGCCACCAAATCTTTAAATTTTCTCAATTGACTCAATATGTAAAAAAATATGAAAACTGAGTAGTATAATCCCATTTGCTTGAAATTGATACAACAGACAAACCATATACTGGCCATGACTAAATGGTTTTGAACCAATTCAACAATTGTGTATACAAAACACCCCAACATTACTGAATTGTATTGGAAATGGCCATGATCAATCAAGATCAAATGTGGTTGGGTTAATATGATCAAGGCAAAGATTATTTGATCCATTCGACTAAGATTGAATTTCTTACCAAATACATTTGCCAAGAGTAGCACTCCCGGGATATAACACGCCAATTCACTAACAATACTGGAAACTCTCATAAAAAATCTTAAATCACTAGTTTCTAATCCTCGTGAAGTATTCAAAGAAAACCAATCAGGGTTGATGAGTGTGCCCAATTTACCCAAGATCCAACTATGGTAAGCTGTTAAGGGTGGATAATCTAACCCCCAATATTGAAGATCAAAAAAGTACCAATCAGAAGTGGGTAAATGAATTGTCAATTCCATCCAGTGTCTTTGTGCTTCAAAATCACCATACATTGGTGGGTTTTTGTAGCCTGAATGACCTCCAAGACCCACTGCCGTACGTAATATGATTGAACTCAAGACGAGAATATATCTGGCTGCCCATTGATCAGGTGCTTTTTCAAAATAATGTAATAAATCATATGCTGGGGAGTTTTTGAATATACTTTTCAAATGAGTTGTATGTGGCGAAGATGCTGTCAATTTTGGTGTTGGGGTAGCATTGCTAGACTGAGTTGGCTCTACCTGCTTGCCTATTCTCTTCTTGGTTTTAGCCATAAGGGTTGTCGTAGGGAGTTAGTGGGTGAAGATGAAACTTTGTCGGTAAAATGCTCAACAGAAAATTCACTTGCAATGTCGCTTTACTTTGGGATTGAATGCGACACGACACGGTTTGATAAGCCCATAAGTGCTTTTATACCGATACACACAACTGCACTTGTTGGACATAGAGAAGTAGGTCATATGGATATTTACATTGACAATGCAAGAACTTGTTGTCTTTATGCGACAATGAATAGTGCATTCCTGGGTGTAATAATTGATTTTAAATTGTAGAACAAGTTGCCACTGAGTTTTGGTTCGAGAGCCAAAAGTTTATAGGAGCCGTGGTTTCCATCGTGCTCTCTGTTCTAGCGTGAAAAATATGTTTTGGAGTCCTAATGCATCGATATTAGTTGAAGAAAACAGCGTGCTGGAAAAAGTAGTAATAAATAATCACGTGACCTAAAATAAAGTTAAGAATTTTTCCCATTTGGGTTAAGTATTGTAGATAGACGCGTTTTTTTTTCTTCTTCTTATAATCAACCACCCATATTATATTGATGTAACACTGTGATTGTAAGATACTACTAAAGTTGCTTCTCATGCGCGAGGGGTGGGTACATGTTGTGTGGGAAAACACAATAGACCATACTTATCCCATATGTGTATCAGTGATGGTGGGTGATAAAAGTAAAAAAGTTCAAAGGGCTATTTGATGTATAAACTATGTAAACGTACACGACTGTAGTGCTTCTTCTTTTTATCTTTTTATCTTTTTATGTTTTTTTTTTTCTTTTGGCCTGCAGTAGAAAACTGATAGTTTTTTCATTCTGTGCATTACGGAAGCCGCACATCATTTATTTATTTGGAAAGATATCTACACAACACCAATAAAGAGTTATACATTATTACTGTACATATGATGATCATTTTCCGTATACATATATTTCTGTATGAGTAAATGATCAAAAGCGTTTAGTAGTACTTCAACACTCCACACTAACACACACACACTAACACACACACACGTGTAGTCTTAGTATATATTGACTTTAAAGTTTTGTTGCTAGTATAAGTTATTCTTATTTATATCAGCATTGTTTATTAACGTTTGTCTTTTGTGTGTTTAATTAATTGGGTTGGGTTACTTAACCAAGAAAGAAGAAGTAACAATAACAACAATAACAACAATAACAATAATAATAATAATAACAATTCTTCTTCTTCTTCTTCTTCTTCTTCTTCTCTTGACAAAAAAAAACAAAAAAAAAAAAAAAAAAAAAAAAAAAAAAGAATAATCGCGTTACATTTCGTTACAATTTATTCAACACAACTCTACCTACACACACTAACACGTACTAACACGTACTTAACACACACTGACACACACTGACACACACATCCATCAGAAAGGAAAAAAAAAATAAATATATATATACAACAACTTTACAACCAAGGTCAAACTCAAACTCAAACTCAAACTCAATACAAAAGCTGTATACATTACCCATATACTAACACACATTGAGATATACAACAATTGCAGACAATTGACAAAAAAAAAAAAATAAAAGGACTTTCCAGAGATAACTTAGTGTTCATAGTTGTAACTACAATGGAGTCTCAACAACAACATCAACAACATCAACATCAACAGCCTATTTACAATTATTCTCAAGGCATCAAACATGTTAGTGTATCCTCAAGTGTCTATTCGCCAATACAATCAGAGTTTGTACCTGAGTCCAATGCCATAATGGAAGACGATGAAGAAGAAGAGGAAGAAGACCAAGTACAGAAGCATCAATACCACCACAACCCACCACCACCACCACAACAACAAAACCCACAACGTGTCCAGACACGCAACATAGATGATATAGAAGAGGCAAGTGCGACATCAGACGAATCAGATGGTGAGAGGGATGACGAAACTATGTCAAGAGATACAGTTGACGATGAAGAAGAAGAAGAAGAAGAAGAAGAAAACAATCGCAATGGCCATCTTGCCGATCGATCTACCCATACCATTCAAACATTCATGACAGCAAACACACGACTAAACGAAGGAAACAATGTGCCACTGCAAACTATCAGTGCTACAGGTAGCAGTTCTAGTTTGACTTCCTCCACTTCACGTACTGCAATTAATGCTGAATCAACCAGACTATTGGACACAGATGCAACTCCCATTCTTACAAATTCAGCTGCCAATTACACCGAAGATAAAACTCCTGTTGTGTCACCTGATGGGTTCGTTCAAAACACAGGAGAAGAACCATCAGTTGCATCACTTCCTCAAAGAAAATTGTCGAAAAAGTTTAAACGACTTTCCATGAAGTTGCAAAATGCAACTGCTTCAGAGAATTCATCACAGTTTATGAGTAATTTCCAACAAAATATTGAACGGGCAAACAATATGAATCAAACACAAACGTCGACTAGCAACAATTCTAATAGAACAAGTACCTATTATACTAAAATCACTCGAAAGTCAAGCAATGACGCACACAATAAACCCGAACTATTTAACCACCGAAAACCACACTATGACACTGATGACGCGGCCAGTTCGGTTTTAAAAAATGACCAGCATTCAGAACTAAGCTCAGTGAGCAGCAGAGCTTCTAGTAGACGGAGTGGAAATTTCAGTAGCCAAGATGATTCTGATGAAAGGTCATCAACATCTTCGACAAATGTTGCTTGGAACAACAATTCATCAAGTTACAACCTACGGGGATCGATGATTGGCGGCGAGGAAGAAGTGCCTGTGCGAAGAGACTTGATTGAAACACCAACAAAGGACAAATTCAAAATGTACAACAAGTCCAATGCCAACTTATCCGAACAAGGTGGTTTGAATATCATCTATGATCAAAGCAAGGAAGTTCCTTCAACAAATGACTTGAATCCAAAGAGTAAATCGGTTGACCTTTTGGAAGAAGAAGAAGATTTATCATCCTTGTTTATCAAAGCATTACATGGCTTTGACTCATCAACATTACAATCAGAATCGGATTCGTCTATTTGTCTATCATTTGCTAAAGATGATTTGGCTTTTGTACATACTATCGACGAATCGGGGTGGGGAGAAGTGACACTCATTGAATCGTTGGAAAGAGGGTGGATACCAATGAATTATTTCACCACTGCAGTTGCCGATCATGATTCATCTGAGGATGATGACGAGGACGAGGATGAGGAAGACATGGATGAAGAACAAGACGGGGCAAGTGCGGCACTACCAAACAGTCACTATATTAAGCCATTGTATCATGCATGTGGGAAATTTTTAATGAATCCATTAAGTCATCGCAATAGAAAGGGGAAATATACATTCTCTATTCGTGTTGTCAACTCCATCCGTGATGGTGTGCGTGTCCTTCTTCAACAAACTGATTGCTTATCAAGATCTAACGAAATCGTGACAAAGAGACAAGTTGTACGTAAAGCTCGTAAAGTTTTGCTTGCAGATTGGTACAACTTGATGGTTAAGGCTAATGAGTATAAGGGAACCTCGAATTTCAGCAAGATTGAAATTTTAACCTTGATGGTTTATCAAGTAACAAGAAAAGCTACTGAATTTTTGGAAGTTTGGTCAACTGAAAGTAAACAAATTGTCAAGAGAGCTAACGAACGGAAATTGCACGATGATTTAAACAATTATCCTCTTTTGGAAGAACCACCATTGGCTAAACAAAGAATCACCGAGATCAATGGAATCTTGTATTCTTACTTGGGTTTAATCATTGGAAGAATGGATTTGATTGAACACAATCAAGTTGGATGTGAAATTTTGGAAACTTTGGCGCACCAAATCATCTTGCTACTTCGAGAGCTATTGTTCATATCAAAGACCGGGTCCGATTTCAGTTTACAAAAACCTGACGATTTGGACAATTCATTGGATGGGTTATTATCGCTAGTTAGTGACTTGGTTACTGGTGTGAAAAGCTTGGTTGTTAAAACCATAAATGAAGGTGAAATTAATGGCTACAATAATTTTGATGGAAATAGAGACTATTTTTACACTCAAGAGGGTGGAGATTTATTACAAGTGGCTGCCAAGATGATCAAAGCTGTTGGTCACACTGTTGCATCAGTAAGAAAATTGCTCGACATAACTGGTGACTTTAAATTGAATTCTGAACGATCATACCCGGACTATTTGAAAATGAGAATTGAACCTCAAGATTTTGTTAGACGATGTATGAAGGGAATAAAAGCAACCAACGTGAACAATCACAAGGAAACCAATCTGGCTGTTAGCAAGCCCTATAAAGCTAATCGGTATTCTATGGTGAGGTCAGGTAAAAGTGGCGAATTGGGAATAACAGAAGGTGGACAAAGCTTGTTGCAACACTTTAAAGATTCACCCTTCACTGCCTCAGCAGCCGAGTTTGAGCCATTCACTTCGACATCAGGCAATGACACTAATGATGACGCCAACCTCAAGAATGAATTATTAACTGACAAGAATGGGTTTTTCCTTGGAGGATCATTCAAGGGATTGGTGTACACCCTCACAAATGAAGATTCACCACCAGAGTATTTCTATGTATCCACTTTCTTCATTTGCTTTAGAAACTTTGCCAACGGTATGGATTTGATAGAGGAATTGGTTGCCAGATTTGAAGCCAATCGTGGACCAGTTAATGATATAAATGTTGCATTGAAATTGAAGAATCGGCGAAAATTGATTGTCAAAATGTTTCAACTATGGATGGAAAGCTATTGGAACCAAGATGCAGATTATAGTCTTCTCACCACTATGATCAATTTCTTCAATGAAGGTATAAGTCCCATTTTGCCACTAGATGCACTTGAGTTAATTGAGATTGGGGCCAAGTTGTCGACGAATCCCTTGATTGAAAATAGAGCCAGACGTATCAAACCGACTAAACAGTTGGTTGAGAGAAATATTGTGTTGAATTCAACTCTGGGTGGTATATTAGATTTCCAATCTTTGAGTGATGGCGAATATGATTTATCAAGGGTTAATTCAAATGCATCCAATACCCAGTCTTTACCATTACCTTCAGGAGCCACTCCATCAAATTCATTACTCACCACGTCTCAAACAGCTACCATCGAAAAGATTATCATGACTTACAGATCAATTTTAAAAGATAGCTGGTGCTCATCCAAGTATTTGTCAACATATAAACCATTAGAGTTGTCGAATTTGTTGTCGCATTTTGCCATTGTTTGCGAACAGAATTGGGTATTGTCAAACTATAGACCTAACTTGTTGGATTTCAATGCTTTGGAAGTTGCTAAACAATTGACATTGATTGAATCCAGCATCTTTTGTTCAATCAAACCCGATGAGTTATTGAATCAAAATTTCACCAATAAGAGGGCTCACTTGAGATTATCACCCAATGTGAGGCTCTCCCTTTTATTTACCAACTGTTTATCAAATTATGCTTTGGAATCGATATTGCAACCAAACTTGTCAATGAAGGAAAGGGTCAATGTTCTTAAAGTTTGGCTTAAAGTTGCCATTTCGGCATTGTATTTACGAAACTTTAACAGTTTGGCAGCAATAATCACCGCTTTACAAAGTCACTTGATAACGAGGATCGATAGTTTATGGACAACGTTGCTGCAGAAATACGTCGACTTGTATCAGTACTTGTCGTCAATCATCAGTATGGAGAAGAACTATTCCACCTATAGGAACAAGATTCGCAATTTATTGTCATCAGGAGAATCCTTACCTATAGTACCATATATCAATTTGTTCATATCGGATATTACAACCACAACTGAAGGAATACCTAAATACATCCCCTCGCAAAATTTCTTATCGAGTAAAGTGATAAATTTCCAAAAATATTCCAAAATTGTGAAGATAATTGCTGATTTACAATCTTTACAAAATCCCTATAGTCTTGAAAATCAAACTGGAAGCCTGGCTGAGTATAGAGTTCAAGAGTTGCCCTCGTTACAGGAGTTGATTTTGTTGGAGCTTTGGAAAGTGAATATCTTGCACAAGGTTGATGATGATCGTGGATGGAAATTAAGTTGCGATGTATTGAAAAAGTAGAAAGCACGTATAGATTATAATACAAAAAAAGAGCCGGATATGAAAGTCTTGGGGATGTCAATGCAAATATTGACCTGTGCAAGCATTGTTTGGTAATGGGGTATCAAGTCTGTCATCGGACTATCATCTGATGCAAGTAGTGGCGATTGAAGGTACTCCATGTCACCCATACCCACACCCACGCATACGTCGAAGTTGTATTGCAAATGTCCCAACATTGGCAACTGTCCACGTACGTCTCTCTTCCTCTAATCTTGCAGCGAAATGAGTAACTTGAACTGATTCTCAACTTTTCTCAAAAACGACGCCAATTGTTGATCCTGATTCAACTCCAAAAGCGCCTTGTCTACAAAATCCAGTGAAAGCAGAGGCAAAGTCTCCTCAACACTATAGTTTACCCCTTCGACATTAACAATGATTGAAAATTTGCGATCAAAATCATTAGGATCAAGATTGAAGAATATAAATTGTAGTCGATTTTCACCTACCGGTTCAAGTCTCAAACCGGAGAATAATTCCATCTTCACCGCGTCTCCAAGAAAACCCATCATTCGTTCTTCATAAGCATCTTCGGATGAATTTAGTGCTTCTTTTCTTCTTTCTAAAGACACACTCAATCGTTCAAATTCAGCATTGGCCTCCTCTTTCAATTGTAGAAGTCTATTCTTTTCTTGCAACATGCTTGAAACCATTGACTGCAAACTTTCTAATTTTGTAATCGAGTCATCTATTTTCCGCTGTAATGCCAATCTCTCTTGTGATAGTGAAGTCAAATCTTTGCGTAACCCACCATTGATACTCTCGATTTCCAGACTTAGTTTTTTGTGATTATGTTGTTCTTGGGAAAATTGTGCTTGCTTCTCAGATAGTCTTTTATCAATGTCTACCAAGAATTTGTCCATGTCTGCTTTAAGAGCGTCATATTCATTAATCTTCCTTTTGATCCCTTCATATATTATCTGAATTCGGTTATCGCTCATGTTTAATGAAGGTGATACGGTGGCGTCTCGTGAAGTATGCTTACAACAATGATTATGCTTGGAATTCAGTCAAGCAGGTAACTATTGAATACTGAACTGTGTAGATTCCTCTCAACGGGATTGCTGGGTGTCAGTTGTAATACTTATGGATCTGGTTTGTTTGTTTGTTTGTTTGTTTGTTTGTTTGTTTGTTTGTTTGTTTGTTTGTTTTGTTTTGATTTTTCGCGTTGACACAATAGAAAACCACCTTGAGAGGACGTTGGCTATCCAGGGTGATAAATTGATGAATCAGTTGGAAGATACAAAAAACTGATATGGATGGTCAGATTCACGCCAAATCAAATGATATTGACCCTATTGAATTAAACAGAAAGAGGGGAATGGCCACAGCGACGCATAGAAGCTCCACTGCAAAGTTGTTGACTAAAGGTTCCAAAGCTTATTTTGATGCAATTTCAGAGAGGGGTTGAGTTCAACTTCAATGAATAAAAATAAACGAATAGCACTTGTTACTTGACAAAAACAACAACTTGACACACCTTTTTCCATCAAAGAGTTTGAGCTCAAAATGCTGGCGACCAACCATGCTGCATTGACCTCAAAATATTACTTGGAATTTAGAGTGAAACAATGGCTGGATTAGTCCAGCGTATGTCATTAAACATTCCCCAAATCTCAAACGGGTTGTCGCATATAAAAATTCACGTTTATGAGTGGCATGAACGTGTAAACAAAAGTCGGTTGGGTGGGTGTGTTTGCGCATGGATGGGCCAAGTACTTCAGCAAGTGCCTAATTTACCCTGTAACACTTGGAAAAACGAAGGCCATAATAGCATACAGAAGTTGAAACTACAGGAGATAAAATATAGCACAACCTTGTAAACAATACATTATAATATGGGCCTCCAACCCATGACCCACATTAACTTCATGTAACTTCCCACGCTCCCACATCTTCCCCCCCAGCTTTCCACTTCATCGTATCCCCACTCTCTCCAGAAAAATAACCCACGTTGAAATCCTCAAGAACTCTGATGTGACATTGTAAATCCTTTCCTCCCTTATGATCATCATCTGCTAAAATGAAATCTTGTTGATCTTTCCAGATTAATTTTCATGAATGATATGAGTAAACTGTCACAGTTCATGCTATGTGAAGACATAACATTGTTCCAAGATATGCAGCTCGACAACATCTGACTAAGCCAAGGTTCTCTTGCCGCATGTTTAGAAGTTCGGGGAGAGACTCAAAACCTTTGGCGAGTGAGTTGAAGAAAAGCAATTCTCGTGATCAGTCTCAGAACTAATTGCACATCCTCCATGGAGTAGCCACAACTAGTAGCCTGTATATAAAACCAAACCGATGCACACACTTTTCAACTTGACATAATGAAGTTCTCCTGTTAATTCCAATTGTGTTTGTCCAATAAGCAAAAAAAATTAAAAAATGCCGATTTTTTTAGTAAGCAAATATCCCAATCTTATCGAGGCAGACTTCCACTTTCTGCCCTCATTGTATTTGCCTACATACAAGATCAAAACAAATGGATGTACCGAGAACAGATCGGTACCAATAACTGGCATCATTTCGTCACTTTCAAATCTCAAATAAGACCTGAATCACGGAAAACAAAGAAAGCTAAATGCCACTCCCCTATACACTATCGTGCTCCTCTGTATGTCTTTTTCTCATCAATCGCTTGATATTTTCAAATGCCTGGTCGGTGGTAATGTTAGACTCGTAGCTGAAATTCTTTCGTAGATAGTTTTCTTGTTGCTGCTTATAAGACGGGTCCCTCAATACAGCCCTTAAATGATCGTCAAACTCCGTGGCCGGGATCAACTTTCCTGTCACTGGACATTTGATTTTTTCATTTGAAACTGCCTTTTTCGATACATCTCTGGTCGACGACCCACGTTTCAATCTTGTTGTTCCAGCTGCCTTAATCTTCATTCCCTTGAATGGAGCGGGAGTCACACTGCTAGTGTTGGGTTGCTCTGCAACATCTTCAGATGTCTTCTCCACAACATCTTCTGCAAGTTGGTTCGGTTTTAAAAGACTTGGTTTTGATGTAGGAAGTTGAATATCCCGACTTTTTGCAGTAAGAGACCGCTTCTGCAACTCCACTAGGCTCAACGGTGCGCTCAACTCTTTGACCATGTCGATTTCATCAAATTTCACAAGCTCAACTATAGAAAAGTCTTGCCAATCAATCAGTGCAAAATGAATTCTCTTTTGTAGGACTTGCTCATCTTGTCTCTTTCTGCGAACTTTATGTTGCTTATAATATTGTGCCCTATCATATGCTTTAGTTAAAATTGAGAACGGGTCCCTCTTTATGTCATTCAAACTATTTGCTAGTTCATTTTCCATAGGGCTTGATTGGTTTGAAATGGAATCCTTGATCACTTTATATTGGGTAACATACGTTTGAAATAGAGCATACAACGAATGTTGCGGCTTAAGGAAGTCGAATTGGGCATGATGACCTAAATCCTGTTCATGTTTCAAAAGCTTCTTGATCTTATCCTCGCCGTTGACAGCAATATACATCGCCGTTGTCCTAATGATTTGTAAATCTCGCTCACATATATGAGGGAAGTCGTCTATCAAAAACTTCAACTCCCTGGGCTTCGGTATTACAATATCATCAACGCTGATAGCTTCTGTATGTTTCTCCTCGCTTTCATTCGCAACAGAGCGTGAGTATGACTTTAAGGCCCATAAATAGTATTGGTGGAACTTGTTATCTGGTTTCAAAAAGTCAAATTGATTGTTTCGGTTATTCTTCAATAATCTTTCTTCAAAAGATTTGCCATTCTTTTGGATGTACAGAATAGACTTTTCAATGACGTCCTCGATCTCTTTTGGAGGAATTTGTATATCTTCAGGCACAGCTGATGTCATTGATGATGGATGTGATGAGCAGCAGTGGTTGAAAAAAGACAAATGTCGTGTCGCACTTTTTCTCTTCTATACGTAATTTGAAAACAGTAAATAGTTCTTGATACAACCTCCCCACTATATTCACATTTACTCATACATTCACACTTGATTATAATTCATGGTGGAATGGTAAACGAGACTGATAAAAGAGAGTCTGTAAGACTACTTACTTTCAACACTTGGGGTCTAAAATTAGTTTCCAAACATAGAAAGCAAAGGTTGCGGGCAATAGCAGATAAATTGGCTAACCCATTTGATGCAAGTGATGATTATGACGTGGTTGCCTTGCAAGAAGTCTGGTGTGAGGAAGACTGGCAATACTTGGACCATGTGTGTCGAGATCGGTATCCATTCAGACGTTATTTCAAAGCCGGCATAATCAGTGGCCCAGGATTGTGTGTTTTAGCAAAAATCCCCATCACAGAAACATTCTTGTATCGTTTCCCAATTAATGGACGCCCATCAGCATTCTTTAGAGGTGACTGGTATGTTGGTAAAAGCGTTGCCGTGACCATGTTTCAACCACTTTATTCTGGAAGTATGCCCATAGCTTTGCTAAACAGTCATATGCATGCACCTTATGGCCATGGTGATGCAAGCTACTCAACTCATAGAGCATGCCAGGCATGGGATTTTGCCAAAATAGTCCGAATGTTGAAAAAAGCTGGATATGCTGTGATCCAAGTTGGCGATTTGAATTCTAAACCAGAGTCATTGCCGTATAAAATCTTCACCATTGAGGGAGGATTGAGTGACTCATGGAATGTATTGCACGGGGAGAAAGTTGTACATCCCCATCAGGTGAGTCAATTGACCCCGGAGGAACAAATCTCGGTTGCCGGTGTGACATGCAACTCGCGATTGAACACTTGGAGAAGAGAAAGACCAATGACCGATGCCTGTCGATTAGATTATGCATTGATAGACGCTAGTAGTATTACTCCAGTAGATGCAAAGGTCAAGTTTACTGAAACGTTGCCACCTCCGTTGAGATGTTCATTTTCTGACCACTTTGCATACTGTGTTGAGCTAAAGGTGGAGCCACGAATACTGCATGCCAATCATGTTGAAGAGTATTCGTCAATAGAAAGGGAGTCTGTGTATAAAGAGCTACTTGTCGAGATTAATAACTATAGGAGTCACACTATACCTTTCCAAACAAGGTGGAGAAAACTTCACTTCATTTTGTCAATTTTAGCTGTAATTGGAATGCATGTTGCTATCGTATTTGTATCAAACGTCGCTGGCTGGATATCAGTCTTGTTTTTATTTGCAACAATTGTCATTTTGGCTACAGGATTATTGAATGGATTGATCTGGTCTTTGGGCGTTAGATCCGAACTGAGAGCTCTTCAGGAAGTGCAGATGGAAGTAGAGGATGCGTTTGTTTATTCAAGGGATCACCACGGTAAAAGCTAGTTTGAATTTGTCAGTGCACTATCAACATAATCTACAGACTTCACTTTAATACATATTTCTATTAATTTTTGGCTTTGCAATATCCCATGGTCCTTGTAGCTCATTCTTGTATCTTTGTAGTGACAAAAAATATGCTGGCATCAAAATCATAGCAACAAAAACCGACAAGAGCCAGTAAAGTAGAAACTTGTAATTGACGAGTTTGTAAATCCAATAATCTACCAAGAAAAATGTTGATAAAATCGTGACATAATGAAGATATTTGAGCCTCTTGTTTTGACGTAAACTAGCATCATACAACGGTAACAAGATGTTGGCTTGGATGGCAAAAAGCATAAACACAAACACTTGTGAAGTTGACTTTAGTCGTGATGCCAATACTATTGCGTTACTAACTGAAATATTCGTGGATATAGTGGGTTTATATACTTTTGTCGATGAATACTCATAAAATACCGAGTTAACGATACAAAGAATCAGTGATATGGCCCAAATTGAATCAGATGACGTGGACCGTGTCAAGGATTTGAGTATTGGCGAAACAATTAAGATCATAAACGATATCAATATGAATGATTTCAAATTCAAATTGGATCCCAAGATTGAAGACAAAAGATAGTGGTAACGCAAAAGACCATAAAACAATACACATATAATAGTGCTAGCAACTGTTGGTTTAACTGGATCCCAACCTTTAGAATATATCCCAATGAACATCAAGTCCACTAACAAGATACACGAGATGTAAAACACAATCAATACAAAGTCATCAACCAATTGAAGATACGAGTATTTGGCCACAGTAGTATTTCTTTTCAATTGCGATAGAAACGACACATCAGTGTAGTTGTCTGGATATGGTTGTTTCAAGTATAGTAATTTCTTCCATGGGGGTTTCGTGGAATGAGGGTTTATTGAAGGTTTATTTTGGGGCGATGAGGGACATGGTGACTCTGGGTAATCATCAGAATCCAGTATCAAAGCGACATTAACATCAGTCGCTAGAGGGAAAACACTTTCAATTTGCGGATCTGTCATGCATTGACTTCAATTATGGGTGTGGTGCGGTCTGTGCGCAAATGACAATATAAAAAAATTAGGAATTGAAGGAGAGAGCCTCCACGAATAGTAAAGCGATTGCTTGATAATACAACTGCGACTGTACGTCATCTACTAATATCTATACGAAGCAGTACAAAAATGAGCTCCAATGTCAAACCAACAAAGTCCAATAACTTGACCGTACCTAGATCTCAGCATTCCTACTCCACATCGCTATCGTCAAATGTATCACCACAATACTTTTTCAACAGTAACAGTAACAGTAACAACAACAACAACAACAATAACAACAGTATATCCAAGACTAATTCGAGAACAGGAGCAGCTAGCGGATATAGATTATCCAGAAGTAATACCAATACCACATCGGATGTATACCTTGCCAACCTCGACAACCAGAGTCTTCAGAGTATAGATCAAATCCCTAGTGCCAAACCAAGTGTAACCTATCTGGATAAGCTATGGACACAAATTGATGTTTTGGATGATGTCAAACGGTTGGCAGAGGACGCAAAGGTTAATGACACTCTTTTCAATGAGAAATATATTCAACAATTGGCCAAGTTGAAGGAACTGCAGGATCAACTACTACAAACAATGTCTGCCCTTCAAATTGAGGATACAAATACCAATGAAGTACAAAAACAACAATTGTATCAGTTAAAGACGGCGGAGATGGAGACCAAAGGCGAAGACGTTCATGGGGACACCACAAAATTATCTGATAGTGGAAATCATACTCACAACGAAGATGTCAAAGAGGGTGCAGAGCATGACAATGGAGAAGGAAATTCGCCTTCAAGCAAAAATTTAAAATTATCCGCAGAAGAGCAAGACAAAGTTGACAAGTTTTTTGCCATCAATGATGAAGATTATGACTCCGAAGATGAAGCTGATTTCCAAAGCCAAACAATCTATAGCAAGGAAGTGTTTGATGAGATCAACAGGTATGTCCAACAAGTTAAAGAAGATTTACGTGGGTTGGGTACTGCAATGAAGGAGTGTAGTAGTAGTAATCAGGACACAACTTGATTGAAAGAATGGGGAAACCAGGTTATCATCAACTCCAGTTTGAGGCTAGAGTAAAAATTATGCGCGACAGGGTTAATGTTCTCCGGTGTGGTATACAAAAAAAAAGAATCAACCCACTGGTTATGCGATTTGCGAACTACTCTAGATGTTCGTGTTTGTGTGGAGTTTCCTTTTTAGATGCACTGTTTTTTCACAAAGAATATTTATTGTAAATGGGGGTCATTTGCGTCAATATAAACTGGACTTAGTGTTACACAGGAAATTGGTTTTTGAATCCGTTGTATATTGCCCATCAAAACATCTAATGTATCAAAAGACTGTACTATTTGTAGCGGGATACCGCAAGCTTCTATATGCCTGTGACAATTATGTGAATTTAGTTGATCCGAGAATTATGTCATTGGGTTACACAAATAGACAGCTTTTAGAGCCAAGTTGAGTTTTTCCGAAGAAATATGGTATATAGCAGGTGTGTGAACACGCTACTTTCAATGGGAAGAGATTAGTAACCAAAGACTGTAACAGTAGGACCGATGAAAACATTCCAACACAAGGACTCTATACTCCAAAAAAAGTATGATCATAAGAGATTCTTCCATTAATCAAATGTTACTGATCAGATGTTATTTTCTGTGTGTGTGTGTGTGTACTTTTGCACAATTTCGGACTTGAGTTGTTCCGATCTTCCTCTCTTTCTTTTGAGTTGTTGAAAAATTTATCTTCCATATATAGAAACCTTTCTCCCGATACTTTATTATCAAGCTTTTCAACCATAGATCTTCAGATTCAATTGATAATACTCTCTATACCTCATTCACAATAGCAAAGCTCATCGACACCGCTTCACATTTCTGTTTATCAAATAAATAGCAATCCTTCAAAGTACAATAATTATCAGTCAAAAGTAATGGTTCACTTGGGTCCAAAACCTCCTCAACATAGAAAAGGTACATTCACAGATGTTCCACAAGAACTCTTACTGGTGGTCAAAGAATTGGAACAAGAGTTTTACGTTAGTGGTGAAACATTGAGAAAGATTGTTGATCATTTCATTACTGAATTGGACAAAGGATTATCGAAAAAGGGAGGCAATATCCCCATGATTCCTGGTTGGGTTATGGATTTTCCCACTGGTGAAGAAACAGGTGACTATATTGCTATTGATTTGGGTGGAACAAATTTGAGAGTTGTCTTGGTCAAGTTGGGTGGGAATAGAGATTTCGACACTACTCAATCCAAGTTTCCGTTGCCAGAACATATGAGAACAGCAAAAAGTGAAGAACTTTGGTCCTTCATTGCCGATTGTTTGAAAAAGTTTGTTGATGATCTCTATCCCGAAGGTTGTAAAGAACCGTTACCCTTGGGATTCACATTTAGTTACCCTGCAAGTCAAAACAGTATTACCGAAGCTGTATTGCAAAGATGGACTAAAGGTTGGGCCATTGAAGGAGTTGAGGGTAAAGATGTTGCACCAATGTTACAAGATGCTATACAGAAGGTTGGTGTTCCCATTAAAGTAGTGGCAATCATTAATGATACTGTGGGAACCTTGGTGGCATCGAGATATACTGATCCGGAAGCCAAATTGGGATTGATATTTGGAACTGGTGTCAATGGTGCTTATTACGATGTTGTGAAGGATATTCCAAAATTGGAAGGTAAAACTGCTGACGATGTTGATCCAGAATCGCCAATGGCCATTAATTGTGAATATGGGTCATTTGATAACGAATTGGTTGTTCTTCCAAGAACCAAGTATGATGTTAGAGTAGATAAAGAATCTCCAAGACCAGGTCAACAATCATTTGAAAAAATGAATTCAGGATACTATCTTGGTGAACTTTTGAGATTGGTGTTGTTGGATTTGGCAGAAGAGAGACACCTCATTTTCAAAGGACAAAATTTGGATAAACTAAACGAAGCTTACATTTTGGACACTTCATTTCCAGCCAAGATTGAAGAAGATCCATTTGAAAACTTGGAAGATGTTGCCGAGTTATTCCAAGCTACATTGGGCATTCAAACCACTGTTGCTGAACGTAAAGTAATTCGCCGTATCGCTGAATTAATTGGTGAAAGATCAGCAAGATTGTCAGTTTGTGGTATTGCTGCCATTTGCAAAAAGAGAGAATACAAGACTGCTCATTGTGCTGCTGATGGATCTGTTTATCAAAAATATCCTGAATTCAAAACTAGAGCAGCAAAGAGTTTAAGAGATATTTTCGAGTGGCCGGCTGATTTGAAAGAGGATCCAATTGTCATTGTTCCCGCTGAGGATGGTAGTGGTGTTGGTGCTGCTATCATTGCTGCTTTAACTGAAAAGAGATTGAAAGAAGGAAAATCTGTTGGTGTGAGAAAGGACTAAACAAAGCTGAATCTCAAAGACATTTTTATAGCTCTATATACTTGTATATAATTGCTTATTAGAATCGACGTTTTATTTTAGAATTAGACGTTTGCTGCTTGATTTGGTGTATCCATTATCAAATCCTATTGATCTCTTTAAACCTTTCCAACAATTCATTAATCCTCTTTCTTCGTAGCGACAATTCGCCTTTGATTTCTGGAACACTAACACCACCGACTCCTGCACCACCACTAGAAACGCCATGAACACCACACACCGACAATCTATTTCTCAATGTCATAAACGTACTCGATTGTGGCAACACCATCAAGATCCCATACAACGTCTTGTATAAAAATGGATGATTTTCGGGCTCAAGCAATTGTAGCCTCAACTTGACGAAAATTGGCAGCTCTAGTAGTTGAATAAGTACATCCAATTGAGTCAAGAGCTGTGATGTAACTTCCAATTCCGACAAGTTTTTAATCAACAAATATGACAATTCATAATTTGATGTTAGTAAGCATAGGGCAATAGCACTGGGTGCATTAAAGCACCAACTTTTGAACAACGTGGCAAACAATGACCAATCCTTCAGGGATGACAAATCCAAGTTTTTCAATTTTTTTCTAAATGGCGATAATTCGCTGGAAGTAAGGAGGATATTATTTAATGTAACAATCAACATATTGGCAAATTCAAAATTGGACTCGGTTTGTGCATTAGCATCTTTGTCATTGTAAAGTGATGACTGGTGGTGTTGCAGACCCAGCTGCTTAGTTGATGGCTGTTGATGATAATGCTGTTGCAAAACTTCCGATAATGTAGTAAAGATAATCTCCGAATCCAAACAAAGACACAATTTTCTAATAATGAATTCAACCTTGATTGATTTCTCGTAACCTTCCAATTGAATCAATTTCAACAACTTGATAATGAAATCTTTAAAAAATTCAGGATTCAGTTCGGAGATTTTGGCCAATAATTGCAAAACTTTCAAAATCACTTCATTGCTGGAGTCATACTTCAACAAATTTGTCAACTCAAACTTGTCCGTTGATTGGAAAAATTTCAAAAAGTCATTAGGATTATGCTCATAGATGAAAATTAACCATTCCAAAGAAGTAATTCGTGACAATTCGTTGTCGTTTGTTGCGCTCGATGCCACATTTGTAAATGCTGTTGTCAATGCCGATGAAACTGGCTTTAAATACTCATTAATGATGGCTGATAAAGTTTGCGGCAATTGAGTTGAATTGAAATGGGCCAAACTCTCCTCATTGATTCCAAATAACTCAAATGATGAGACATTAGTGTACACCTTGCTCAAAAACGCTTGCAAACTAAAGCTTACATTGATAAGTTGATTTTGTAGCTCGAGATCCTGAGTTTGATCAGTCACGGTAATATTTTTCAATATAACTGAAACACATTCAGGCATAGCGTTAAGCACATCTTGTGGTGATACATCAATCAATGCCTGTAGCCATTTCAAAGCGATAAATTGTACATCACAATAAGTTTCTCGTGAATCGATAAGCAAGTCGTTTTTGGCCACTGTTTCTTGTTTTTCAAATTCATGTAAAAAAGAAACCAAAATCGAAATGATTTTCAGGTAATCGATATAGATATCCTGACCAAACGTTACTTCATCCAGTTCCGCATCCTCTTCCAAACCAAGTCTATCTATGTTCAACTCAGTAGAGTTTTGGATAGATGAGACTTCTTCTTTCTTGTGGATTATTGTTGTATCATATGACTTGATACTTGCAGCGTCATCTCTGCCCACTCCATTGCCATTTTGCTGGTTCTGCAACTTACTCAGTTCAACTTTCGTACTATCGACAAGATCCCCCTTACCCTTTTTGTCGTCAAACTTTGACTTGCTCAAGTCACTCAATTTTTGCTTCACTTCATTATCAGCATCTTCTTCCTTCTTGTCTTTGCTCTCCAGCACCACCTGCTTCTCCTCTTTTTCCCTCTCTTCCTTTTCCTTGCTTTCCATTTCTTCCTGCTCCTTCAATCTATGCTTGTACTCAATTTTCACTCTCGATATCCCCTGGATTTCCTTTAAGAACACATTTAACAAGTTTTGCGTTTCCAACTTGATATCGCTTGGTGCATTATTGAAAATGAACCTCACCAAAGGTTTCAAAAAACTAGGCAAGAAACTAATCAATTCTAAATTGGGTATATCGTCAAACAACTCAAGCCAACTGAGTAGGAATTTCTTGGTGAACGGGTCAACAGTATACATTCTTTCCAATAAAGTTGGCATAAATTTCGGCAACAGAAACGCCTTTGCTGGATCTTGCGGATTATTCAGCTGCACGATTTCATCACTTCCTTGGGATTTTAGCAAATCTTCGTATGCCAACTCCCCATTATGGGCTAGTTGCCCTTGCAAGTTCTGGGTATTCTTCTTCTGCAGTTGCAGTTGCAGTTGCAGTTGTTGCTGTTGCAATATGCTGACATAACTTGTAGCTTTAGCACTAATTATATCCTTCACCAATCTATCCAAAATATCAGCAGCATTTTTGACACTGCTCTCAGCATCGCTCACCAATATACACAACACATCAAATATCTCATTAATGTATAGCAAAATCTCACCTCGAGCAATCTTGGCAACATTGTACAAAGATTCACATGCATAGTACCGTACCCGAGCATCAGTATCGCGAAACGTAGCAAATATAGGCCGGATTATATCATCAAGAAAATAAGCAATTGCAAATGAACCGACAGCTACAGAAACACTTCCTAATGCGGTAATAGCTCCCATCTTGGCTGAGTTTGATCCACTGGTCATGGTCATCGTTGTCAATTCGTGAATGATTCGATATATTGTTTGACTGTCATTACGGCTCAATGCTGATTTAGTGATTGACTCAATTTGGAAAGCCGTTGCTTTTCGTTTTTCATAGATGTGGTTGGATAGGTCTTTAATTATGGATGGGTCTAGGACCGGTTGTGGAGACGTAGATGGTGGCATTGGGTGGAGATAGAGGTAACTGGGGACTGGGAAGTGTTACTTGTTCGCAAAGTTTGACACAGTCGTGTTCAACTTACACATCTTTTCCTTGATTATTTTTCGTAGGTGTCAAGCCGACTCCCTCGTTGCTAAGGTACATCAACTGACTTGCAATGGAGGACAACCCCCAACTGAGCAATCTATCTGCTTGTAACAACATTTGATTACGCTATAACAACTTTTTGAGGCAAGCACATGTTTCCATCGTCATACTCGAATGTTGACACTTTTGCATGAATCTTGAACCAATTCTACTATATTTGCTGCCTATACCAATTTTAAGAATGCTATTTCGATTGAAATATGTCATACCTTATCGAGACGACGCAATGATGGCCATGATTTATGTGGTCTATCAGGGTCGAGTGTTGGGTATTGTAAGCAATTGGGGTGGCCATAGACAAGAGTGACTCGATGCTTAAATGAACTACTACTTTTAGAGATGCTTTCTTGTTGACAGGTTTGGTGGAGTCAGTGATGATCACATTGATCACATCGTTTTGTTATGGGATATGTCATGGTCCCATTTGATGTTGTCCTTGCCCTGAGCTGAAATTTAACAAACTAGTGGCATTGTAAACACTAGGTGCATATAAAAAAGGGTTAACAGGTGATGTTTCTGGGCGAATTTCACAACAGCTCATGAAAACCACCGTGTATAATCATAGAGACTATATCAACCAACTTCTTCAATCATAGTTTAGAAAGCAACAATCAAAAACCTAGATCATCCCTTCGCACAAACATGTTGCTTTTTTAACACTAGAAGGTCTTCACTTGTTGCTAATACGCTATACCGATATAATGACTACCACATGTGCCTACATTGGATCATTTTTTGGTGGGTTCTTGATAAGTTCTGGCATCGTATCCAAAAAGCGTCCATGTTAGCATCAATTATAAAACAGCTGTTGAGTCAGGGTCGCGACGACAACCCGCCCCATTTCGAATGCTCAGTTGAGCTGTGTGTTGTTGTGCTGAACCCGGCAGTGTGAAGGAAAGTCGAAATGTGTCAACCGATGGAAAGATAGCGATCTACAAAAAACTTTTCAGTTGCGGCCAATACCAAGTACACAGATTTTTGGTAAGACACTAACATCAACGAGAATGGCAATTAGTTTTGAACTTTGTTTGGGTTATACGTTGTTGTTTTTTTGTGAATCGTTGGGTGATGTCATTAGACCGATTGGCTTTGGGCATTGCAAGAAGTTTGTTGGACAATATACCACGTAGCAGGAGAATGTGGCTTCCTACTAAATCTTAGGTAATGCCATAGAAATCTTGCCGCATGAAAAGAATTGTTTGCTAAAGGGCCTCACACTAAAGTCATCTTGTTTGTTACATTCATTGTCAAGAAACCCCAAGAGATGCCCAATCAAAACCCCAATGAAAACCGTTCATTGGAGTTAAAGCGAAAGAGAAATTGAGCTTTGACGTCAATAAAAAACAAATGTACAGCAGCAAAATCCGATATCAGCAGTCCACCAATACCACCATTTAGCAAATTAGCAAACGGCAAACAACAAATAGTAAATTGGAATTTCAATCGGTGCACTTCGACAAAAAGACATTCATCTTTCTTTCATATGCACAAACTAAGTGGATCAACCCAATGGCACTTCAATGAAACACACAACCAAGAATGATTGCTTTATATTTAGACAGCTTTTTGTGCATTTTTTCATTTAATTGAATCTTTCCTCTAATTTTTATATTCTTCTGAACGCTGTTTTTCATAACTTATAACTTTACCTGCAATCACCATCTTTCATTTTCAATTACGGGATCAATCATTGACCGCAAAATGAGGAGACTTGAGGATCA
>OGTC01000097.1_pt1 | contig 62557 bp, 35 predicted proteins | sample 1574531 | NCBI WGS metagenome assembly OGTC01 (sample SAMN03295859, study PRJEB24534) | human gut metagenome | isolation source: fecal sample 2 from infant 9 | host: Homo sapiens | place: USA: Pittsburgh, PA | collected 2014-07 | reverse complement strand
CCCCCCCACTTTTCTTTTCTATTGTTGATTCGGTTTAAGCCGAGGGACAAAAAAAGAACGGTTTTCTTTTCGTTTTTTTTCTCGAAGCAGTGTCGGCAAATACTACGTCACAAAAAATGACAATTATTGTCGTAAAAAAAGAACAAAAACTTTACAAAAATTTTTGAAACTCAAAATCATATTCTTTAATTCATTTTTGTTTCCAACGGTTTTTTCCATTCTTGTTTTTGTTTCTTGCATTCTTCCAGTGGGGGAGTAACAAAAAGTACAAAAAAAGAAAAAAAAAAAGATTACAGAGAGTTGTACTTTGCAACAAGGTAAATGCATGGTTCTGTAGCTCACTAATGTGATCACAGAATTTGAAAGAGAGGTTAAGCCCAACCCTCATGATGAAAGCACCAATTAATAGAGTCTTGCTCTCTCTCCTCTGGATCGTTTTTATTATTCTAACAAGTAAGAAGTAATAGGGAATTTCTACTTTAACTTTCCCTCCGCATCTTTTCCATACGTAATGCAAGTTTAAAGCTTTGCTCTACCTTCTTTCAAGATTTTTAGTTTTAACTCTAAACGGTTATTGTCCTACTACCTGAATGTGGGTTGAGGCAGGGTGGTATCTTACTATACTTTTCCTTTTTGTTTTGTGTTGTTGGGCCATGAGGAAGAACCCTTTTCCAAGCTATAAATACAAAGCCATATTCACACACATATGTTGGAGAAGCTTTGCTTCGTAACAAAAATGACATAATATATCCTGGGGTTTTTAGCTTCAGCAGGTAGGACACTCCATTACAGTTACGGTGATGACAGTGTTTCCTCAAAGGTAATATACTTCATTGGGTCAAGTTCTTTCGCAGCTACCCCGCAGATGACAACTCACTTAAGCCACAATCTTGTCATTCCACATTTAGCTATCAAGCCTATGTGCACAAGACTCGCTGAGTGCTCCCTTACAAGCTTTTTTGGTTGTTCTTGAGTCTAACACAGAAAATCGTGGCCAATGTCGAAAAAAAAAAAGATTCTCCACGCGTCTTCTATATTGTCGCGTCACAACGATATCCCCTACTAGTGTCGAGTGACACATTTTCTTCAATGTCGCGCATTTTGACGGCGCACAAAAAATCGAGAGAGCGGAAATAGGAGCAAAAGAAAATAGTACTGATGAACGGATGCAAAGTGGTTTCCCCTATAAATTGTGTGTGCACACCAACACATATCATAACTCTCATCGTACATCTGCTTTTTAACTCTGAAGTATGATGAATGCGTTTGCTACGTTACTATCTATTGTCAACACATACCTCGCTAGTCCACATCGTACAGCCTCCTACAGTAGTATTCTCTGCTCATATTTTTTGTCTTACTCTTCTGTATAAGAATTGAGTGGAACGAAGTTGAAAAAAAAAAAAAAAAAAAAAAATTAAAGCAAAAGCAAAGCAGCCAAAAATTTTGCAAACTTTCTGAAAATACCAAAAACCTTTGTATGAACCTTCCTTGGTGAAAGAGATAAAGACCCATAGAGTCAACTTGAGAAGGAATATTGAATAGGTTCATTGCAATACAGTCACACACATACACGCGGAGATATCTACTACACTTCCACTACTTACTTTGGTTTTGCCAAATTTTGAATCCATTCAATCAAAAATACATATATATACATGATTAAATGCATCAAACACTGACCACTGTGAATAGAAAATCGAGGTCTCTGTCTTCAGTTACGTCTCAGTCACAGTCACAGTCACAATCACAATCACAATCACAACCACAATCACATTCAACCTCCTCGACCTCGGTTCCTTCAAACAATAAGTCATCAGTGTTTTCAAAAACATCATCATCACGTATGCATTCACAGTCGCAACCAACTTCGTTTCATCATCACTATCACTTGAATGGAAAGAATGGAGTCAGTAGCAATGGAGGTAATGCCGGACGTGTCGAGTCTGTTGGGGAGAAAAGAGCATTACCAACACCAACACCAGCAACTTCAACTACAACGACGGTGACCAATGATTCATCGGAAACCCCTGCAGTTGAGCACCACCATCATTACCATCATCATCACCATCATCATCCTCAACCATCGTCAATCTTTCCTAATTCATCCAGTTTACGCGATATTTTATCACTTGTCTTTGTCACATTATCATTACCTCAAACTGTGTCATTGCTCATTTGCATCATGTATCTAATTTTGGGCTCAAATTTCATGGGTGGCAAGTTTTTGATCAATTTCATGCTTCCAAGGTCTCAAAGACCCGTGTTCAAAGGTATCAAATATATACCATTTTCAGCAACAAAAGTTGCCTTGATTGATTCAATTGTTTATTTGACATTGGTAAAGTTTATCAAGAAAAAGAGTTATTTCAATTATTTGATTATGTTGTCGAAATCAATAGTTTCAAGCGAGTTGATTGGTGCATCATCGATATACTATATCAATTCAATTTCAAACAAAAAAATCACTAGCAAGATTCAGTATGATGACAGAAGACGAACTTTTTTCAACAATAGCTTAATGAATGCAATTTTTTGCTTTGTAATTATCAATTATATCAACTACTTGTTGAACTGGTTTCAATTTGCATCAGTATCGATTAATCCAACAACAACTACATCAAACAACACTAGCACCGCCGCCATTTTAGCCACAGCCACTACTACAACTTCATCGCCATTGACATTGTCATCCTTAAAATCGTTTAATAATCTTGCATCGAAAATTATTCCAATTAATATTTCATACATTAACAATTTGAATTTCAATGAGTACAAGATTCAGCTATATTTATTCCTATCCATTCATATCATCAATCGTGCTTTTTTTGTCAAAAAGTCAACAATTGTTCAAAATTCAATACCCAGTGTCAATGAAGAGATATCTGTTAATGTGGATGAGAATAGATTGATGAATATTGAAGTTGATTTAAGTCAAGCATCATCCTCAAAGAATAATTGGAATGCCATTGCTTATAAAAACTTTGAAAATTTTGTCGTTTCTCCATTCAATAGCAAGTTGACAAATTTGAAAAATAGAATGAGAGCAACATCATTATCGAGACCTCGTGTGGGATCTTCTGCTGTGTCCAATTTGAGTCCATATGCTTTGGGAGCAGCGTCTACAAGTACTGTCAAGTCGATGTCTGGATCGGTGACATCTACTGCTGCAGCTGCATCATCATCGTCGTCTACCACATCGGCAATTGCAGCACCTACAACCGTTGCGTCAACGTCTTCTTCGTCACCAACATCTGTCACCACTTTATCAAAACAGACTCCAGTGTCCAAATCATTGACTACAACGACAATATCACCCAATGTTACTGTTGTTGAGAATACAATCATTATTCAGCCATTTTGGTCAATTGTAGCTGCATGCAAAGCCATTTTGAAAAACCCCAACTTGTTCAACGGAGAACCAACGAGAAAGAATAATGAGAATGGGGCTGTCGCTTGTAGCGATGTTGACAGTAAGGAGTTGCCGATTGCCGTTGTTGCCATTGATTCTAGTAAAGTTGTTTTGAAATTGTTATTCAATGACACTGTTTCCAACTTGAAAATCAAATTAAACAATGTCGATTGGTCATACTTTAAATTTGGTCAAGAATCGTGCACACGTTATGTTACAATTTATGGATTAACGCCATTGTTTCAATATGAAGTGGAGATTTTAGACAATGATGTATTGCTCAATCATTTCTTGGTCAACACTACCAACGGCAAGGATGAAATTATCAACAAATCCAGTGGAGAAACATCCTCACTTGTCACATTGCAAACTTCATTGACTTCAACAATGACAAACTTGAACGATTTAAAACTCAAATTGAAAAAGTTCAAAAAAGATGAAAACAAAAAAGTTTCCGATTTGAAAAATTCCATTGAATTAGTCAAGAATAAAATCTCCAAGTACAACAATGCCAAACCAGTGAATGAGAATCGTGTACATGGTAAGATTCAAGGATTGAAGCATCTTGTATTGCAATTGGAGAACGAAATCGATTGTATTCAATCGGAAATTGATAGTTTGACTCAAGAAGAGAAACAGCTCCAACAACAACTGAAATCAAAACAAGATGCTCAAGTACAAGAGATCAACTCATTGGAAATGGAATATGCTCAATACGAATCTCGTTTAAAAGGGTATAAATTCAATTTGACTAAATTGCAACAAGAACAAGCTAATTTATCAACAAAGATTCAAAAATTGGCTCTGCGTTATGAATCAAAACAAGAAGAATTGAAGCTGATTCAATTGGAATTGAAGAACTTAAAACGGGGAGAAATTTTGAACAAGTTTGCTAAACGGATTAAAAAAACCAATGAGAAGTTTGATACAATCATTCCTCGTATTTTGCACGAAACTGAATTGTTGAGACAAGAATTGATTGAATTTGATGAATGAGTCATAGAAGATCAACGGAGGTAGAGTATAGTTGAATATTTGAATAGATTGATGACTTTCATCTTGTTTTACTAAGCGTAAAAATGTATATCGTAGCTCTGTATACTCTATTCACATGCTAATGATTGTAACTTATACTGTACAAGTTATTCTTCCGATATCGACTCACCAACTTTATGAAATCCTTTATTGAAGTACAAGATCCCACCCGTTTTACCAGTACTACTATTGATGATATCGATCACTTGAGCAACCCAGATTTCGTGATCATCAATGGTGAAATTATGTGTGGCTTTGCAAGTGAAAATCACTTCAGCATGAGTCAAGACTGGTATTGCGATGCCATCTTGTTCTCGTTTGATGAATGTATAATCCCGCCCTTCGACCAAATCGGTGAATGGAGTTGTCATTTCATGGAAAAATTCACCATCGTCATCGTCATCGTAATTTTCACAAGAATCAACGATACCATTTTTGTCATTCTTGATGTCACCGTCACTGTCATTGGCCACTACTGCTTTTGCATCTGGTTCGCTACTGGTCCATTTAGTGCCGCGCTTATTCAATTTGACGCCTTTGGCGAACACACGACAAGTTTTGGCACTTTGGTGCGTTGGTGGCATAAGATGAATAGCAAGATACTTGTGGTTGTGCAATGCGGTTGACGTATACGACGGTAAATGTAAATTGAATTCGAGGTATGGGGTGGGATAAACTGATAATGAGCAGACTGAACTTAGTGTCATTCCATGTAGGTCTTGTTTGGGGTCTATGTGGTGTGAAGATTGATTTGATGGAGCGGGAGATGTGGAACCAGTCTCAGTGATGCTATTGTTGTTGGTGGTGGTGCTGCTAGAAGCGGTGGTTTTTGACATGGGCACTGCCGACGTCAACACCATTGCTGGTGATGCTAAGCGGGACATTGTTAGTCGAAACGTATCCGAAATCTTCAGGTGACGATTATGCTGATGATTGTTGCGTGGAGGATGAGTACTGGTGTTCCGAACATGTTGCTTGGTGGATGCATTGATGAGACGCTTAGTGTAAATGGGGACCCTCTTGTATTGCAATTGACATATTCGATGCATTGATCCAGACTTTGATTGAGTTCGAAAGACGGTGGTATGAAGGTCGAGGAAATAGATCTTTGAAATGGTGTAGGTTCCCGTTTCTAGCTGCAATTTTGAAATATTTTTTTTTTCTTTGCTTTGCTTCTTCATAAAAACGTTCCTGATATTCGAAGTCAATAGCGAACGTTTCTTCGATGATAATCAATCGTGTTTGTGAATAAGGACTGTGTCTTCAATGAAGATGAAATCTGCGATGAGTTATGGACGAAAGTCGTGACAAAGTTGGTTCCATGCAGGGTTGACCAGGGAGAATCGTCCTCAGCTATGTTTTTAACTCCGCAAAATGGGGTTTGTCTCTGCTTTAAAGCGGCATACGATAGAAGCTCTTCGACTAAAGCGTTGCAATATACATGGTGTGAGGAGGTATAAACAGATGGAGAGGAGCATTTATATATCACTAGCGGAGCCCACAAGTTCCATAATCGATACCGATCTGTGTGATTTTCATGTGATGCAAAAAATCTCCAAGTGGGAACACATTAGACATCTTACAGATCAGATCTAACACCTATTATCCTTTCTTTCAAATTTCACTTCCCACGTGGTGAGGAAATTAGAGGTAAGATTTAAAGTCAATAATCGTCTACAGAGTCCAAGATCGTAATCAGCATTCCCCTTTGCAGCCATGTTGATACGCTTCATCGCCCAGCCTCTCAATTCTTCAACCCATGCCGTCCAATCTTGCAAGGCTTAGGATTCGGACCGGCGTTACTGCTCCTTCGGAAATAGAGGCTTTTTCTCATGGTCACGTGCATGTGTTTTGATTTTCGTTCTGTTTCAGGCAAACTAATTAAAAAATTTCGATGCGAATGAAAATGGGCACGATCGGATCTAAAAATAGACAAATAGACATCACGTTATTATGAAAAGAAAAAAGGATTGCATCATCGAAAGGAGATTTATCGGGGTATAATGTAGTGGAGGATGTCTCGCGTCATGCTCCCCTTTTGAGACCTTTTAACAAGGCTTCGAAGCGGCAAAGGCTTCCACATTTCAATAAAGCTTTTCTTCTTTGGCTCCGAAAAAAAAAAGAGCTAAGATTTTGTGTTGAAATTACAAAACCCAAAAAAGAAAAATGAAATAAGCCGATGATGGATGTTTCTGTCACATTGTTTTTGAAAACGGTTATTAAGTTTATCATGTAAAATTTTAGAATCCCCAAAAAAATCTTTAAACAGTTTAAATAGAAAATAAGCTGCTGATCTTTTTTTTTAAAAGGAAAAAGGGGTGTTTATTGAGTTTTGCTTTCATCTTTCGCTTTTTTACATTTTCCTACCCGTCATCGACACAAGATTCAACAAGGAATGATTCAAGTGTTATTCTTACTCTATCTTGCTGTGGCTGTTCTCGCCAAAGAGGCTGTTCAAGTCCTTCAATTCGATAACTTCGGATATTCGGGAGCTTATTCACGAGTGAGTAAACTTAATGACATTTACAAAGACTCATGCTCATGTGAAGTTGATTCAGATCAAGTGACATTTTCGGGTCCAAATACTCCATTGAATGAAGAGGTCTCGGTTCATTTTAGAGGTCCATTGATTTTGAACAAGTTTGGATCATACGTTTCAAATGGGTTTACGCTTGGTGATGACTCTTCGGGAGATTGGACTAGACTCAGTTACTATGATGCATCGAGTGGTACTGCTGATAATGTCACCTTTTTAACTCGTGCTGGTAAAAATTCTTCGTGTTTGGGTTTTGGATTGACTTATGCTAGTGATAATGGAACTGGTGCTGCAGATTCACCAACGGTTTTGGCTGAAGATACTTTGATCAACTCCAATGATGAATATGTAATCTTTTCCAACATAAGTTGTGAGGATTCAGGATTGGATAAGGATTGTGGAGTTTATAGATCAGATATACCGGCATACCACGGTTTTTACGGAACCACCAAGATGTTTTTATTTGAGTTTAAGATGCCAAATGAAACCAAAACATCAACCAAAATTTCCAACTACAATATGCCAGCCATTTGGTTATTGAATGCTCAGATTCCAAGAACCGCTCAATACTCAATGAATGTCAATTGTTCTTGTTGGAGAAGTGGATGTGGTGAATTTGATATTTTTGAAGTGATGAACACCACTGAATATCTTCATTTGTATTCCACAATTCACGATTATCAAGGTACTGATGATATTGAAAGTGGTATAGCAATCAGCTCTTACATTGAACGTGACTTGACTGGAACCATGGTTGGTGGTGTTGTTTTTGATTCCAATGGTGATGTGTCTGTTTGGGTAAGTAACTCAACTTCATTTGATGAAGCTGTTGCGGCATCAGATGTGAATCTGTGGTCAAACAAGGATAGTTCCGCTGCCGCTACTACTACTTTGAGCTCTGTGTCATTGGCTTTGACTACGGCTTCAGGCAGTTCAAGTAGTAAGAAAGGTGAAGGTTTCGCTTACAAACCTTCGGCATTGCTCAATTTACTTGCGGCTGGTTTGGTATATTTGATTTAAACGTTACTTTTCTTCTTTCGTAATAAAGGTTATAGTTATAGAAACTAGCTCTTGTAATCACTATAGGCGATAATGAGTCGAGCAAGCTCGGGGTTACTTGCAAAGGAAACAAATGTGTTGTTTGTTACTCCAATCAAAGACTTGTTGATTTTGAGTATGCCATCCTCCCATCGAGTTATACCTTCCATTTCTATGAGCTCGATTCCATCTCCCAGGTCGTTCTCCCGCTTGGCTTTTAGCAACAACGACTTTATCCTATCCTTGTACAACGTGTCAATTTCATCACTCATATTTTCAATAAATTTAACCTTGAATTTCAGTGGTAACTCCAGTTTATCCATTTGCATCGGCCTATAAGCCTGGGATGTCTTTGCGTTTTCCTGGATCGATTCAATGTATGACTTATTGTTGCTGATCAATCGGCTGGGTTCGGTTTTCGTCAAATTCAAACTTGGTAAAAGTGTAACTAGTGATTTTTCACTTTTGTTGGTTCCATTGGTCCTAGTCGCTGTTAATCTAATGGCGTTACCCACAGGTAGAACCGTGGTGCTTGAGTTGGCATCAACTTTGATCAAGGATTGAGCATAGGGGTTATTGTCTAGCTCATTGCGATTGTAAAATCCATTCTGAATGAGGTCACTATGATGTTTCTTTGGCACATTATCGAGCCACTTCGTTGAGTTAGTTAAAAGTGGGTTTCGTAGTATCCTCTGCTTATTTGACATTTCTTTCTGGGAAAATTAAGGAGATTATATATGTGGGGTTAATTGGACCGGAGGACGAGGAGTAAAATTCGTAAAATTCGATCTTTTTGACTAGCCCCACTGCTTCACTCTAGTGTCCGAAGAAATATTTTTTTTTCCGGTGTGTCTCTTCTTTGCGTAATGATTCAGATTGCCTATCTAAGTAATACCTTGAATGAGCTCACTCCTGTTGCTATTGGGGCACAATAAAGAGAGGTGGAGCAAACTGGTCACTTGTGTTAAGCTCCAAGGTCTCCTTTCGGATATTGGTTTGGCTTCTTGAACCTTCTCAAAGCTTGTGCTAAACTATTTCATGTTTTGGCTATTTTTTTTTTTCTTGTAAGATTGCCCTCTTTCTATTTTTAGTCTGAAGGGGATGCCCTCGTGGGTGTGTGCTCTTCAGGAGAAACGATAACTGCAATTTAAGTAGTAAAGATTTACATCCTGTCGCTGATTATTTTATCGTCTATTTAAAATTCGATTTTCTTTTTTTAATTTTCTTTGCGCCTATTGTGTTTGATTTGATTTTGTGTATAAACAGCTGCTGCAAATTTACTTAAAATGGTTAATCTTTATTGTGGAAACCCTCTTTATTGTTCGACAGGAGCTTTCATTTGTTAGCGATTCTGGAATTTTTCTTCTCTTGTTTTTCTTTTTTGAAACTGGTATGTGATATACTGGTTGCTATGGAAACCTGAAACAAATCCATCCTGTTTACATACTTTCCTTGGCTGAAACTATAATGGTCTGCAGAGGTATAAAATGGAATCAATATTCTCTCAGAGTGAGAGTATACGAGACTCGTGATGGTCAAAGGGTCCACCAAACATCTTTAATTACTATCGTTTGAATATAACACCATTTGGTCCGACACCCTTTATGCTTGTCCTTTTGCCATTCATTTTCACCTTGGGTGCAACTGCACCAGTAGTGATAAACACCGTCATAGTCACTCAAACATATGGAGCAAATCAGAATTTACAAACGGCTCAAACAAAGAATGTACAGACAACACCATCACCAGTGCAAGCTAGTCAAATTCAAGCACAACAAACAGCCAGTACTAGTAGCTTCAACATTTTTGGAGAAATAGCTCAACTTTTTGGTTTTGGGTCCACCTCTGAAGCATCAAACGTTGCCAATACATCGCCAGCTGCTGTCACTGCTACATCACCAGCTGTTACAACAACTCCAGTTGCAGGAACAGCAACACCAACACCAACAACATTTCTGGCTATTTCGTCAATTGCATCCCTGCCGTCGTCCGAATCTCCCTTTACTACAACACAACTACAAACAGACACCCCCTCCACGCAGACCAACTCCGCATCCTCGGCAATAGAATCATCACAATCCTCAAACTTTGTACTTGACGAAGCAGTTTCCTCCACGCCACAATCAGGCAACGCGTATTTAACTACAGTGAACAAAATTTGCAAAGGTTTTGGGAAAATGGGAAATGGAATCAGGAGGATAGCATTTGCCAAGATGATTCCTACCAAATTCCATCAGTTTGGGATATGGCAGTTTTGGGTAAGGCCATAGCTGATTCTGGTGATACTAATGGAGTCGAGACCACCATTTCACGAATCTTGGAATATTACGACTCAAACACTGGTGCTTTCTCATCAACGCCAAACTCATCTCTGGAGATTTATAGTGATGATAACTCGCAGTTATTGTGGGTCTTTTTGGATGCGTACAAGATGACCAACAAAGAACAGTACTTGAAATACGCTGAAGGTATCATGGATTATTTGAAAACGCAAAACTATCAAAATACTGGTGGGATCATTTGGAAAAGAGACCAGTCATATATTGCATCTATATCCACAACAGAAGTTGCTTTGAGTGCCATGAGATTGTACGAGTTCAATAATGACGAGTCTTTGGTTGAGTTGGCACAAAACTGCATGGACTTCATGTTTAATCATTTGCAAGATAGTGATTCCTTGTTTTTTGATGGATTAGATAAAGAGACTTTTTCAGTCAATAAGGGAAAATTGACATATACTGTTGGTTGTGCCATCAGCACCTTGGTGAAGCTTGGAACGCAAGATGCCTTGAACAAGGCATTGGATCTTGCCACGGCCGCTACAAACACAGATGGGGCTTTTTACACTTCTGAGGGTATTTGGAACAATAGCCTTCAGTACGTACATTTATTATTTGTTGGTTTCGGTGACGCTTTTGGAACTGGCAAATTTGACAAATTCAAAGATGAAGTGACAAGACAAGGAAATTACATTTACGAATTCGTTCAGGACCCTGATGATGCGAACCTTTACTTTGATCTGGCCACCAGTGGAACGCCAAGTACCTATGCCAAATACGCCAAAGTTTTTTCTACGTCTGGAGCAACATACAAACCTAATGAGGATCTCTACTGTAGTGGAAGCTCCTCAGGGCCAGCTCCCAAAAGTTTGTTGACAAACGCCAGTGCGGGTCAGATTTTGTACCAATTGGCAAATTATTGATCATCATTTTCAATTCAGTAAAACGTTGAAAGTTTTTTAAATAATACCCTTATTAGAGTTATAGTAATAGATGGATTTTTGTTGATTCTTGGCGGTTGCGAAAATCAAACAATGATACACTGAGTTGGTCTTGGCTTGGAAAATGATTGCCTTCTGTAAAAAATAAGTCGTCTGCCTTGGTCTTTGTAGTATAACCTCAAGACGCACTTTTGGCAAAGTGATATCCCGAACCGATGTCTTTTCGTGTTGTGGCTCGCGATAAATTATTGACAAATCACTCTGGATGATTAACAAAAAACAGCCACAGTTGACACAAAACTCAAAAGTGACAACGAAAGTTAACCTTAATCTAACTAAAGTTTGTAACCTGAAAACTGATGCACGCAATAAACGGCAATCAATGTGTCAGAGTCAAACTGTTCAGACTTTCTGGTTCCTGCATACATCTCCCCCTTTATCATGATAATGCTAACCCCGAGTACTTAAAGGGGTGTGCATTCCCAAAAGCTTCCACTCTCTTATTGTGTTTCAACCTCCAATGGAACCATCATTATCACAAGGAGTAGGCTACGGCCTAATTGTTGGCGGAGGAGCTTTCTTTGCTATTGTTATGAACTATGTCACCTTTTTACAAAACAAGTTCAGCGTCTTCAACTCTAGGAAAGTTGATGAGTTTGTATCTGGAAGTAGATCAGTTGGATTTGGTTTGCTACTCAGTGGTATTCTATCCAACTGGACTTGGAGTTTGACCTTGTTGGAGTCTGCTGTCAAGAGTTACGATATTGGCATAAGTGGCAGTTATTGGTACGCAATTGGTGGATTGATGCAAGTCAGCGTATTTTCAGTTGTGTCGTCAAAGATCAAAAAGAATGCAAATTTGGTAACCACTTTTCCTGAAATGGGTTATTTTAGATTTGGAAAAGCAGGACATTTGAGTTTCCTATGGTGTGGGTTTGTGTGTAATTCCATTGTTAGTTCGTGCATCTTATTGGGAGGTTCAGCTGTTTTCAATGCTGTGACTGGAATAAGCCAATATGCAGCATTGTTTTTAATACCGTTTGGATGTGCCATCTATGTCAGTTTCGGTGGTTTACGAGCTACATTTATATCTGATGCTACTCATACATGTATCATATTGGTATTTATTATAGTATTCATGTTTGAGGTTTACTTTGGCAGCGACAAAATTGGGTCTCCTAAAAAAATGTGGGAGTTGCTTGAGTCCTTGCCTCCCGTCGATGATAACTACCATGGTTCATACTTGACATTTAGATCCAAGCAAGGTGCCATCTTTTCCATAATTAGTATTGTCACAGGTTTTGGCCTTGTGGTGAATGATCAAGCTTATTTGTCAAGAGCTGTTGCAGCTGATCCAAAGATTACTTCAAGAGCTTATTTTTTTGCATCAGTCTGCTGGTTTGTGATCCCTTTTGCCATGGGTGCTGGATTAGGTCTCGCAGGGAGAGCTCTCTCCGTGTACTCCGATTACCCAACCCTTTCAGAATTCGAAGTTGGTGAAGGTTTGGCCCCAGTAGCTGCAGCCACGTACTTGATGGGAAAATCAGGTTCGGCAATGATCTTAGTAATGATCTTTTTCTCAGTAACTTCCTCGTTTGCAGGTGAGCTAATTGGCACCTCGACCTTGATCAGTTATGACATATACAAGCGATACGTAAAACCTGATGCAACACCAGGACAGGTTGTGAGAGCTGCTAAAGTTAGCGTTTTTGGCTGGGCTTTGTTTTCATCGTGTTTGGCGTCAATCTTTTATGGTGCTGCAAAAATAAGTATGGGATGGTTATTCAACTTTCTTGGATGCGCTACTGGCGCTGGTGTATTCCCCATTGCACTTAGTTTTACTTGGAAAGATCTCAACAAGATTGGCGCTGTTGGAGGAGCCGTCGGTGGTATGTTTTTGGGTATCATTGCATGGTTGGTGACATGCAAGGCATACACTGGTGAAGTCAACGTCACAAATTTGTCAACCCAATGGGTTTCTTTCACAGGTAATGTGACAGCATTGTTTATGGGCGGGATTATTTCTATTGTGTTGTCGTTAATATGGCCAGCAAATTTTGACTTTGAAGAAACTAGAAACAGAACTAGTTTGGTAAAGAAGAGGCAACAGAACACTGGTGCGGATGTTGAAGTTGAAAAGGCATCTGTATTGAAGCAGTCGCTGGTTGAAATTAGTCAATCCTCTGCCGATGTATCGAATGACGAAGAAGAGTCTCTGTCCACGCACGAGTTAGATATGAATTTAGAAGCAGTGATTGACCACAAACATTTGGACCACCAATTCAAAAAGTATGGTATATTAGTTGCCATACTTGCGTTGGTCATGGCAATTATTATTCCCGTTCCATTGGGTGCTTCCACTTATATCTTTAGTCCTGATTTTTTGTTGGGGACGGTCATCGTCATTATAATTTGGTTGTTTTGTTCATTCTTTTACGTTGTCGTGTTGCCAGTGGTTGAGGCTAGAAATAGTATTTGGCATATCTTGAAGATGTTGGTGGGAAGACGTGACATTGTGGAGTAATCGGGGTGAGGCTTGGAGAAGTAGCTGCGATTTCATAGAGTTATAGAGTAGTAATAGCTTGTGTTTCCGGTGGTGGCTGCAAATTAGGCATGTCTATATGAAGTATTGTATTTAAAGCACGTATTTTCAAAGACAATACGAATAGCTTCTATACATGTACCCAATTTACTGCTCCAGCAGCAACGATTCAGGCGCGGCTTGTAGCTATCACATGTCAAGATAGATACCAATTCTATAATCTTTGTGTATTGTTCTCTCTGGTGTGCATACAAACCCACATCCCATCTCGTAAAAAAGAAAAAAAATTGAAGGCACACCAAAGACTAACCGATATTATAGAACACACTAGGCACACGCTCGTACTTCACATACAATGAGCCAAGATATAATACAAAACTTGATCCATAATCCTCAAGATATATTCAAGCTACATAATGATGGAGAGTCTGACACTAACATTTTCAACGACTTAACGAAAAGTATATTGAATCCAATTGTGAAAAACTATTCGGTACTTGATGAGTTGTATACTGATGGATTGGACTCATCACAAGTGTTTGGGCAGACAAAGATGGTGTTGGATGGAATAGGAAGTAAGTTGTTGGGGGAGGATATACCACAGGTTAGGGAAAAGATTGGAGAGATTGAACAAAGTGAAGATGAAGATGAACACGAGGAAGATGATGAGGATGAACATGAACATGAATATGAACATGAAGAGGAAGGGGAAGAGGAAGAGGAAGTAGACCTGGAAAGCAAGGTAAGAGAGGGCGAAGACGAAGAACAAAATGAAGCAGATGAGAGCTCTGAGGAGATAGAAGAAGGTTCAGAAGATGAGGAGGAGAAGTTTTTCGACGACGGTGAAACATTGGTTGGTGAAGATGACGACGAGGAAGAAGGTTCTGACACCGAGGTGAAGCACAAGAAGGATGTGTTTGGATTAAATGACGGATTTTTCGACATTGACGAATACAATAAGCAAGTCCTTGCACTTGAAAACGAAAAAGAATTAGGAGACAACGATGACGAAGAGATCGATTTTTTTGGTAGTTTGAGTGATGAAGATGAGGAACAAATGGATTACTATGATGATTTTTATGATAAACCAGGCAAAGTGGATGTAAATACAAAGCCAGCAAAGAAAGTTAGCGCGGATGAAGAGGATGATTTAAGCGAAGGGGAGTTTGCTGATGAAGATTACGATAATGCCGTCAATTCTGCCAGACTTGATTTGTTTGCTGAAAATGAGGAGAGAAAACTGAAACAAGGTGATAACCTATCGTCATATGAGAAACAGCAATTGGCTTTGCAACGTGAAATTGAAAAATTGGAAGCTGAACTAGTCGCTGACAAGAAATGGACTCTCAAGGGTGAACTTACATCAAACGAGAGACCGAAAGAATCTTTGTTGGAAGAAAATGAACTTTCATTTGACCGTACTGCTAAACCAGTGCCAACAATCACCCAAGAAGTGACAGAAACCATTGAAGACTTGATTAGAAAAAGAATAAAGAACGATGAATTTGATGATTTGCCACGAAGGATTGTTCAAGATTTATCCAAATTTCACCAGGGACCTCAAGCTGACGTTTCTCAACAAAAATCGTCAAAATCGTTGGCAGAATTGTATGAAGACGAATACAATCAAGTTGACGCACAGCAAGAGGAACTCGATGATGCAGTGAAGAAACAACATGAAGAAATAAGTGAGTTGTTTATGAAAGTAACGCATAGATTGGATGCATTGTGTTCGGCCCATTTCATTCCGAAACCACATGAGGTAAAGAATATTGAAATCAAGGTGACTGATGCTAGTGCTCCTTCTATTAGTATGGAAGATGCCCAACCATTGAACGTATCGAGTGAGTCAAGATTAGCACCACAAGAGGTTTACAAAATTGGAGATGATTCCATCAAAGGAAATGGTGTCAAAGGTAAATCTGAAGTTCTGTTAAAATCCGGTCTTTCGTATTCCAAAGATGAGCTTAATCGTGAGGAAAAACAAAGATTGAGAAGAGCTAACAAGAGAAAGAAATCAAAACAATTCAATGAAAGACAAGAACTCAAGAGACAAAAGTTGAAACAAACACCTGAATCCAAGCAAAGGAAAACAAAGAATAGTGAAGTTGTTGATACATTGTCTAAGGCAAGAAACGTCACCGTTATTGGGCAAAAGGGTGAATTGAGAGATGCAAAGGGGAACTTGAAAAAGAACAACGGACCACAAACGGGAAATAGTTTGAAACTATAGGCAAATGTTTAGAGCTGCAGTACTGACGCGTGTGTGTAGGAGCTCAATAATACGGTTGTATCGTGTAAAAGACAATGTCGGAGTTTAATTACTGCCGAAAGATTTACAAAAGTAAGATTTTTGTATTTTGTGTTTGATCGGCTGATTCAATAAAAAAATATTTAGCGGTTAACAACCTACAGGAATTTTTTAAGTTCCGGTGTGCATTTAGTGGCACTAAAAACCAAAATACAATACCATCAAAATCTTGCTGAGACACGCATAGTGCACATTGTCGTATAAATTCTTGGCAGGGGATGGGAGGGGAGGGGACGTGAGGCAAAACAAGAACAATATGCTTGGTGTGAAGACATCAAGAGATGAGAGGACGCTTTATCTCCACTTGGTCAGACCCAGTTACTTCTTGAGTTGTTTGTTCCGTGAGGCTCATAGAATTTTCCAACAAATAGACGATGCTACACGGTTAAGTCGGCACAGGCATTGGCTTAAAGATATTGCTTTCTGTTACGGAAGAAAAAAAAATAAAAGATACGTGACAGCAACAAATTTCGAACAAGCCTTGTTTTTGAGGCTATTCATTTGGAACACGATAAATGTATACCGTAGTATTTTCATACATTGCTGGTTACAGGAAAGATTTTTTTATGTTTCGGGTAATATTTATCTCCGAAGGGATTTTGTCAATTGGTCGCGTAACAAAAATCCATTTTTTCTCTTTCTTTACGCAGAAAATTCACTCGTTTAGCGTCATTACACGCCTGATACGACTTTTTAACTCATTATATAAAATAACCCATTCATTTCCATCATTTCAAAAAAGAACACGGGTGTGTTTAGATATACATCTCCTATGAAATACCACCTGAGTTTCAAATAAAGAGGATTCATCATCTCATTACTACATTTAAGCTTCACCAAAAGAGCTAGTCATTCATTCAAAAGCTCATTTATTTACACTCGCTCATTTTGATGGAGCTATCTTCAATATCCCCAACATCGATACAACCCACGATGCTTTCCTCGCAGTTTATTGCAAAGTTGTGCACTTTGCCGTATCCTATTGTTAAAATTATACTACAATACTACACTGTTGGGACAGTGTATTCCAAAACCAACAGAGAGTTTAAGCGATCGTTGTACAAGAATGTCTTGATCGCTATGGAAGCTCATATGGCAATGAATCTTCAAAAAAACGATATGAAGGCTGTTTGTTACGAGCCGATTGGTCATTTATTGAAACGGTTCAAGAAAAACCCCATGTCGAAACAATTGAATGCATTTGGTGAGCAATTTGATGAATGCAGCTATTGGATCCACAAATGTGATATACCGATTGAAAAGACAAACGTGGTGGTTTATTTTCATGGAGGTGGGTACCTCTTGAATATGATTGATTCTCAACTTACATTTAGCGCTGCTTTGCATTTTGCATTGGATGATAAAACAGCAGCAAGGACTTCCATAATGATTGTTGATTATTCATTGACAATGTTTGATCATATATATCCTACTCAGTTGTACGAATGTTTACGTACTTACAACAACTTGGTTCAACTGGGGTATAACAACATTATTTTGATGGGAGATTCAGCCGGTGCTCATATGTCATTGTCATTAGCTAGGGCCATTGCGTATCCAGAAGAAATCAAACAACAATTCGAATATTTTAGTGAGTTCAAGTTGAAATTCAACGTATCCAACTTACCTCAACCTAAAGCTTTGATATTGGATGCTCCTTGGGTCCAGCCGTGTACTCCACCACTTCCATCACGACACCATGTCGACACCACTGGTGACGTTATTGGCTATGATATAAACTTGGGTAACTATTTCGTTGAAGATTTAGATCAAAAGTTTATCAACAATTTCCTCAAATTTACAAACACAAATTGGGAAGACCATTGGGCAAAAGTTGAAGCAATAAACAATGGAAACACCATCATGATTGTTGGTGAACGTGAAGTATTGCGTGATGGTATGGAAGATTTCTACAACATTGCCAATAAAAAAGGAAGCATTGAGTATTATATTGAGCCTGGTGGAATTCATGCTGGCATGGTTTACGTTGAGAGTTTGGATTACATGAGTAAGAAAGGAGCTAAACGCGCTTTGAAAGGTGATTTTAAGGACAAGTTTGGTATAAATTTAGTAGCGCAGTTTCTCAATAAGCGTGATTTTGTATAGAATTGGGTAGAAGTGTGATAATGCATAAATCGAGAAGAAAAAAAAGAGGTGACTTGTAGAAGTGTAGTACTACTGAGGCGAAATCATTTGGCTAAAAAGATGCATCTGTGTTGAATGGAAAGATGATCACCTTTGTTGAGTCTCAACAGGGTTTCCACATATCTTACAAGCGTTTATAGACTACGAAGCAACTGATTCAAACTTTCCAAGTTTACAAGTAACATTCATGATTTTCTCGATAACCAAATATTCAAAATATATTTGGTTGCAAAATCATGCAAACTTTTGATCAACTATACAATTTCAAAAGTTTAAAAACTCAGCACTAATCTGAGAAGAGTTAAAAACCAGTAGCTATGCTTATTGTATTACTCCCATTCTCCCAAACATGCTAATTTGTTCATATAGAAAACCTGAACCCAATTCGGAGTCTATTGAACTTCATTCAAAAACCATCAAAAATGAAATGACTTGTACAACATAGGGTTCAAAAAATGGTAATTTTAGTGCTCTGACGCAGTTGTCGAGCGATGTTCTGGTGGCGTAGCCCGGTAGCGCGCCCCGCTCACAGTACTTGCTTAGAACCGGGGAGGTCGCGAGTTCAAGTCTCGCCTGGAACATCTAAATTATCAACCTTTTTTTTTATCCCTCCTTGATAAGGTGCAACCAACATTATTTGGTGCAAGCACACCCCGGAAAAGCTTCTAAGCAGCATTCGCTCAAATTTACACGCTGTTTTTGCAGTGTCACTTTAATGAATATACACCTATAACCTAAATAAACCATAATTGATGCAATATGCTTAATCATCATCACTTTCAATGTCGTCATCATCTTCACTATCATCGGTGGTGTCGCTCTCCTCGCTGTCATCATCGTCATCGTCATCGTCATCATCGTCATCGTCGTCATCGTCGTCATCCTCCATATGGCTTCCAGAGGCACTGTCTTCATCATCATCTTCGTCTGGATTAACTTCTGACCATTCAACGTAGTAACTTCCGACTATTTTCTTACACTTGGGTAATACCAATGGATCAAAGGGAAAGTAAGCTTCCAAATCCAAAAACTCTTGTTTTTGCTTGAAATTACCCACTGCTGATGGTAAAACAGTAGACCCATTAGTTTGCAACATTCTTTCTCTCTTGTTATGTTCGATGATAGAATAGCAATAGCAAACATTCAACTTAGTCGCTAATTTGGCAAAGATGTAAACCACAGTTTCGTCGCAGAATTTCAATGGATTGAATTTGACAATAATTACACGTTGGAAAAACTTGTCAATGTCGCACTCCCATTCTGAGGATGATGTTGATGAAGACGAGGAGGAGGTGGTTGCAGTGGTTGATGATGAGGGGTCTTTGCGTAATTGTTCATGTCTGAAACAAAATATGTATAACAACGCTTGAAATGCCGAATAAAAAAGCTTGAATCTTTCCATACCACCGGTTTGTTGACGTGAAGTCAGATTTTGCTTTTGCTTGTTTTCAATGTCGAAAGTTTCTTGTTCTCTTTCTATGATGTACTTGTTTAACCAGCCCATGAGATAGCTCACAATGAATACAATCTGATGCCGAGACAAGTTCTTAGCTCTAGCGATATAGGAAGAGAGATACTGCATTGCTTTCAATCTCTTTTCAACAATTTCATTCGGATTAAAGGCAACATCAATGAGCAACACTAAGAACGAGTCGGCTAGTTCTTGTTGATATTGAGTGATGCGAAACAAAATGAATTGAATCAGTTTTGTGAAATGCGTAGGTAAAATGTGGCTTTTGAACAATGAGTTTATAGTATTGAATAAGGCTACTCCATTGCCATTGTTGAGTTCCTCAGTAGTAAATGAGTTGGAAGTTTTTGTAAGTAATAAGTGCATGATATTGTCCAATTTGGATGCAAGTGTCTTGATGCTTCTTGTTGTATTCACAGATTCAACCCATTCAACTTCTCCCATGTTTTCGTCATCGGAGTTAGCTTCAGCGTCCACGGTTTCTTGATCTTCTCCAGACACCCCGTCTTCTTCCTCAGTAACTTCAAGTAATTCGGCATCATCATCTTTACCATTAATCAATTCTTCAACCTCGTCATCATCCAAATCGTCCAATTCATTTTGCAATTCAACATCTAGTTTGATGCAACATTCGAAAACCAATTGCCAAACACTGAATTGTAATTCAGAACAATATGTCAAAATCTGCATTAAATTATCCACATAATTTAGTATCTCCCCCGTGCATGACGATATATGGTGCGGGAAATTGGCTTGTAATATTTGTGGAATCATATTTATACTTGTAGGAATATACCTCAATATTTTTTGTAAAATTTGATGATGTTGAGTGGATTTGCCATTTGAGTCAAATAGTTCAAATTCACGAACTAGTTTGTTCAAAACTTCAATTAAGAACTTAGGGAACGTACTCACCAACACAGTTACGAAATGTGCGTATAAATCTATAAATGTGGTGTAAACTTCATGATCAAGTTCCAGCACAGCCAACCATTTATATCGAAGAATGGCAAAGATTAAATTATTGCATGCACGGTCATCTAGTTTTGACGTATGGTTGATGAGACCTTTGAGTAAAATGCTGAAATGTGGTATCGATATAGCTTCTGAGCTATTTATTGGTGCATTGATCTTATCAGCTAATGTCTCAATTTGCATAGAATCGCCCTAAAAAAAAAAAGTATTGTTAGTACTCCAATCAGTAAAACATATGGACACCAAGGCCCTGTCTCTGTCTATAGCAACATACTTTTTCCAAAGAAGTAAATGCAGATTTGACATAAGCTGAATACATCTTTTCCGTAAACTCATCATCGTTGGTCATCGCAGTGGCAGTTGATGCCTCATCGTCTAGCATCATTTTCTTGCTCCTTTTCCTGGCTGGTACAACAGCTTGCGTATCTATCTCTCGAATCCTCTTTAATGGATCCTCTAGTGACATTTGTGATGGAATGGGGTGAGTTTCAGTTGATGAAACCGAGATAGCTTGTAATAAGGAGAAGAGCAGAGAAGGAAAATGAAAAAAAAAAATTTCCCTTTAAGAAAAAAAAGAGGGAAAGAGGGGCATTTTGTGCGACTTTTCAGAATCACCTGAACGCACATCCACAGTTTTCGAAAATACTAACATCTTATAGAACACTAGCAATTACACTAGCAATTACTATACTAGTATATTGGACAAGGTGTCCTTTCATGCAGTGGATACAACCACACAATTAGTATTCACAGCCGACATAACTTTACCAGCTAAATAAGAAGCTCTCTCCTCCATTTCGATGGCGATTGAACGTACCCAAGCCCTTCTCGTTGAGTTAGGTGCTTGCCAAACTGTCCCAGTTAAGATATCCAGCTGGACGAGATCGCCCGCCCACTTTTCCCTCTTTTGGGTAAAGCACTGTTAAAGGCTTTTGCAGCTGATTTCGATGAGAAATTGGTAGCTCTCAATTTTGTTTTCCTAAATCTATTTCTTGAGGAAAGTCCACAACATATATTTACTTTCAATTGACAGAAACAACCACCTCAACCACCACTCAAATGCCCATCGTTGAATTACATTCAAAGTTTTTGCTTAACGTATCTGATATTGAGGCAAGAAAGATTAACTTTCATTACGGCGTCCTACTTGGTTTTCAAGATAATGACAAGCTTGTCGTTGCCACATCATTCGAAATTATCCACGACGACAAGGCAATTGATTATGAGTTTTTGTACAAGAGATACAATCAATTGAAGCTAGTGTATCCTGGCTTTACCATACTTGGAATATACCATATGAATGAAAGAAATTCGTCAACTATAGCTATGTTTCAAGAAATTCAGAGATGCTGCAATTCTTACGACATACCGATGAATTCACAACAGATTTATGTAATTTACGACAAAGCTGACGAAAAGCACCCATTCAAGTCGTATTCTGCTGAAAACTCTCAAGCTTTAGAGACTACAGTCAATACTAGCGAAACTGAAAACATCACTGTTTCCACAATTGAAAAACACAAGGTGTATTTTGAAACAAGTGGTAAACGACAAAGACAACCTATAAACATAAAGAAACATATAGACGATGTTGCCAATGTGGTTAAAAATTTGCAAAAGCTTGATGAAAAGAGCGTAAACTTGAATAAAGCGGCTAATAGCAACCAAACTAATTATGCCAATATGTTGAAATTACAAACGACGCAGTTGGCATTATTGACAGAACAGAAAGCAGTATTGGATAGTGCGCAAAGTAATCTTGTGAGACTTTGGCAGTTGTCGTAGCATCCAATATTACAAATGGTCCTTGAATTCCTACGTGCTGGCATTTATTTAGGGAATATCTAACTTTCTGCGCAGCAGACGCATAGATGCGGTGCTTCATAGAAAAATGAACGGGGTTGATTACTGTTGATTTGAAGTCAATCGAGTTACTGTCGTATCTATAGTTAACTCAGTAGAATGAATCAGTCGTTAATACACCGACTTATCGCTATTATACCCATTTGAATAAGTCTTTTTTTAGAACATTGTCTCATATAAACTGTGCTTTGATCCTTTATTACACTTTTCTTTGTAGATCAACTTGGTGTTTACTAGTTGGTTCCAAATTGGTGGTCTATAAAAAATAGGCGTACTAAATTTCGAGACAATACTTTCGAGTCAGTGTGACAAGGTGATCAAATGTTCTTCCTTCACCTCTTCAAAGCTGACCTCTTTGAGTCAATGTGAAGAGCAGAAAGTTTGAAGGAGTAGAGCAAATTTTTCTTTACTACATAAAATCTTTTTGGTTGCAAAAACAGTGAGAATCGTCAATGGTTTGTTTTTGCTTTGCAACCTAGCCGACAAAATCTAAAATCATTCTGAGTAAAAGAACTTTGCATCAACTGTATGCGCTATGTTTCAATTATGGTGACTCTGATGGAATTCATAAATTCTTTAACAAAATTCGAACAAACAGGAAAGAGCATTGGAAGTAGTTGTGAATCTATATGAAGTGGGAACAGAGACAAGACAGAGAGACGAGCTAGATGATGAAGACACTGTAAGGTCTTTCACAAGTAAACACAATAATGTATTTGAGTCAACAAAGAGGTGAAACCGCCATCGAGGAGTAGCCCGAGCCTTGACAAATTGTCATTCAAGACATATTTGAACGAATTCACGATGATCTGTGCCAATTAGTTATATGTTCTACACCAGAAGAGATTATCAATATTACACAGAAACTACTTCCCAGGCAGTCAAAAACTCAACAATTGGAAAGGTGGCCGAGTTGGTCTAAGGCGCTAGACTCAAGAATTAAGTTTCTTACAGCTTAATAAGTTGTGATTTCTAGTATCGTAAGATGCGCGAGTTCGAATCTCGTCCTTTTCAATATATTTTTATTTTTTTTCTTTCCGAATCACACTTGCTTATTTTTTGTTTAATTTTTTTGCAACTTTCTTTATTTCAAATTTAACGGTTCATTTAGGTAATTATATGCTAAACATACGCCTCCATTCGAGCTTGGTATACGGGTGACAAACGTGTCTGAAGTTGGTTGGTTGGGCGTATTTCATATCGAACTATCTTTGCTAAAGAAACAACAAATTATGGTTTTGTATAGGAAGCAGGATATCTCTCTACAGAGGTACCCCACAATGAGTTAAGGTTCTTGATACTTTACATATAAAAAGTCACCAGTACATTAAATTATTCAAAAATCAACATATTTACAGCTATTGCTATACAAATGCACACCTTCCGATACCCCCTCCCTCCGTTAAAACACATAGTAATCCTTGTACAACCACATCCAAGCTAAACTCAAACTACTCACAACTAAAGGTCCTGCCAAACCTTTACCCAACAGAGTGGTTCTGAAGATTAGCCATTCACTCAAAAAATGGAATGCAGCCACGCCAAAGGTAAATTGAGTCAATTGATAAACTTGTGGGTTGGTAATATAGTAAGCCCCATACAATCTCACTATAGAAGTGATCAAAGTCCAAGTTCCAAAAGTTCTTGCTGACAAGTTTGTCACTTGTTGTGGTTTGGCATTGTATACTCGCTTAGTTAAGGTCAAATCCTTTTGATAGGTTTGTAATGAGTTAAAAATGGACACGATGGAGATAAATAGCAACCAGTATGGTAATTTGCCACCACGAGTGAATGGTAAGATCCCGATATTCATTGTGTGTAGGCTGTTTGTCTAGAGGTGTGGATTGGTTTCCGAAAAAGTTCGATTCTTACAAATTTGAAAAAAAAAAAAAAAAAAAAAAAAAAAAAAAAAATTATACGCTTATTTTACTTTACTGAAACAAACTAGTTTAATGCACAATTGTTGGATCTTGAACTTTAGTTGGATCTTTATCTTTCAACACATCAACCACAGGACCCAACAATCTCTGAAACCCTGATTTACCCAAGGTTGCAACTATAACATTATCTAAAGCTTCAACGGTAGCCTGTCTAGGTAACTCTTTAATCAATGCCAACTCTCCGAAATAATCGCCTTTACCCAACTTCTTGATTTCTCCCAATTTATTGTTATAAACTTGACATGTGCCACTCTCAATGAGGTAAAAGTTTTCACCTTGTTCACCTTCAGTGACAATTTTATCACCCTTTTGATACTTTTCGGTGCTTAAGGCATCAGCCAATTTGGAACGCTCTTGATCAGAAAGTGATTTTAAGATTTCAACGTCTTTGAGGAAATCTTCATACATCAATCGTCTATTGAAACTACCTTCCAATAGGATCCGACGGAAAGTTAAACGGTCCAATGCCCATACGGTGACATCAGTGACAGCAATCACAGTAGCAGCTCTTGGTGCATTGTACATTAATGCCAATTCCCCAAACGATGATCCGTCACTGCTTGTACTGACCTTGACGTCATTAACATAAAAGTCAACTGTTCCGGATTCTATTATGTAAAAGAAGTCACCTTCATCTCCCTGTTTAATGATTACCGAGTCCTTCTTGAAGTTTTTGGATTCCAACGCTGATATGACAGTTTTCTTTGACTTTTCATCCAATTGCTTGAAAAGGAAATTGTTTTTCAAGCTATCAGCAACTGATTCCTCTTCTGTCGTTGATAAATTATTCTGTGGTGGTTTCCAACTCTCTGACTTTAACTTTGCTGGATTCAACGCTTCTGCTGACACCGAGGTTCTTCTATTGGTATTGAAAGATTTAGGTATTTCGCCATGTGGAGAAGGGTCCATTGTTGCAATTGTGGGCTCTAAGGTTTAGGATATATATGTGTTGTGGACTAGAATGCCTTTTTTTTTTTTTCTCTTTAGATCGATCAAAATGGTGAGTGCAAGGGGGGTGGGAGAGGGGATAAGAAAATGAAGAGGGAGATTTTCGAGAGTCATACATTGAGATTTTGGGCATTGCATAATTTGTATATCGGTACACGACCTTGGGAAGAAAAACACAAAAGCACACACTTAAGAAGAAAGAAAGAGAGACAGAAAGAGAGAGAGAGAGAGAAGGTTAAAGCTACCATATCATTAAAGGAAAAGATGAGAGGGCTTTTCATAGTGGCACACACAGCTTTACTGAAGAGTCCATCGAAAGACTCAAAAAAAAAAGAGGAAAATAGAATTGTGTTATATACCATGAAACAACCTGAACTTAGGCGCAACTAGATAGTGAATTCTGTTATCACTTGGTAGCGTTAGATCTGAAATCAGCATTTGGTAGCACTAGATTGTTGAAATTGCCACGTCATATGTAATTTTAACACATACCATAGCGCAATTTTTTCTATTGCATTCTCTGGGGTTCCACATTGAACACGTTTTGACTATGACACAAGTGGTCACTTTGTTGAGGATTGAGTACAGGCATGTAAATCTAATACGGGATCCACCCACAATTGGACACGTAAACACTTGTTATGCTACTGCGTACGTATAGATTGCGTAGTACATTTATGTATCTCTCTCTCTCTCTCTCTCTCTCTCTCTTTTTTTTTTTAGTGAACGAAATCTGACACGTCAAGAGGCAGCAGCAGCCACTGAAAAAATAAAAAAAAAAATATATAAGAATCCAAAAGTCAAATTTTCAGACAACCATAGATCCTATTCTTTTCCTTCCTTTCCTACCACACACACATACACACATATAGATAGAAAGATGAGATCAAACTCTTGGTTTCCACGTCTTGGGTTGCTTTATGTGGCTTTAGTGGTATTGATTCCTTTTTTAGCCTCGTCTAAACATTCATTTGCACTTGCCGCTTCTTCTGATGAAGATGCTCATGAAAATTATGGAACTGTTATTGGAATCGATTTGGGTACTACGTACTCATGTGTTGGTGTTATGAAGAATGGAAAAGTTGAAATACTAGCCAACGATCAAGGTAATAGAATAACTCCATCGTATGTTGCATTCAATGGTGATGAAAGATTGGTTGGTGACGCAGCCAAAAATCAAGCTGCTTCCAATGTCAACAACACAGTGTTTGATATCAAAAGATTGATTGGCTTAAAGTATAATGATGACACTGTTCAAAAGGAATTGAAGCATATGCCATACAAGATTGAAAACAAGGGCAACAGACCGGTTGTATCTGTTGAATACAATGGCGAACAAAAAGTATTCACACCAGAAGAAATTTCGGGTATGATTTTGGGGAAGATGAAGTCAATCGCTGAGGAGTACCTTGGTAAGAAAGTTACCCACGCTGTTGTCACTGTTCCAGCCTACTTTAATGATGCCCAAAGACAAGCAACTAAGGATGCTGGTACTATTGCTGGTTTAAACGTTTTGAGAATTGTTAATGAACCAACAGCCGCCGCTATTGCCTATGGATTGGACAAGACCAACGAAGAGAAGCAAATTATCGTTTATGACTTGGGTGGAGGTACTTTTGATGTCTCCTTGTTGTCGATTGAAGGTGGTGTTTTCGAAGTCTTGGCTACTGCTGGTGACACTCACTTGGGTGGTGAGGATTTTGACCACAAGATTGTTAGATACTTGGCCAAACAATTTAAAAAGAAACACAATATCGATGTTTCATCAAACGCAAAGGCAATTTCAAAATTAAAGAGAGAAGCTGAAAAGGCCAAGAGAACATTGTCATCTCAAATGTCAACTAGAGTTGAAATTGACTCCTTTGTTGATGGTATTGATTTTTCAGAAACTCTTTCTAGAGCCAAATTTGAAGAATTAAACATGGCTTCATTCAGAAAGACCTTGAAGCCAGTTGAACAAGTTTTGAAGGATGGTAATGTTAAAAAGTCCGATATTGATGATATTGTCTTGGTTGGTGGTTCCACAAGAATTCCAAAAGTTCAAGAATTATTGGAACAATTCTTTGATGGCAAAAAGGCATCCAAAGGTATTAATCCAGATGAAGCTGTTGCTTATGGTGCTGCTGTTCAAGCAGGTGTCTTGAGTGGTGAAGAAGGTGTCGATGATATTGTCTTGTTGGATGTCAATCCATTGACTTTGGGTATTGAAACTTCAGGTGGTGTTATGACCACTTTGATTAGAAGAAATACCGCTATTCCAACCAAGAAGTCTCAAATTTTCTCCACTGCTGCTGATAACCAACCAACTGTTTTAATTCAAGTTTACGAAGGTGAAAGAACAATGGCCAAAGACAACAACAGATTGGGTAAATTCGAATTGACTGGTATTCCACCAGCACCAAGAGGTGTTCCACAAATTGAAGTCACATTCTCTTTGGATGCCAATGGTATCTTGAAAGTTGAAGCTGCTGATAAGGGAACTGGTAAGTCTGAGAGTATTACCATCACCAACGAAAAGGGTAGATTATCAAAAGAAGATATTGATAGAATGGTTGAAGAAGCAGAGAAATACGCTCAACAAGATCAAGAATTGAAGGAAAAGATTGAGGCAAGAAACTCATTAGAAAACTATGCTCATCTTTTGAAAGGTCAATTGAGTGATAAATCTGAAACCGGTTTGGGATCTAAATTGGAAGAGGACGATAGGGAAACTTTAGACGATGCCATCAAGGAAACTTTGGAATTCATCGAAGACAACTTTGATACTGCAACTGCTGAAGAATTCGAAGAACAAAAACAAAAATTGATTGATGTTGCAAACCCAATAACTGCCAAATTGTATGGCGGTGCCGGTGGAGCAGCCCCAGGAGGAGAAGGAGATGCCAAATTCGGCGATGATGACTCAGATGATGATATAGATCATGATGAATTGTAAGACTAGAGAAGACCCATATACATGTATAGCTTTATCGTTTTTATATAGAGAAAAGAGAAGGAAGAAATGTAAAATAGGTTACATAAAGTAAACCCTACGACATTTGACAATGTTTTGTACTTTTTGCATTTTAATTTTTTTTTTTTTTTTTTTTTTTTCCCTCTTTTGCACCAAACAAATTTTTCGTTTTTGACGGCTTTGAGAAACCATTTTCAGAGTTAGCGTTTATTAAGTTAGGAGTAGTACAAGTTAAAAATGGCGAATCGAAAGCTACAAAAGTATGTAGATGATTTACTTGATGAGCGTTTGTTTGTTTGACGTATACTGACGATATATTAGGGACATAGATGTCATTTTCAAACGAATCCAAGAGGGTTTACAAGATTTCAACTACCATTACGAAAGGTATGAGAGTCTAACGAATACAGAAGATGATTCCGACAACCAAAGGGAAAAAGAGAAGCTCGCGAATGATTTGAAAAAGGAGATTAAAAAACTACAAAAGTTTCGTGAACAAATCAAGCACTGGCTACTGAATGACGCCGTCAATACCTTGGGTCCAGTAGGAACTTCATATAGTGCCAAGCTTTCTGAAAACAAGAGCACGATTGAAGATGCAATGGAAACGTACAAACTAGTGGAAAAGCAGACTAAATTGAAGTCATTTTCCAATCAGTCAATCATGATGGCATTTGCCGATAATGAAAATGGCGAAGAAGATGAAGAAGAAAGCGAAGATGAAGAGAGCAGTGAAGAAGAGGATGAAAGTCTATACGATGAGTTGTCAGAAGAAGCAGTGGATTTGATTAGATATTTCAAAGATTCGATATCGCAACTCAAGGAACAAACAGACAAGTGTACTCACGAATATGACAAATTGGCATCAAAAAAGTTGAGAAAGAACAATCTTGCCACTATTGAGGCTAAAAAGGAAAAAATACAAACTACAATCTCCAATAACAAGTTTCACCAAAAGAAGTTGCGCAAGTTGATTAAACAGTTGAAAAATGGAATGGTTACTGATTTCAACCTCATTTTCGCATTAAAGAATGATTTGGAGGAATATTTGGAAAAGCACGGAGATACTGTTTTTGGCAAAGACACTGAGTTGTATGATGATATTTTCAACCAAATTTCAGCTACAGATGAAGATTTCTCGGAAATCCATGAAGATACTTCTACAGTAGCCACGTCCGTTGATAGCGCCAACGTAGTCAAGAATGGACACGTTGAAAAAAAATCGAAATCGCCATCCCCACCAAAATCATTGAGTCGAAGCTCAAGTGAGCAGCCCAGCCAGCAGCATTATCATCAACACCAGCCACAACAACACCAGCCACAACAACACCACCACCATACCCAGCAGCCGCAACCGCAACAGCAGCAATCACAAACTCTACCCAAAGTGCATCCGGTTCATGCGGCACATTCAAATGATAACGGAGAGCATCGACATGTATCACAGACACATTCGGCTGCCCAGGGTGCAAATCACGCACCAACTATGCAACAGAGTCCAGAGATGGCATCTCCAGCTATTGTGCGGACATTAAGACCAGCAACAACTCCCTCAAAACCGGTGGGTGGACTCAAATGGTCGGCAGCTGCGGCAGTTGGCTTACCAGAACCCCTCGAAAAACCAACATTTTATGAAGAAGTGCCTGAGACGACCCTTACAAAGCCTACAGCTAGCACACCTTTTGAACCATTGGAACTTGAAGACATTGACCTAGAAAAGTACAAGATGGTGATTTCCAACTCTTCGTTGTCCAAAACAGAACGCAATTTGTTTTCCGACATGGATTTGGTTCGTGTGCCACCAGGTATTCAAGATTTGGTTATTTCATTTGCTTCGAAACGCAACAATGAAGAGTTCAAAATTCTTATCGACTCAACTGAGTTTAATCAGTTTACGACCCCAATTTACAAGCCATATTTACCTAAAAGTGTTCAACCAAACTACTATTCACAATTTACAAATTTCAGCTTTAAACATCCAACTCAGTTGAGCAAGTTTCAATCACATTGGAACAAAATCAGAGCTTACTATGGATTCAAGAGTTTGACAGATGAGATCAAGAGCTTGTCGCTGCAAGATTCTCCTGAGGCGATAGCTTTGGTTACAGAATTGACATTTGTATTATTTTATGGATACTATTATGGCTTAACACCGGCTGAAAATTTGATTGCCGAAAGTTGTCTTTTTGAAGTAGGTTGGAAGCCATATAGGAGCCAATTTGAATCCAACAATAGAAGTTCATCGCCTTTTGGTGATGCGTCAGCTGATAAAAGACTGGGCCAAAGTCAAAGTCAAAGCCAAAGTCAAAGTCAAATATTATATTGGTTTAAAAGGTTGAAGCTTATATCAAATGATACAATGAATGGACCACATCCAACATTTGAAGTTGGAGATTATCAAGTGTTTGACTTGAACTTTTGGGAAATTTTTGTAAAGCATGGATTCAAGTTTGAATACAACTTGTGTCAAATAGAACCTTCAACATTGTTGGTTTAGACAATTTATATAGCCATTCCCACTTTATTTTTTTTTTTCTATATATTATTATCTGATAACATTAACTCTTGCGATGTTTGTAAAGTTGAATCGATAATCTCTGAAAACTGTGAAGCCTCAGAGCAAGGGCGAGAAGTTAGCAAGTTGGGGTCGTACATTTGATTAGGTGTAGTTCCTTTGCCCAAATTGTGGATGGTGCCATCTTTTGCAACCAAACGAAGGCGGATGATTGAATACCTGGCAGCATTAGGCATCTGTGCAACGTCTGTGAATCTATCTATATGAGATTGTACCAACCCGAGCTCCTTTAACTTACGTTGAGGTGTATTATAGCTAGCTATAACCTGTTTTAAACTTGGTATCGTAGTCATATCAAATGTGTGTGTGAGTATGTACTATGCCTCGGTTTGATCTGAGAGATTTCTCCGCAAAAAAGATGAAAAAAAAAAAATTAAATCCATCAGTTCAGTTGCCATTGAGAGAACCCAAAGCAATTCATAAAGCAACGCACCATGGAATATTATTCATCGTTAGATGCTTCACAGCTAGACTCAGAAAGACCTACCTTATTTGAGTTGATATCGGCCAACCAGTTGGAATCGTTGTTATCACCATCATTGAGGTATATACTTGTTCATTATGCTAGCAGATACCCTAGGTACTTGTTGAAAGTAAATAACTACTTCGATGAAATTAATTTAGCATTGAGGAGCTTTATAGAATGGTATTTCCTTACATATTGGCAAGGATCATTTACTGAAAACTTCTATGGTTTAAAAAGAGTGAATCAAACACCCTTGTCTCAAGGTGAATTCAATAGTTCCAAATTGACCCAACTAGTACCTTCCATGATTGAAGAGAGAAGAAAGATCACTTCCTTGCAAAAATTTGTATCCATCTTTGAAGTTACTGGAACTGCATTCTTGTCGGAGAAGCTTAACTACTGTTATGAAGTGTGGTATACAAAATACATCACTAATCAACTAAATACCCACGAGTCACTTACAAGGAAGGAGAATATCAAGATTCAAATAAAGAGAAAATTTGTCGAAATATACCCTTATGCTCAAAGTGTATATCGTTTGGCTAACTTTATCACTACATTGATGTACTTGAGTGGGTCATCCAAATCTCCTACCATTTTAACATATTTATTCAAAATGAACTATTCACGATTGAATCAATACGATTATGATAAAAATGAACCACAACAGAAGCTATCAGATAAAAAGAAACACAACAAGATTGCACCACCAACCACTGCTGAGTTGCTCTTGCATTTTGTGCTGAACAGTATCACCAACCCTTCATGGAAGATGATAAAACTTGTTTTGGGAACATTTTTCCCCGTGGCAATTTTCACATTGAAGTTTCTTGAATGGTGGAATAATTCCAATTTCGCCGCAAAACTACTTAAAAATCTGGGAAATTCACTCAACTTTACGTTACCACCACCATCCAAATTATCTGCTGTATTGCGTTCATGTACCAAACGTGACCAACAAGTGAAACCGAAAAAGCCACACAAATCGGGTAAAGTTTGTCCCTTGTGTAAGAAAGAATTGACAAATCCCGCAGTCATTGAAACAGGATACGTGTTTGATTATTCTTGTATTTACAATTACTTGGAAAAATCCCACATTATAGTTTCAAAGAAAATCGAGGCGCAATCTGAAGGAAAAGAGGAAGTAAACTCAGAAGATGAGGATGAGGAGGAGAAGGAGGCAGAAGAAAATGAACCAAAAGAGGAAAAGACATATGACATAAACAAAGGCGGCAGGTGTCCCATAACTGGACAAAAGTTGCTCGGTTGTAAGTGGAACCCATTGAAAGAAGAATGGCAAATTGAGGGTATCAGACGTTTGATTCTTTAGATTTATTTTAGTGTTACCATTCCAGGAAACGAACATACCGCAACGTTGTAGTTTTCTTTAGATTCCATAATCATCTTTGTATGCCTTTCTCTCCCTCTTGAGCCACAATTTTCTAAATTTGCAACAAGAAAAAAAAAAAAATAGAATATCTTCAACTAATGAAGCCCACGAGGGTCCTTCATTATACCGCCATCAATGAACAATCAGACAAAAACACTCGAAGCCATTAAGTTTGATAGAGACAACATAAAGTTGGAGATCTTAAATCAATTGGTATTACCCTACGCGACAACTTACATTCCAATTACGACAATTGAAGATGCTTTCAATGCAATTAAGTCCATGCAAGTCAGAGGTGCACCGGCTATCGCCATTGTTGGAGCTTTCGCTGTTGTAGTTGATACGTTCAACTATTTGCATTCAAAAACTGATGACCGCGATATAGATTACCTTTTTCAATCGTTAGATTACTTGATTAGTTCACGTCCAACAGCTGTTAACTTGGCCAATGCAATCAACGACATTAAAAAAATATTGGCTAGTTACAATGGTACACAACCACTAAACGAGGAAATATATCATGAGATACTCGCATACGCTACTAAGTTGTATGACGAAGATTTGGCAAATAATTTCAAGATCGGGGACAATGGGTTGAGTTATATCAGAGAGTCTTTGAAGGAAGAGGGGTTTGAGGGTCCGTTTTCCATAGTCACTATCTGTAACACTGGGTCATTGGCCACTTCAGGGCATGGTACAGCCCTTGGAATTATTCGATCAACATATCGTGCCTTGAACAAAACCGAGTCGAATGAAAAGTTTTATTTGGATAAAGTCTATCCATTGGAGACGAGGCCATACAATCAAGGTGCAAAGTTGACCACCTATGAGTTGGATTACGAAAAGATCCCTTTTGTTTTAATTTGTGACAACATGGTTTCATCATTGATAAACACTTTGAATAGCCAACACAAGGCTAACAACAAAGCCCCTGTCAAATTTATCATTGTTGGAGCAGATAGAATTGTTGAAAATGGTGATACTGCAAACAAGATTGGTACTTTCCAATTAGCCACAATTGCCAACTACTTCAATTCGACTCAGAATGCAAATATCAAGTTCATTGTGGCCGCTCCAAGAACTACAATAGACTTAAAGACAAGTCAAGGATCCGATATCAAGATTGAAGAGAGACCAAAGCATGAGTTAACAACTCTTGTTGGCCCACAATTAGCAGAGAGTGGCGACGTAGGAGATAAAGTTACCGTGGGTATTGCTACACCTGGGATCGATGTCTGGAATCCTGCATTTGATGTCACACCCCACTCATTGATTGATGCAATAGTTACAGAAAACACCAAGGTTTACACAAAAAATCTGAATGGTGAATTCAACCTTTCCAATTAGACAGAGTAGATTGAGGCTTCAAAGATTATACAACAATTACTATTACTTCTTCTTCTTGTTCTTCTTGTTTTTCTTCTTCTGGTTCTTGGTCTTGTTTGATGCATTGTTGGAAGATTTATCGGGACTATCCTTCGACGTGACCTTGGAGTCCTTTGCAGGTTCGTCCTTTGCAGGTTCGTCCTTTGCAGGTTCGTCCTTTGCAGGTTCGTCTACTGGGAGCTCTTTAACTCCTTGGGCGGTCTCGGTAGAATTCCTATCGATCTCACCTTGGTCATCTGCAAGTTGGGCATCCGCAAGTTGACCTACTTGAGGTTTTGTCTCTTTAACTTCATCAGCGTCATTAGCTTGCTCTTTTTGAAGTTCATTAGCTTCACTTTTCTCATTTGTAGAATCTTCGCCTTCTGAAGTTTTCTTTGAGGAAGATTTCTCCTTGTTTGCTGATCCATTGGCAATAACTTCTTCGTCTGTAGAAAGAGCTTTACTTGTAGATGTTGTTTGGTTTCGAGTAGGAACCTCACTTGTAGTAGTACCTTGTTCATTTGTAATAAGATCTCGTCCATTCTCTTCTCCTGCTTCATTCTTGTCTGGATCATCAACTTTTTCAGATTGTGCACTCGAATCCACTCTCTGTGAGTCATCTAAAATAGTCATCTCCACTGGCGCATCTCTTCTATCCTCTTTCTTTTCCAAGTCAGTGAGTTTAGTTATGGGTTCCTTATTGGTCGGAAGCTCGTTACTGGCTGCTACTTCTTGAGTGGCATTCTTCTCTGTGTCATTTGATTTGCTGTTGTTAGGTGCTTGCAACAGTACAATTGTATTAGTTGCCACTTTTCCATTATCCGATTTCTTACCTTCGTCCACTGAGTCTCCTTCAAAAGCTTGTTTCACTGGATTAGAGCCAGTTTGTTCTTTGTCATTTTCCACCACCGCAGAAGACTCTTCCTTCAACTCTTGGTCATCAACAACATCGGCGTTAAACAACACGTTTGAATCATCTTCGGACATCTTTCCATCCTCTTGAGTTTGAACCTCTTCTGCAACTGGCTCATTTGCTTTTTCATCTTCTTCCTTGATGCTACTATTTGATTCTGTTGGCCCAAGAGGTGACTCCTGTTTCGCGGCAGGTCCCCTTTCAAAAGAGCTCCTTGCAGATGATACAAGCCGTTCAAAAGTATTTCTCAGTTTCGCGGCTGGTTCTTGCTTTGCCTCGACAATGGTGTTACTAAGCATCACTTCATCCATCTTTGTATCCTCCTCTGTAGGCATCAGATTGACATTTTCCCAAATCACTTGACCAGAATTTTTGTAACCAGATATATCACTCAACTTGACTCTAAAATAATCAACATCTCGAAGAACATTGTGTTTTTCATTAAAGTCTTTGAATGGTGGAAGCCTTGTGCAATATGCCTCGACGAAAAGTCGTTTGTAATTGTCAAAGATTCGCAGAAGAATTATTGAATACTTTGCTTCCGGTAGGTATCTCATCAAAACTTTGGCAACAGTCAATGTATCCCGAACTAGACTTTCCATGTATGGATGGCACTGTTGAGGATGCTTGATTGGTTCAGCCCAATTTATCTCCGGCAATTTGTTACAATTTGAGACTGTTCTTTCCTCCATAATTGTGATAACCTTGGCAAATAATTCAGTCTCATGGCCCTTGTACTCACCAATCATTTTCTTGAATGTTAACTGCTCAGTTTGTTCAGGTGCTTCTTTAAAACCGCCTTGTACAACGCTAAGCAACGCAATATTGAATTCAATAAATCGAGTACAAAGTGCCAAATGCTTTGTTGTGATGTGCTTTAATCCTGCGGTTCTTGTTGCACCAGCTCCCAAAACTGCTTGTGAAACTCTTGAATTCAAGTCACGGAAGTAAACCAAAAGGTTGTTTTCAATCTCGAGCGAATGATTGGGAAAGGCTTTAGACGCAGCCATATACTCCTTGACATGCCCCAGAACAACAACGGCCAAATTAGGAACCATGAATTCATCTCCATAAATGTTCAACTTGGTAGCTGATGACTCCTCCTTTGGGGAAACTTCATCAGAAACTCCTGCATCATAAAAATCCATGGATGACAACCATTCAGATCCAGAAAATCCTTTTGTACCAGTCGATTGGATAAACTCCGTGTAACCGGAAACCTCGTTCAAGGCAATTTGAGCAGGTTGCAAAACCTTGGGGTCATCCAAAACTTTCCAAGTTTCACTCATACAACTCTTGGCAGCCAGTCTAGAAAGATTAGTATGAAGCCTGTGTATATAATAGACCAACTTGTTGGGAAACCACTCTTTCAAGACATTTCCCGCGCCAGTAAACTCAAATGATGGATTTATCATTTCACATTCATTCAAATATGCTGACGTTATCGAATACAAACGGAGGTACAATGAGAGTGGCAAGTCAGTTATTTGCTCTTGACGCACGTTCATCACCTTCATTAAGCGGATTTGGGTCAACTCAATTGCTTTGTGAATTGCTTTGGTTATGTCCAATGACATAATATTAACATTAGATGTAGGAGGGATGCTACTTAGTGCAACATCAAGCAAGAGTTTCTGATGTACTGAAAGTCTTCGCAAACATTCCGACAATTGAGCAAACGTCTCTGCAAGCATACTTTCAAATTCCTTTGGTGTGAGTATTCTAATGTTAGTACTAAGCGGGTTGGGTTTACTTTCAATTTGATTAGGCGCAGGCGAACTCTCCGTTGATGTTTGCGATAATTCTTCTTGTTTTTGAGTGGGTAGATTCTGTTTGATGATATTTTTTATTTCTCCCATGAATTGGTTTTGATAAACTGTGTAAGCATTGACGAGTTGACCGGATTTTGCCAAGTATCCCACGTATTCTCTCAACTTTTGTTTCACTCCCTCTTTCAAATCGAGATAGGATGTGTTGAAAGAATTAGATGCGTATTTTCGAGAGCTATCCATCTTGGAATACATTCGATTTAGCGTGTCTTTTGGAGGCACGTTGTGGTAATGGGACCTGAGATCATTCAAAAGAAGTTCAACAAAGTCATCAGTAAATTTCTTTGAACAGTCCGTCTTTAAAGTTTGCAAATCGTTTCTTATATGTATTAATGCAGGAACGTCGCTCAAATTGGATACATTGATACGTGGGTAAATGCGTCTTATTTCTGGATCCTCCACATTTTCAAGCTCCACTCCAGCAATTAAAGTCTCCGTAGCAACAATTTCATTCAAGCATTTAAAGTAATCATCGTCACGAAATGATATGTTTGCTAGCTGGAATAATGTCGTAACGTACTGAAGTTGTATCGTGGTTCTTTCCAATGCCTCTACATTTTGTTTGCGAAGCATCAGTTCGAGAATTCGCAACCCTTGTTTGGCTTGGTTCTTTTCAAGTGAATCAAGCTTCTTCATCAATGTATTGTAATCCTGTACACATTGATCCGATTTTGATTGTATTTTCTCAATGTCACCAATCGCATCAAAGAACGAATCCGATGATTTTTCAATCTCCGATATCAAACTTATTTCCACGCTGTCCAAGTAGTTTGAAAATTTCTCCTGTAGCCCTGTATCATTGACAATATGGTCCTCCTCCAACTTGAGGTTGGTATTTTCCAACACCTTTTTGAATGTTCTTGGATCATCGAGCTTGAAATCAGGTTCAAGAAACACTTCTGGAATCATTGATAGCAGATTGTTCAGATCAATCTGCTCAGAGGAAGAGAATGCAGAAACTGTACTATTGTCTGAGTTGGATAACTTGCGTAATGATTCCTCCGTCAATGCTTTATAGCTCTCCTCAAATTTTTTATACTCGTCAAGTATATCATCAACAAATCGAGTCTCTAGTTGCCGATTTGAAACTTTCTTTTTCAATCTTTCTAATTGTATCTGAGGGATATCATGCGACGTTGGCGTATTTAAATTAGACACAAGCGTCATTCCACCATTCAACTTTACTGAACTTCTTGGTGCTTTGTTTTTCCTGGACCTAGCCTGATCAGATCCCACAGTCAATTCATATATCGAGTTTGGTCCCAATGGTGAATAAACCCCTGATGCTGATTTATCATCGATATTGAAGAATGTCCCCGACAGTACGACGCTCTCATTGTCTACACTTCTTCTGTATGATGTCAAAGAGCCTGTTCTTCTATGTGAATGGGATAAACGTTGTTGTGCACTGGCTGATAAAGGTTGATCAACTGAGCTGAACGAGTGCTCGGATGACTCCATTGGAAGGTCATCATTCAAATTAATGACACTCTCATCTAATGAAGATTCATTAATGTTATTCGATGATTCATCTGCCATGTGTCAATGATTTTTTTATGCAAAACTAGCTTTTGGTTAATTCGGGCGCAGGTCTTGTCCTGTTGAACTTTTTTGGTGTTTACGCATTGAAGTATCTTTTTTTTTTCTTTGGGTTTGTCAAGACTGAAATTTTTCATCCTTTTGGAATGGGATACAGACGCAGATACTCCGACTGTGAAGGCTCTTTATGTGGTAAATGATGTGGGAGCTAGAGTGATAAGGGGTCAGTTTTGAGTACTCTATGCTACATCACGAAAGCTTATTGAGGGAAGCCTAGGAAGACAGTAGGAGAGCAAAAGTAAACCTTCGGACATTTAGATCACAAAGTATAACTCCGCTGATCAATGCTTGAATCAGCATATACCGCAGACTTTCTCCACCACTCTAGACGATACTAGAGTGCAAACCCATTGTATTTCTTCGTAGTATTTTTTTACATTTCTTGAAGTTTCCATAGCAAATCAATGTCGCAGGCCCATATGTCACAGATCCGACATTTTCGACACTGTGCTCATTACTAATAAATGACATCACGTCAGATCCAACCCACACACAGTTTTCTACGAAAATCTTTCCTAATCGTTAACCCAAAACCTTTCTTCCACACTACATCTTGCCAAAAATAAGTTTCCCAAATGTCATCCTCCTCCTCCTCATCCGAACAAAAACCCAAGCCATGCTGTGTCTGTCTTGATGAAAGAAAAGAACGAGACAAATGTCTTTTGTTTCATGGTGCTGAAAGTGATGATTGCAAATCAATTCTTGAAAAGTATACTTCATGTATGAAGAGTTATGGCTTTACACCCAATCCAGTTAAGAATTGAATCTTTTGCTACTCACTTGTCATCTACGAAACCTTTTATAAAAGTTTGATGAAAGCTTTTCAGCTTTGTATATATAAAAAAGACGTTTCGAACCTTGTATATATTCAAAATACACAGCATCTATTTATATATTTCACTCGTTTGTTGCAGTAGATCCATAACTCTTGTGTCTCCCATTTACATTCCCAGTTCCGTGATAATCGCCACCCCATCGGCGTTCCTCCCGTTCCCGTTCTTCATTCAATACCTCATCGATTTCACGCTGCCTAGTACTAGCAGTCTCTTCGTCGAAATTAGGAAACTTAAATTTGATCAATTTGTTACTTTCAAACCAAACTTGATTTCGAATAAAATTATCAACAAGAATTAATTGTAAACAATTCATGAATATGGGGATGATAAACATAACAATGAAAATTTCCACTTCATCGGGATACTCATTTAGCCAACCTAGTAATATATGCGATGTAATCCAAAGTAATTCACGTTCAAAAATCTCCACTAATCCATACAAGATCAATTTGGTAATCATTAAACTAGTGAAGTAAATTGCCAATTGTTTACTAAATGCCTTCCAACTCGGATTGTTTGCATCGCCGTACTCACCGCTTTCTATCTGAGTTATATGGAGTATTCGTTTGCAAATGTAATTTACTCCTTTAAACACCAAATAGAGGATATACACTCCGATAGTGCAATCAAACACAATGTTTAAGAAATACCAATCACAAGGGTCATCTTTATCTGGGTCATCTATCTCATCCCCTCCGTTTCCGTTTCCGTTTCCGTTTCCGTTTCCATTTCCGCCACCGCTACTGTACTTTAGCACCAACACCATGAACCCAGGAGCAGTTTTGATCACTGATAAGATAACGTTGAACACATGCACACCCAATGCCCCGATTAATTGCTTACTCACATCAAAACTCCACACAGGCCACGTTCGTCGTATAGGATGCTCATAAAATCTTTTGATTATCAAGCTCGATAGACAAATAAATCCAAGAAATGCTTGAGTTAGGAGTGAAAATGTACCTATTAGTTCACATTTCCCATCGTCGTCTGGTGGAGACGGCGTTATTTTGTGACTTGAAAGTGGCAATACTGTAAACGGCATGTAGTACTGAGGAAATGGTCAGCTGGTATGGTATAGGGTGTAAGTCTCTCGTGGTTAAAGGAAGGCAAGGTATATATCACAAATAGCAAGAATGAAATCTAGAGGGGCGGGATTGTACTCTTTCTTTTTTTTTTTACAACCTTTTAGTGCATGTCGCAAAAAAGAATATCGTGCGTCATGCGTCGGAGGAAAGCACGTTTTTGAACCTGGCTGCACTACATTATTCAAATGAAGAAATTGGTTCTCTACTCGATAGATCTTTTTCATTTATTTCAAATCTATGTTTACACCACTATAATTCTGGGTTATAGCACTCGTGAGTCCCACGCACTAATTCCCTCTAGTTCTTATTCTCTGTTAATGGGTTATGTCCATGGAAAATCAGTTCTGCCAAAGCTTGGCTCAGCCTTCGAGTGCCTATGCTCAATCCTTCTTCTTCTTCTTCATCTGAATCACTTTCAGAGTCACTCAACTGGAATGGCATGTGCATAGCTTGAGAATGAGGTTGGTGGGGGCTGTGAGATGTGGAAGTAGATGCAGGTGGTATAAACTGTGATACAGGTGCCTTGGGTCCTGCTAATGGTGAGGTCGGTGAACTATGCGATGTAGGTGACACATCTCCATCACCATGAGCATTGGACTGATTATATTGCGCGGGGTTGGCATGTCCACTACTATGCTCGCTATGTTCTGATGTACCAATCGCCATGTCGTTACTATTATCAATCAAATCATAATTGACATTTGACCCCACATCTAAATTTTCAGGAACATCAACGACATCAGGTGTTTGGTAACCTTGATATTGGTAAGGATCGCTAGGATACACCGTATTGTAATCATAATAATAATCATATCCTCTACTGATATCGTTGCCAACATTATGAGATAAGCTTGAAGTGTATGGATAATCCTCATCACTCGAATCCTCATCTGATCCATAATTCAAAGTTGTTGGTGGTAATGGCTTAATTGATGTGCATCGTCTGAGCGGTGGCAACGATTCTATATCAGATTGAGTGTGTGTTTGCAGTGATGGTGAATAACTTTGGCTCTGGGCCAATTTCAATGCCGGATTTGAGTTGGATTTCACTTTTAAGAAAAACCCTCCTTCGTCATCATTGTCATCGTCATCATCATCGTCATCATCGTCTTCATTGTCCTCACTCTCGTCATTTTCCAAGTCACCTTCGTATAGATGACTTCTAATCAAATTGTTATTCACTCGGTCTTCGTAGTCGTCATACACTTCATCAGTATCATCATAGTCACTATAGCCTCCTCCACTACCTCCTCCTTCATCATCATCTGAAAATGAGTCATACGCAATACACTGTTGGACAACATCATTAAAGTGAATATGCCTTTCTTGGTTATCGTCCTCTTCCTCTCCTACATTTTGCTCTAAAGCGGATTCTTTTGATACAGAATGCCCAGGTTTATCGCCCTCTTTTGTATCAGTAACCAGTGATGACGCATTTGAGTTTGATTTTGACTTTGAGTTGAGTAAATTTTGAAATTTTGCCACATTTGTGTTTGCTGTAGTTTGGTTATTGGCATACTGACTGTTTAGTTTATTCAGAAGCGCATTGTAATCAAAATACTCATCAGTTCCTTGACTTTGCTTTTGTGACTCTTGTTGTTGTTGTTTCAACTGTTGTTCTCTCTTTTTTTGGTGAATACTTGATGCCAATTCCAATTTAAGCAAATTCGTGTGACTTATAATTGATTCTTCAATAGTTCGCTTCTTTAAAATTGGCTTTGGAGCATTTTTGTTTTTCAGTTTTTTGGGTATTGATATATCTCCTGCAACAGCACTTGTGGCAGTGGGTTCGTGATTTATGTCATCCTCATTTTCGTCAGTTCCTCGATGTCCATCACCACCACCATTGGAGGATACACCATTGTTGTTCAATATTGGGCCATAAAGCCATGTAACATCGGTATCCTTTGCCCAGTTTACCACTTCAGGACTGATTGTTTTCAAATTTGATCTTCTTTGTGCCCACGTTCTCCAAGATGCATTTTCCAAACGAGCAGCATTTGCTACATCATGTTTATTTGATACAACATATCTCCATGACTTGGAGATCTCTGATACATCCCACTGGTGTGATAAATAGTCAACATGGCGTGAAGGTTCAGCTGCTAAATCAGTGTCGTCGTATGGGATCAATTCCGGAGATTGTACATTCAAAGCGGACGTTGTTGTAGGAGAGGCAACTGGTGAAGGTGAAGACGATACAGAAGTTGACTGATTGCTGTTTTGATTGTTGGCAATATCCAGCTGATCATTTGCTGTTGATGCATTTGTTGTTGTTGTTGTTGTTGTGTTGGCGCCGCCATTGTCGTTATTTCTCGGCGATTTCCCAGTTTCCAACGCTTGTTCTTTAACTTTTTCTGGGATGAATTCATCAAGTAAACCCAAAGACCTGGTACGTTTCAACTTGAAAGTAGTGTTTTCAAAATGATCATCATCTTCAGCGTCCACGTGTTGTGAAGTAGTGGCTCCGCCAGAAAATACTTCGTCAGACATTATTCTTTGTAGAGCTTTGGGTCTAGTGGTGGTGCTATTGTCTGTCTAAGGATGGATATATGTGAGTAGTTGTTTATCTCTGTGTGTGTACGTGTGTATGTATGTCTAATGTGTTGATAATCTATGGATAGATGGATGGATGAGGGGTTAGTTGTATAAGGAATTACTCTGTTTGGTTCACTTCCAATGCGATTGGGGGAGGGAGAGAACAATTGAGTGTTTTTTGTTTTTTTTTTTTTATTTTTTTTTTTTTTTTTTTTTTTTTTTTTTTCTGTCTCTCTTTTCTCTCTTCTCTTTTCTCTTTTCTTTTTCTCTTTTTCTCTTTTTGTTGTTTGTTGTTTGTTGTTTGTTGTTTGTTGTTTGTTATTGTTCTCTTTGCACTGTAAGCTTTAATTACAGCGAGAAATTAGAAAGGAGTAGAAGAGGGTTGGCTGGACATGAGTATGAGGAATACTATCTACGCAGTCAAATGCCACTTGCGATTATTAGGTAAGTCAGTAGAAAACACTTTGCGTTTGATGCTAGCGGAAATCATGGACCACCGACAGCTATAGCAAGCTGAGGTACTTTTGTCTCTATTCTACCTCTCACAAAGCCAAACCCAAAGTGCACCTAAACCTTCCACAACGGAACTCCTTCAATGACTTCAAGATAGCTCCTTGTGGGAAGAATACATGGAAGAGGCACTCCCATTACTTTACTGTTGTAGCATCTTCCACAGCCTAAAGAATGCTCAGCTGTTTTAGAATACATTCTTTGTGCATTTTCGTTTTTTTTTTTCGTTATGGAGGAGGAGGGGTAAAAAGCGTTTGAAGGTCAGACGAAACCTTATAAGCGGGTTCATTCAAGTTGACTCGGATTTAGGTACCTCCACTCAACTATTTTTTCGATAACAACGCCAGCAGTTTAGATGCAACTTTGAAAGCTCATCACCCAACTTTTTTTTACACTACTCAGCATATTAATTAATCTAGGTTAATGGCCTATTGCTTCAACCTCAACCACAAAAAGTTATGTACAACAGACAAAATAAAAAAAAAAAAATGACGTGACAAAATTGAAAAGACGATGAAGACATCCACCTTGTCCCCAATTGCCTCAACATGACGTAGAGTGTATCAGAAGAAGCAATCTAACGTATATGTATCTCTAGACTAATTTTTGCTCAGCGTTTGAAGTACTTGACCTGAATCTATACGTTAACAAAAGGATCTACTGAGATGCTGAGCTCCACCAATTCTGCTTCGTAAAATTCGAAATGAATGATCAAGAAAATTACAGCTTGACACTAGCGAGGTAGTTTACTTCTTACGGAAGCCAAGCTTGTCCTATAAATCTCTTTAGTGAGGGTTTCGACTTTTCTCAAAGTTACTCGTTGGGGTCTTTTTGCTGAAAAATAATAATAAAAATAAAAACCAAAATTAATTAATCCGATTTGTGGGGATGGACAAACTCGGAAAAGATGATCCGTTTTGTGTCATACTTTCAGTTCTCGTAAATTACAATACTCATTTACAACTAGTTGAAGACAGCATGAAAATCACGATTGTATCAACAAGCAACCTTTGTATAACACAGATCGCAACAGCCGTCCCAAACTTCTTACTCAAAATTGTCCTATATAGGTTCTGTTTCCATTAATATGACAATAATCAATAACACGTCGAAGTGTATCCACTATCGGTGCATTTAAATCACCATATAAATAATTACAGAATGCCAATTCATCCATCTTGGTTTTTCCATCAACAATTGGTATCCTAGTCAAGTCGCAAAACCTCCAAAAACGTCCTTGTGTTGAACAAATCATATTAGTCTTGATCAAGGTGTCATCATCGTTCAAATTAATGACAAATTCTTCAACTAGGTTATTACCTACTTTAAGTTTAGCTTTATCCAAATCATTTAATTTCATTTCAACTCCCATTCCTAACGCTAGCAATGAAAATCTATCAACTTCATTCTCAATATATTTGTCGCGGTATATTCGAAATAACAATTCCACAATGTATCTAGTTATTGTTTCATTTAGATTGAATTGTAATAACCCGACTCGTGTAAGCAACTGCCTGGCCATTTCATTACCGGAGTTTTGGATACTCCCTACTGCCAATAATAATAGTCTTGACAAACAATGTTTAAATTGATTCTCGGCAACATCTCTATTGTGAACAAAATTGTTAATCAAATCCTGCTCCAAGTCACCACTTATTGTTTCAGGCTGTGGCAATTGTTTGGGTTGCAACATCTCATCTACAAATACTTGTAGTTGTGGTACAAACACATCAATCTTGTCCATTTGTGACATGGTCAAATCATCAATCACCGTTGGGATGGTTGTGAAATTTTCAAGATAGAAACAGGCAAGCTTAGCAATAGATGTATTGATTACTGGGTGTTTGAGCAGCCCCATAGATGATTCGAGTTGGATAAATGTCAAACTGACACTAAGTTCAGACGGTATTCTGAAATGGAGTGCATTTTTGGGTAAAACTTTGTACACCACCGCTAGTATTTTGTCGGAAATTGGTTGAATGCCATGTAGGATCATGCTGCCTTCTGTTGTGGCATCTTCCAAGGACATTTGAAACATATTCAATGCCCTATCCTTGAACAATGACCATGACAAGTCATTAGCCACCTTTGATATGCAACTTCTATCAAACTTGATTGTGAGAATAGTTGAATCTTCATAAGCCAACATAATAAGCAATGTTTCGCCCATTCCGGTGACAATAGACGTACATGTGTACCAAGTTTCTGTATCATATTCGTAGATGTTGTCATTTGCAAAAATCACGACTTTCGACATAAATACAGCAATAATCAAACTCTTGCCATTAAACTGTGTGATTTTTACTTTCTGACAATAACCTTGCTGGGCTGGATAAATCTCTCGTGTTTCATCCGTAGCCACCAGTAGTGAATTATCCTTTCCAACAATCAAAAAGGTGTCCTTCACCCAATATATTTTTGCAACAACTTTTTCAACATCAATTTGTTTCACCACATTCATCTTGAAATCAAAAATTGTGATACGGTTATCCAAGTCAACAACTGCCAACTCATTTTCATGAAATGCAAAAAACTTGATTTTCAATTGCCTAAACTCTTTGCCACTAACATACCATTTCCCTTCATGAAACGGAATATCGTATAATTTCACCAATGCTTCAAAAACATTCATCTTTATTTTGTAGTTGTATATCTGATTGTGATTTTCTCTACCCAACACCAAGACTTCTCCCGTGTTGAACAATACTCCTAACCACGAATCTCTTGTATGTGGATTGATCGAAGTCCATTGATGTTCAACAATGATTGGATCTTGAACAGTGATATTATAAGGCTCATCACCATTTTTAAACACAACGTCCTTAAATCGGCCCACTGGTAAACTACTAACTGCTTCCGAGTACAATATAGTCCCCACAGAAAAAATTTCCTTGGTATTTAATACTGTGCGATGTTGATTCTTGATGATGGCATTGTGATACGAGGGGTTTCGTGGCTCAACTATAGTCAACTCTGTATACAGGTTTAATGTTAGCTGGAGATTATCCGATAACTGAATAGGGTCATGGCGTGCCAATGCGAGGTCAACCCGGTTTAATTTTATGTCCGCGATGGTTGACATTTTTTGGGTCAATGTTGTGGGTTTAAAAGGTTTGAATATATATTTTATGCGGACTTATTTTTCTTTTTATTTGGCACGACGCGTTGTGGGATAGTATCAGCATCCATCTAGATACTCTACCCTTCAAGGCTACTTAATATTAAAGTATCTTCTTGCACTGTTTATACGACGCATGTACAACTAACAGCCTATTGTACATCGGTTACTGCAAAATGTGTCCAACAAGCATACGACGAAATTACCACCATCCATTCGCCCCATATGACATTCAACTCAAGCTCATGGATGCCATATACGACACCATCGAGAACGGTTACAAAATTGGTCTTTTTGAAAGTCCGACAGGAACGGGGAAAACGTTGTCAATCATATGCTCTACCATGACTTGGCTAAGAGATTACAAGAGAAACCATGTATTTGAAATTGATGCTGAATCCGAGGAGAGCAGTGATGATGAACCAGAGTGGGTGAAAAATGCCTATAGAAGCTCCATAGTTGATAAATCAAAAGACAAACTTAAACAATTTGAACAACATTTAGATCAAGTAGAGCAAAGCCATGGTGATAAAGTAAGAACAGAATTTACGACTCATCAAAAGATCAAAAGGCGACAAGTCACTCAAGAAGAAACATTTTTGCCTGATGATTACCACAGTGATGGCGGACCTGATTTATTGGAAGCACAAAACGTCAAGCTTAACAAAGAGATTAATCGATTGATGCACCGTGAAGAAAATGAAGCAAAGGATTACCATTGCAAAACCAAAATATTCTTCTCATCAAGAACCCACTCCCAATTGAATCAGTTTTCAAGTCAACTACGGCTCACGTCATTTGATTCTTCATTCGATGATTTGACGGAGAGGACTAAATACTTACCAATAGGGTCTAGAAAGCAATTGTGCGTCAATGAAAAAGTATCCAAATGCGGTGATCAAAGCATCAACGACGCTTGCATAGATTTACAGAAAACCAAAGAGGGTTGCACGTATTTAACAAAAGACCAATCATTAGTCAAAGAATTTTCCGATTTAAGTCTATCACGAATTCGTGATATTGAAGACCTTGCAACCTTAGGTACCGAACTCCACGCATGTCCATACTATTCTGTTAGAAAGGGTCTAGAGTCTGCTGAAGTGGTGTCATTACCATATCAATTGCTATTTCAAAAATCTGCACGTGATGCATGGGGGCTCGATATCAAAGATGCAATCATCATCATAGACGAAGCACATAATGTTATTGATTCGATTACATCATTGTACTCGGTTCAAATCTCAGTCCGCCAACTTCACAAAGTTATGCAATCTTTGAAAGTGTACTTGACGAAATTTGCCAAGAGATTGAACAGTGGGAATCGAATCAATATTATCAAGTTGACAAAGATTTGTAAAGTATTGGCCACGTTTATGGAGTCACAAGAAGTATCACCTGGCAAAGAAGTCAAAGTAGAGGATATTTTCCAGGACTCTACTGGTGATTTGGTTAACATACATAAACTAGACGAATATTTAACCAAGTCCAAAATTGCATACAAGATTGAATCTTATATAGAAAAGTCTGAAGATTCACCAGGTGCTTCCTCACCTGCACTTTTTGAAATTGCCAAATTTCTTCGTGCATTGACCAACCCTAGAAAGGAAGGCAAATTTTATTGGGATAAAATTGCAAACGAGTTTCAACTTCGATATATGCTACTAGATCCAAGCATAGTGTTTAATGAAATCGTGGCGGATGCTAAATGTGTATTGCTTTGTGGAGGTACAATGGAACCAATGACAGACTTTACCGACTTTTTAATGCCGCAAGTTCCACAGCACCAGATAAAGGCATTTTCGTGCCAGCATATTGTTCCAAACGATAACTTGAAAGTATTTACAATTGACAAGTGGGGCATAGAGTTTGATTTTCTGTACAATAGACGGGAAGATAAGTCACAGATGGAAAAATTGGGACAATTTATTTTACAAATCTGCAAAGTGGTTCCTCATGGTGTTGTCATATTCTTCAGCAGTTATAATTTTCTCTACAAAGTGGTACAATACTGGCAACAAACCAACTTGTTTCAAAAATTAACTGCTTTCAAGACCATTTTCCAAGAACCTACAAACTCTTCCAATGTCGACGCTGTGTTATCTGAATACTCAAATGTTATCACTTCACAAGAGAAAGGAGCTCTCTTATTATCTGTTGTTGGTGGGAAACTATCCGAAGGTATCAACTTTTCAGACAATCTAGCTCGAGCAGTTATCATGATTGGTTTGCCATACCCCAATGCATTTCTGGGTGAAATAATTGCTAAACGAGCATTCATTGAATCTCAAGTTTTGGCAAAAGGTGGCTCATTGCAAAGCGCCAAAGAAAGCTCCAATGAGTATTACGAAAACTTATGCATGAAGGCAATCAACCAAAGCATTGGTCGTTGTATCCGACATGGTAACGATTATGCGTTGATTTACTTGGTTGACAAGAGATATAAACAACCGCGGGTGCAGAATAAGTTGAGCAAATGGGTCAAAGATCGACTTGTTACTGATGACAGTGTTCTTGATGATTCTACAAAGTTTTTCTCCTCTAAAAGGTGAAAAACGAGGGGCATAACAAATGGTAATCTGAATCTATATAAAGCTTGTTGTACATAGCGATCACGCTGTTGCGGATTTGAACCGATATATAAAGCATCTCTTTACTCAGGTCACAGTATGTATATGCTATGCATTTACAAAAAAAAAAAATCCTCAGAGTAAACAAGAGTTGCAAAAAAATTAAAACAAAAAATAAGCAAGTGATTCGGAAAGAGAAAAAAATAAAAAATATATTGAAAAGGACGAGATTCGAACTCGCGCATCTTACGATACTAGAAATCACAACTTATTAAGCTGTAAGAAACTTAATTCTTGAGTCTAGCGCCTTAGACCAACTCGGCCACCTTTCCAATTGTTGAGTTTTTGACTGCCTGGGAAGTAGTTTCTGTGTAATATTGATAATCTCTTCTGGTGTAGAACATATAACTAATTGGCACAGATCATCGTGAATTCGTTCAAATATGTCTTGAATGACAATTTGTCAAGGCTCGGGCTACTCCTCGATGGCGGTTTCACCTCTTTGTTGACTCAAATACATTATTGTGTTTACTTGTGAAAGACCTTACAGTGTCTTCATCATCTAGCTCGTCTCTCTGTCTTGTCCCTGTTCCCACTTCATATAGATTCACAACTACTTCAAATGCTCTTTCCTGTTTGTTCGAATTTTGTTTCAGCAACTCTGTCATTTTACAATCAATGACTTTAACATTTACAATCGTAACTTTTTTTGCAACCATTTGCACCCCAATTTAATGACAAGTCGATTTACTCGTGTTTCCCTACCCAAAATGGAAAGGTGCATTTTCGAGTTGAGCATCACCGTTTCTAGGAATGAGGATTTTCCACAAGAATTCAAATTCGAAACACCTTTGAAGAAGTTATCCATTGTTGGTTTCTCAAATGCTTACTCGAGATGCATTGGAGAAATGTTCAATATTTCCATGCTCCAAAGGCTTATCAGTATTCCACAAGATGGTTTCCAGACATCAATCTCCCCATGAATGAACTTGATGATGAGTCTCCTAAACTTTTGAACTTGTCCTTAGCCGAGCTATCAGAATTCAGTCTTCTGAATTTGAAGGCGTTGCAACTAAAGAGCCATCAGACTTTGCAATCATTGGATGTTGGCTCAATCAATGAACGTTTGAGTCATATCAAGTCAACCGCTCCATTATTTTTCAACCTCCTGAAAGACTCTGTTGATTGGTGGATCGATGCGCCTAGTCCTTACAACGCCCATCCACAAATGATTTTGATGAATAAGTCGTCCCCTACTCTCCCCAGTGATACACTTGGTTACCATTTCTGGAGGCTGCCTAATGCCGTGCTGAAACTGAATCGTATGTGGTTTTTGATTTCGAGGGGGAGAAGAAAGTAATCTGCATCAAGAGAATCTACTCGAACACTGAGTGGGAATCATTCGAAAGATTTGATTGACAGATACGTTTGGTGAATCCTCTTTATCCACTTACTAACGAAATCACTAGGGAAAGAAAAATGTATAATAGGGTAGGAGATCACACAAGCGAATATAGCGGAAATGAGAGTTGAATGACCGAAAGAGACGACGTTACACAATCAGCAGAGAAAGGCAACAGTGTTTACACCAGTAAGCGTGCTGGTGGTAGTGACGTGAGCACACTTTGAAAAAGCGTGCTCCGGATGGCAAATTAACTATCACCATTCAATTGAATGAATACAAAGATTGTGTTGATGAATACCACTGTTTTTTCAACCAAAGATATTCTACATTCGAATTAAAAAAGTTTCTCGCAAATTCTCAAACTCTTTGCGTTTTGAAAAGGAAATTAGCTTCGACCACATATAAATGGGCCATTCAAAACGTTGTAGTTACACGCGTTCAAAGATGTAGACCCCTACCAGCTCAAAAAAATCTAAGTAATAACAAGCAATGTCTTGAAGTGTTGATTTGCTTCAAATCTAATCTAGATTTATATACAAGCTCGCTTATCGTACGCATTTTGCTTGTTTTGCATCAAGTGAAGCGACGAAATAGCGAAGTTCAAGTGTTCCCGACCGAGTTATCGTCGTTTGTGAGTACTCTATTTCATAAAGTAGTGAGCTTCAAGAGATACCATGAAACAGGCACGTTAGTTTCCATCAAAAGGATTACCCAGGTCAATTTCTTTCAGCAACATCACGGAAAGGTCAAAGAGATACCACCAAAAAATCCTTTTCACATCGGAAATACAACATCACTGCGCAAAACCCATTTTACACCCTTTTTCACCAACTCCGCCTCATGTCGTAAACAAGCATCGCCATGCTTATGCAACAATGCCAATCCTTTACTTGGATGTATATTTAGTACATCACTTCCATCATCAGGATAAAAAATTGTACCGCCACCTTTGAACTCATCATCTCCAGTCAAGTATACAAGTAGTGTCCATTGGGTTTTACCCTTGGATCTACCGTCTGGTGGAACTTCACATATTACTGAATCATCATAATGAGCACCGAAATGATGTCCTTGGGTATATCGATATATCCTCAATTGTGGATTTAGTCCAATTGCATATTGAAAAATGTCAACAACCTCCTGCTGCAATTGCGGATCCTCGTATGGGTTTGATGCTAGAATGTGTTTCATATATTGCCATAATGTATCGGCTGATTTCAAATCAGTTACTAGTGCTCTATCATTGTATCTTGCCGCATAGTCTTTGCTTTTGATGAGTGGAGTTGTTTCCAAATTCAATTTGGTTTCAAAAGATTTGATCAAGTCTTGACACAAGTCTGGTTTGAAGAAATTGTTGATGGTGATTATTTGGTCTTGGATGATTACGTTTGGTTCAGGGATGTAGTAGGAGTTTAGTGATTTTGGTAAATCTTGAAACTTTTTGGGGAATTCAAATGCATTTAGCTTCTTTTTGGACATGGGTTCGAGTGGGAGATGATGTGTGTTTGGGATTTTGCTTTTTAATTTTTTTTGTGGCTCATGCAATTTTGCAACAAATAAAAATTCTCATCACCAAAGAAGACGCCACTATATTCACTACATTATAACTCACTCAGTTTGTTTTATATTCAAAATATGTTTCTATAACAGTGCCTCTAAAGAAATCAATAAACTGTACACCTCTCTTGGCATCTTGTATTGCACCATACCCGCATAAACGACACAGTTTCTAGCAATCTTTTTCCAACGACTCAATTCTTCTCGTTCACTACTTAAGGGTTGAAATTTCCTAGCAAGGACCTCGTAATTCAAATTGGATATGCAAGTCATGACCAATACAAGTAGTGACGGCAATACTTTGACCAAGTTTTCATCCAACTTGTTATTGGTTATCAAGTCACTATAACTTCGAACTTTGAGTAAATCATCCTGTGCATCAGCTGGAATCAAATCGAGTTTGTTGATTTTGGCAATCACTTCGCGCCATTGTCTCTTGACAAACAAATCACGAATCTTGATTATTGAAATGAGCAAATCGCAAGTTTGTTTAGCTTGAGGAGAAACTTTGCTAATGTAGCTGGTTTGGCACAAGTTGCGCCAAATGTGTTCTGAAAGTAGAACCAAGTTGTTGTCAATTGTACCACCACTTGAAATGGATTTGTCCAATTCGCTGGTGGCAATTATGTCAGCCAATTTGTTATTCATGAGCAAAACGGTTGCTTCATAGTCACGAGCAAGTTGATAAAGTAACAATGCATCAAAAACTCTTCCTTCGTCTTCGCATTTGATAGCAGTAGCTCTGACAATATCATGTTGAAATGCATTTATATCTTCCAACCCAATCAATTTGCGTTGAAGTTCCAAAACACCCGGCTCTATAAAGCCAGTTTCAGGGTATAGCTCTCCAATGAGAGCACCAAATTCTCTTGTCACAAGTAAAAGCTCCTTTAATGCATCGTGTGAGAGTTGTGCATCAACCAAGGCAATCGTTATGAGATACTCACAAGCAACTTTAGGATCACTGATTTTAAATGCAGTTGTATAAGATCCAATAATTCTGCCGAAATTTATCTCATACTTGTTATTGGTTACAGAAATGACTTCATTTTTGTTTGAGTTGTAAACGTGGAGTGCACCATAGTATGCTAACCCAATGGCCAAGTGCACTGCATCAGCTTCATTGATGAAATCGTAGCAATATTGAATCGCCAACTCGTACAAACCTGTTAGAATCAATGTTTTCAAGTATAAGGGATTATTGGAAGATGTGAAATACTTTGCACCCAACAGAAGCACTTTACTTTGAAGATTGGTTAATGAATAATTTTCAAAAATAGATGACTCGCTTTCATTGATGATGGATAAGTGGAACCACAACCAATCTTCAACACTTAGATTAACTGCTTGAGGGAGCGATGGATTGCTCAAGTCACATTTACCAATGATTTTATAGACTGAATACTTGTAAGGATCGAAATTGACACTGGTATCAATATCATTTAAGATGTATTGAAATTGCTGACTGAACTCCAGATGAATTCTTTCACCAAGATTTGATGACAATTTGTGATCATTGACAAATGATTTCATGTATACAGGGAAATTCCTATCGAATTTATTGAATAATTCTCCATTCTTGGTGACAATTTCGTTGGCATCGGCATATAGACCAGCACGCATCAAGTAGTAAATCAATGCCCAAATGGGTGTTCCATTCACTAGTAATGTTTTGTTGACCAACTCAGGTTCATTTTTGAGAATCACCTGATGTATGAAGAAAGATACTTTATTGATATTAGTTCCTGGAAGAAAATTTTGTGGTTTTTCATGCTTGACATAAATGTGTTCAATATAATTCAAGAACTGGCCCTCCAAAAATTGTTTACTTTTCAACAGTATCTCATTTTGTAAATCAACTTCATCATAATTGGCAAATTTTTTTTCTTGACTTGTTTTGGCGAATTTTTCCAGGGTAAGATTTTGCAAAATCTTCCAAGCTTCAGCAACTTGTTTAGATTTCAAATCATCTTGTAATTTATTCAATTCGTAAAAGTTTAAACACAATGAAAAAGGTTCATCAACAAGACGTGATTCATTCAATGCATAAATGACTTGAGCATAATTTTCAAACTTCTCTCGCGATATTTGCTTCAATGAGGCAGTTTTTGTTGTGGTTAATGGTGTGAAAATATTGGCAGCTGCTGAAGTTGATTTCCATACAACTGATAATTTTGCTGCCTCTTCTTTAAACTTGGCACTGTCTTTAATACCCATTGACTTTCTTAGTTGTTCTCTTCTTGCCTTCCAATCAATGGAGATATTCGCATTGATGTAGTTGTCAAAATCATTGGAAGCTACAGCAAATGATTGTTCAATTGTGTTTAATATGCTTTCTTCTTTCCTTCTTTTGAGGTGACTCTCAACGGTTTCGGCACTTGCAGGCTGGTAAAAGGAAGTAGATTTGGGAAATTGAATCTTGTTTAATTCATCCTCGATATCACCAGTAGCAACAACACCAGCACCAGCTAAAAGATAATGTGCCTTGGCGTTGTTATTGTTGTTCCCACTAGCACAATCTGCTTCCGCTTCTTTTCTCAACTGTTGTGACTTACGTTCAAGTTCATCCAAAGTTAAACGTATTGATCCAAGATTGTTGTACTTGATGTGTGATTTGGGCAAGTTGCTAGCAGATTCTAAAAGATCTTTTAAAATTTTGTCGCTGCTGGAGTTGTCTAAAGAAGCAGTGATATCAATTTGGGTTGTGTTTAGTGATGTTGGTGGATTGATTGTGGATTGTGTTGTTGAACCAATCGTGACTTGAGGTTGTTGTTGTTGCTGCTGCTGCTGCTGCTGCTGTGGTTGTTGCTGTGGTTGTTGCTGTGGCTGTTGTTGCTGTGGCTGACCAAAATTGAGCCCTCCACCAAACGTGGGTCCACTCAGCTTATTAGCAAACATTGTCTACAATGTTAAATGTTGCTTGGTGTATATGTGTTGTCTTTCCACTGTATTGCGTTCGTTGGGTAAACAAAAATTGACAATTATTTGAGAATGTAAGAGTAGCGGTTGTAATGTATTGATGTGTGGATGCAATTGAAAATCTCATCAACCTTTCTTTTAACAACAAAGAAAATTTTCACTCTTTCCACCAACTTCTTCTTCTTCTTCTTCTTCTTTAACTTTGTCCAAAAAGTTTTCCATCACTATAGACAGTGCATTATAATTGGTGTCTATAAAACATCACTTTAGCTTTGACGGTTAGTCAAACCCACGCACTTTACAAGGCTTCAGTTTTTGAATGTTCCTTTCGCTGTGGTGAGGATTAAACCTGATTTCTAATGGGTGAATATTTATATGACCATTGTTTTTCAATCAATATTAAATGCGATGCGTTGATGGATAGAATAAAACCAATTGTATCTTTTAAGAACCTGTCTGGATTGTTATAAAATGAAAGAGAGGTGTCAGTAGGTGCAAATATTTTCTTTTTGTAAGAGCCTCCATTGTTGTTGTTGTAGTAGTAGTAGTAGTAGTAGTAGTAGTTGGTGACTAACCTTTATTGATGAGCTGATTCTTATAGAGTGGGAATGTTCTAAGTGTTGTATTCATTTGCACATTGAGCTGCACTTTGCCAGCTTGTGTGCAAACCACATCAGGATGGCTAATTTACACGAAAATCCAAAAGAAGCTTAGATCCTCTCTGGGCGGTTATGAAATCGCTACCGCGATATCTTCTTGAGTTCAGAAAGTGCCTCAATAACTATTAAAGGTGCTAATATCAGTCATCTCTCTGTAGCCAGAAACACTCAACGGAAGCTGCTTCGTCAAAAACAGAATATAACCCCACCCAGCAAAAGGTTGTTTCAGAACCATTAAATGGCAGTCTTCTGGTTGAATGCTAGAGGAGGAACAGTCCTTGCTGGATCTTGTGTAGAGCAAATTGTCTAGCTCTTCGTAATTTCGTACTTGTTATGCAAGGTCCAATGTACACAAACCTGAAATTGGACGCATTCCATTCATAATGTGATTAAAAGCTAGGGTTCAATGCAAAAGATGACACACACATGGCAATTCAAGTGAGAAAGTACCATCGTCTTCTTCCCCCATAGATTTTAGTCTTCCATTCACCAATAAGAACTCTACAACTCATGAATATTTTAGTGTCGTGTGCGTTTTAAAATCTCAATTGGAAACGAATTCTTCTTCTTTTGTGTCTTTATTTTCATGTGATAATTTGCATGTGGTTACAACTTTACGAGAACTTTTCCGAAATCAAAACAAAGAGATACTTATACTCCAATACAATACACCGTTGGGATTATCAAACAATGAGATCCAAACACCTTAGTATATTAAACCTATGGATCCACACTGCTGACTAGATTCTTCCGCAGTGCATATCGTATATTGAAATAGTTCTTTGTGTATCTCAAAACAGAGATTTCAGATCTCATACCCGTTTGAAGCCCCTATATAATAGTCTACAATAGAAGCCAACAATGATTAGAAACTCAATTCTTTAACGCTTACGGTAAGCGATCCACGCACTTGTACTTAATATGGTATTTGAATCTACGAGTGCATTAACATCCAAATCCATCAACATATGACACAACTCGATAGCAATTTACAGTCTGCAAAGTGAGTGGTTTAAGAAGCCCCAACAAGGAAAACTTTACCCGTTGCATAGAGTAATAGTAGTGTTTATTGTAAACTAATATTGAATTTTGATTTTGACTCTGAGACTTCTTCTTCTACTTCTTCTCATTGGTTTGTGTAACGATTGTCAATTATTCGTTTCTTTTTCTATGGATGCGTTTGGACTGATACTGATGCCTACAATTGTATAGTTCAATATTCATTAACTGATTCTAAATAGTATGAATACACATATGAGGATAAACTATACTGCGTATGTATTCATTAATCCCCTCTTCTTTCCCGTGTAGAGGATATCTGAATTGAGTATAAGAACCCTAAAGTCAATTATACTTGTTTTTTTTTTTTTTTTTTTTTTTTCAATTTAACCGCCTTAAAAAGCCTTTCTCAATAAAAAATTAAATAGATTAAATTTTTTTTCTCTCTATATATACTCCAATCGTATATAAGTACGATTGAAAATTTCTCCAAATATCAAATCTTTCTTTCTCTTAGAGGTACCACAAGATCTACACGTTTCACTCATTGCATACAACTTAAAAGACAGGCTCTTTTCAGTCTTGCATCTATTCAACATATTATCTCGCATTTTTGTCTACCATTGATACCCAAAAGATTAAGCTGAACAATTATGAGTAGCATCAAATCTCATGATAAAGAGTTTATCTCTTCATTTCCAGAGAATGAAAAAAACATTGAAGCTGAAGAAAGCAAAAGCACTCTTTCATTTAAAGATGGATTGGATGCTCCAAAGGGAGAGATGAAGAGGAATTTCTCCAACCTAAGCCTTGCCATGATTGGGTTTTCTTTGACAAACAGTTGGTTGGGTATTTCTTCAAGTTTGGTTACTGGTATCCAATCTGGTGGTCCCATCTTGATTGTTTATGGTATTCTCATTGTTGCTTCTGTATCTGTTTGTATTGCTATAACATTGGGTGAAATGGCTAGTGCTATGCCCTCGGCTGGTGGTCAATATGTTTGGGCAAGAGTATTGGCGCCAAAAAGATATGCTAGTTTTTGGGCTTATATTACTGGTAGTATATCATGGGGTGGTTCCATTTTCACTTCAGCATCAATGTGTTTGGCATTGGCTTTGGAGTTGTTGGGATTTTGGAATTTAAACCATCCAGATCATGTCACCAAGAAATGGGAGATTTTCATCATTTACAATATTGTCAATTGGTTTTTGTTTTTGTTTAATGTTTGGCATCGGTTCCTACCATTTATTGGAAACAGTATCTTCACCATTAGTTTATCTTCATACACAATCATCTTGATTACAGTGTTGGTTTGTTCAAGAGGCAACTACAATTCACCTCATTTTGTCTTTGTTGAATTCACAAATGGTACAGGCTGGCCATCAAAGGGTATTGCATTTATTGTGGGGTTAATTAACCCAGCTTGGTCATTTGCTTGTCTTGATAGTGTTACCCATTTGAGTGAGGAAACTTCACAGCCAGAAAGAGATATTCCCAAGGCGGTTTTATCAACAGTGGCTATTGGCTTCACCACTGCATTTACATATTCCATTGCCATGTTTTTCTGTATTCGTAATCTTGATACCATTATCAATTCTACTACTGGTATGCCAGTTCTTGATATTTATTACCAAGCATTGAACAACAAGGTTGGTGCTACGTGTTTGGGATCATTGGTTTTCCTCACTGCTTCAGGATGTACCGTTGCTTGTCAAACATGGCAAGCTAGATTATGTTGGAGTTTCGCAAGAGACAATGGTATGCCAGGTTCCAAATACTTGTCAATCATTGATCCAAAGACTGGTGGCCCATTGTATGCCCATTTATTTTCAACGGTTATTGTGAGTATTGTTTCAGTATTGGTGTTTTCCGATGCTGCATTGCAAGCCACGGCATTGGCATGTGTTTCGTTTTTGGTCATTGCTTATGCCATCCCAACAATCTGTTTATTAGTAAGAAGGCGTCAAATTCGTCATGGACCATTTTGGTTGGGTAAAGTAGGTGCTTTTTGCAATTGGGTCCTTTTGGCGTGGATGGTGTTTGTTTTGGTGTTTTTCTCATTCCCAGCATACTACCCTGTTACAGCCGAAGGTATGAATTATTTCTGTGTTGTGTTGGTGGTTTACGTTGCTTGTATGCTTATTTATTGGTGGTTCCCCATTAAAAAATACGCTTGTAAATACAATTTCAGAGGTGGACAACACAACAAAGAGGAAGTAGAGTTTCCCCATGTTTGTTTGACCGAGTGGTGATATATATGTATGCATTGTATTTGTAATTTTTTCTATTTATAATAAACATAAACGTTCAAAAACAATCACTCAGAATTTGTTACTCCAAGAATTTTGCATGTCCATCCCAAACACTTTCGGTGATGGACCATGTTGCCATATCTTTCAAGTTGTCGGGCATCTCCGTGGTAAAAGTAGTGATCAAGAAACCCATGTTGAAGATTGCATTTGAGTACAACACGGCTGATATTAGTGGAATTTCTAGAATGGCCAAGTAGTAAAATAATCCAATACCGAAAACTACCCCTATACGAGTTTTGAGCCATTGTTTCCGTTCCAATGGGGTAAATTGTACACGATCAAAGTATGGAATTAGCAAATCTTCGGCCAAGTTCCAAGTTCCATAAAATGTCGTCAAGACTCGTATCGTGTAATGAACATCCATCATTTGTAACACAGCGACAAATAAGCATGAGAAAACTGTCCCCAATTTATCCAAGAATGTTTGAAATGCAATGAAACCCAACACTGTTGATGATATCTTTTCCGGAAAGAAATGAATGGAAATAAACATCGACATGTTTAATAAATACACGTTGGTGTATCTTCTGATGAATAATCGAAACTCTCGTGAAAAATTGTACAAGCTTTTATAAGTTGAGACCCAATCCAGTTCATGTTCAACTCGATGCAGCGGCAACTTGGAGTAATGTTCACTATAATGAGTACCATTTAGTTCATCCTGATGTCTCAATTGGCACATAAACAATTGCTCACCATCTTTATCGAAAAATGAATACAATGCTAGGAAGAAGTAACTAAGATTGAGGTAGTATTTGAAAAAATACTCATATTGATCCATAAGCTCAGCTCCATTTATATGCACAAGTCCAATATAATTGAGTGATGCAATAACCAATTTGGTTAAAAAAATCGGCCCATTCAACAGGACAAACAATAGAATGGAAATCTTCAAATATTTCAGAAACAAGTAAATGTTGTTGTAGGTATAGAAATCTCTATTGAATAGTGAGGAGTAAGCTGTAGCTAGTGTAAGAAGGAAACTTCGTAGCACAATCCATATCGAAAAATGTTCGGATCGGGTGGAAAATAGAATTGGTGATGCCATTGAGAAAACAAAAAAAAAAAAAACGTGGGGGTCGGTAAGCTCTTGTGCAACTGGGGGCAGTGTGTAGGTATGGTTAAACACAATAGGTTGTCTATCCCTGGGTGACAGTCTTGATGAGGCACGTTTGATAAGTGGTATGTTTAGGAGTGTGACTTTTTGGGTTGTGGTAGGCTCTAACAAATCATTGCCAAGATTTTTCAAAACACGAAGAAGAAGAGCAATGAATTTGAGAGTCGCTCTTATGTTAATTATTATTTTCGTTTTTCATTTTTTTGCGCATTCGATTTATGGCTGGTGAGGTTGCTGCACATATGCAAGATTGCAAAAAAAAAATGGCACTATTCAAGGACTCTAAAGCAAAGGGGAGTGCATTATCTCGCTAGTTCGAGTCACTCACTCATTCATTCGGCTTGATTCGAAGAGGTGATACTGCTCATTACACAGAAAGGATGGATCTCCTTGTTTTGTCCACTTTGTGACAGTTTTCCCTGCACTCATCGATTCTATATAATGATGTTAAATGCCTTGAATGCCTTGATGGTGAAATACCACAGGGGGGGATGTGAAAGTCCATAGATCGTATGCTTCTCCATCTGCATTTCCCCCCTCTTGCAAACAAACTAGATCATTGCTAGAACCAAAAGTGGAGTGTTATGAACTTCGGTTGTAAAAAAGGACAGTTGCGATTGGGAAATAAACACCGAAGAAACCTTTATGTTATTTAAATACTATCCCTTAGCTCATCTTGAGGGAATTTTCGGTTATTTGTGGCTCGCAATTGTCGTTTGATGTCAAAAAAAAAAAGCACCGAGTCAAAAAAGCGAGTGAACTCCGCCTTTGTTCTGTTTTTCTTTTTTCCTTTTTTCTTACACCGAGTCACAAAAGTGTCCCCCTTGTGGCGCTTTTTACTTTTGACTCTGATAGATAGAGACAGAAAGTGCCGTTAGGGGAGGAGAGTGAGATACTCTCCACTTCGACAACCCCAAACGGCACCAAATAAATATCATAACTTCTTCCTCTACTTATGTTATAAATCTAAACGAAGTGTCACTAGCCCATTTTCTTCTTCCTTTCTCTTTGCAAGCTTCAAAAGACTTCAACATGTCTACGTCAAATTTGCAGCCAAATACACAATCAAACACAAGCACCGTTCCATATATCAAAACAAGTTTAATTGAAGTGACAAACCGTTTACCTCACAAACCACCATGTCGGGTATTTTTTAAGAATGAAAGCGAGCAACCTTCAGGTAGTTTCAAATTGAGAGGAATTGGTTACTTGGTGAAACAATCTATAGACAAGGCTAAAGCTGAGGGAGTATCCTTGGCCAACATTCATGTGTTTGCATCGAGTGGTGGAAATGCTGGATTAGCTGCTGCTTACCTGGCCCAATTCTACAATGTCAAATGCACTGTTGTTATTCCCACTATTGCCAAACCTATTATACAACTGAAATTGAAGGAGTATGGCGCTAGAGTCATTTTGTTTGGTAATTCAATCTATGAAGCTGACAATTACTTGAAAACGTTGATTGATTCAGCACCGGATGGGATCCATTCCATTTATTGCCATCCGTTTAATAATCCCGAAATCTGGACTGGTCATTCCTCATTAGTGGACGAAGTTAATCAGCAATTGGGATCCAATAAGACCAACCTCAGGAGCATGGTGTGTTCATTTGGTGGAGGTGGACTATACAATGGGATATATCAAGGTATGGTAAACAACAATATACAAGGAGATATTTTATTGATTGAAACTGCACAGGCGCCAACTTTTAGGGAATCAATCAAGGCGAAAAGCATAATCACATTGGAAAATGTTAATTCTTTAGCCACATCATTAGCCTGCTCATATACCACCCAGCAATCACTAGACTACTTCCATGAGAAACTGGCAGGAATAGATACAACTTTGGAAGTGATTGACGACCTTGATGCACTCCGTGCATGTGTAGCTTACAAGAGATGTTGCGGCAAGACAGTGGAGCCTGCGTGTGGAGCTGCTTTATCCGTGTGTTACGATAGAATAGATTTGTTATACAAGAGCCTTTCACATTTGCAGCAAGATGATATTTTGGTGATCGTTGTTTGTGGAGGTTCATGTACCACCGACTCTGACTTGAAACATTACGAAATGGCAATTAGGAAAGCAGAATCAAGACTTTAGAGATTGAGTAGTTACTCGTTTTAAATATTTTCAGTAGCGATGTAGTTATTTTAATGTGAGTGTTTACGTTTGGCTTTGGTTGTAAAAATTTCTTGTGATTTCAATTCTTGACTTATTGTTGGGTCGAGGGGGGGTGGTTTACGAGGTCTTGAAACATTCGTGCGAAATAATAAATATGTGGAACCTGACTTAAATATTAGTCTGATATATAACTCATAAGTAATTTATTGAAAAATTAATTTTGTGAAATATGGAGAGTTGACCGAGTTGGTTAAGGTGACAGACTTAAGTTGGAGGATTAATTTC
>OGTC01000095.1_pt1 | contig 63065 bp, 39 predicted proteins | sample 1574531 | NCBI WGS metagenome assembly OGTC01 (sample SAMN03295859, study PRJEB24534) | human gut metagenome | isolation source: fecal sample 2 from infant 9 | host: Homo sapiens | place: USA: Pittsburgh, PA | collected 2014-07 | reverse complement strand
ACGTAATTTTTCAAAATAACAAGATAAACATAATGTAAAATAGTGAATCATTCGCTCAAAAAGTGGGGGGGGGGGAAATATACAGGGTGGTGTTTTGTTATTTGACATCCGATAGAGACTATTTATATGTCTGCAATCTGCTCATGTAATTGCATAACTCTTTTCAATTTATCATCGAAACATCAACAATGTCATCATCACCAGACAACGCAAAACAAGAGACTGCTCACGTCTCAGAATGTTCATCGGATCAAGAACTGCACTCAGAGAATGATATCTTTAATGAGAAACCCGAGTTGACCCTTCCTGTTATCAAACACTATTTCGCAACAAGACTCACTACTCTATTTGATTTGCCTGTCTATCACTCAGAACACAGATGGTATGAGCTTCTTAATCCTGTCCCAGGTTTGAAAGAGATGACTTTGAGAGATTGGAACTATTACGGATTGGGATGGTTTGGTTGGGTTTTGGATGCTATGGATTTCTTTTGTGTTTCCGTTGCGTTGCCTGAAATTGCCCTCACTTTGAACTCAAGTGTTGCTGATATTACTTGGGGTGTTACTTTGGTTTTGATGCTTAGAGCTGTTGGTGCTATTTTGTTTGGTATTGCTTCTGACAAGTTTGGTAGAAAGAAATGTTATATTGCCATTTGTATTATGTTCACATTTGTTGAAACTGGTACTGGGTTTGTGCAAACATATCAACAATTCCTTGGAGTTCGTGCTATTTTCGGAATATTGATGGGTAGTATGTTGCCCGTGTGTATGGTGACTGCAATGGAAAGTCAGCCATTACGTGCAAGAAGTATTTTGTCAGGATTGTTTTCACCAGGTTATTGTGTTGGATACATTATGGCATTGGTTTGGTACAAGGTCTTTGCCCCAACTTATAAGGTGGGAGAAGGATGGAGAAGTTTGTTTTGGTTCAGTGGTGGTTTGAGTGTTCTTTTGATTGTATGGAGATTGTTGGTTCCAGAGTCATATGAATTTTTGGAAATGCAGGAAAAGAAGAGAAAGATTAAACAACAAAACAAAAAGACTGGTCTTCAAAAATACTTCAACACAACTATTGTTACAACTTTAAAAACTGAATGGTTGTTGTTCAGTTACCTTTGTATTGCTTATGCTGGTTGGAATTTCATGGCTCATGGAACGCAGGATTTGTACGTTACAATGTTGTCAAATCAATTTGGTGTCAGTATCAGTCAGAGAACTATGATTGTAGCCATATCCAATTTTGGTGGGCTTGTTGGTGGTGCATGTGTTGGAAATATTTCCGAAATTTTTGGAAGAAGATTATCAGCCATTATTGCAACAATTTGCTGTGGAGCTTTTGTTTATCCGTCTTTCTACAACGCTGACAAAAACTGGGGCGCTTATGTTGTGTTGATTGGATTCACAATGGCTTCTTGGGGTGTGTCATCAGCTTACGCTTTGGAGTTGGTAAACAAAGCACACAGAACTTTGTTGATTGGATTGGCATACCAAATTGGTAATTTGATCAGTGCCGGTAGTGCTACTATTCAAGCCCAGCTTGGTGAGAAATACCCCATTCCAGGTGCTGCTCCTGGTGTTTTCGATTATGGAAAAGTCATGTGTATTTTCTGTGGAGCCGTCTTTGCAGTAATGGTTGTCATTTTGGCGTTGGGACCAGAGAAGTTTCATAGAAATTTGAAAATGGTTGCAGCTGATTATGGTGCAGACCCAGATATTGAAGAAGACTTGGATTTGGACAAGCCAGATAATGAAAGGAGAAAGTAAAATGTGTTATATGATAGATTTTAGAATAATTTCAATACAACATGTCCAAGTACCGATTTATTTGAGCTAAGATGTATTATCTATTCGATAAAAAACCTTTGTAATATATAGATCACTAGTAAGCTATTGAAGCAAACCACATTGTGGTCACGTTTTTGGATCTACGTGTATCGTAAAGTCTGGCTGTTTTTCATTTAATATCACTTTGTTAAATTCAAATCGAGCTCCGCTACTTAAGATCCTATATATAAGCAAAAAATGTATCTGCTATGTGATAAATTTCAGACAACCAAGTTGGTACCACGACCTTGCCACCACCCGAATCACTTCTTGTGCTCAACACAGTTGCTGTATCATTACCACTTGAACTTGATATTACAGCGGACGTGCTTTTTGGTTCTTGCCATCTTGTTCTCGAAGCAGGTGGTTCGCCACCAATAAATGTCTTTGCAATGTTCTCTCCAGCCATATCAGCCGGTTGATAGATCTTCTCTTGTAGTGAATTGAAAGCTGCAGCCTGTCCAAAAAAGGGAGCAACAATGGCAAAGGAGGTGGTGGATGCGATAAGCAAAGCAATGAAGTTGATTAGTGTGAATTGCCTCATGAGTATTCAAAGTTGAGTTGGTTTGGTCTTTTTGCAAAAGTTCATTGTGGAAAACATCAAGTCAATTTATATATAAACACGTGGCTTGCCATGGGGGAAACCTATGGTGGCAAAAAGTTTTGATTGTTAGCCGTGTGACACAACCTTCGGTGTTTGTTATTGTTTACTTTTAAAATCATGACTAACTTTCCTAACTCCGTGTAAACATGGGTGCGAAAACATTTAGGCCCTGCTGCATCGAAACGTTTCCTTTGAAAAATACGAACGGAATTTTCGTCTGAATTAGGAAATGGGCACGGCGTATGGTATTTTAATACTCTCTGCTTAATACAGTAGTTCCAAAAACTTCATCTACGAGATTCTCTTCTGTCAATAGGTATACTCTTTATTCAAAGAAACTATAAGATTAGAAAAATTATCCAATAATCAAGTACGAACACATTATTAGATGGTGCAACTCCTTTGGAGGTGGAAGAAGACAATGGCTCAATCAGTGTGGTTGAACTATGCACGGTGTTGGCAGTAGTTGAGCTCGAATTTTTGCTCAATGGAGTCACATTTGAGTATGGATCGAATCTTGATGATTCAGCGGCAGGCTCAATCGGGTAACCTCCTTCCTTTCCTTCGTTCAAGACCAATTGGTGGGAAACTTCAACCAACAAACTTAAAGTCGCAAATGATAAAGTAATAAATCTCATTTCGATAGTGTTGAGAGAGCTAGTAAAACATATAGAATGATACATTGCAAAGTGTTATATACGCACCATATTCGATAGCTAGATTGTTTCTTCGTGAAGTTTTTACCGTAAGTCATACCAAATTGGTCTTCATTATCCCAAATCGGGATTTGCGATTGTACTATAGTCCTGTTTTTGAATTATAGGGACAGTAGTCACGACACGGCTTTAGCATGCTACAATCTCAGACGCGGAATTATAGTCCCAAAAACGGAAAGACTGAAAGAAAAAAAATAAAAAAGTAGGACTTCACACCGATGAAAACACCGACGTCCTCTAGCCAAACTATGCTGAACTTCGTAACCATTACGTGGGAACTTTAAAATGATTCTGCTGTTCTCACATCGGTATTTCATAGCGGAAATTGAAAGATAATGAACGGTGTTTGGCAATCAAAACGATTCCATTAAACGCGTTTTCAAGTTGTACTGCATAATAAGGAACTTCTAGCAAACACTAACTCCTAAAAGCAGCTTCAATTTCTCAAAATGAGCTCCCGGTCAGGTTTCTTGGTGCTCTGTGGTTATTGGTAATCCTCTTTGCAATATATTGTCGTTTTCGAATGACTCGTAGTTGCAACTCGCTCTTGTAACTTCATTCTAATGTGAAATCTCCTCCCCCCTTTCAAGAAACTAAACAAGACAAAGAAAGGCAAAAGAAAAAAATAATTTTCTTTCGCAATTTTGACATCGTTTCTGACGTAACAATTTCTTTTGATTCACCTTGAACCCTTACCTGGACCTGCGCTTGAGTACAGCTTTACCCCATAACTTATACTACTGAGATGTCAGAATCAATTTCTTTAAACGAGATGTCAGGATCACCCCAGCCACAAGATATCCCAGAGCAACAACCTAAATATCAGCCACATAACAATACTATTACAACCGAACCCAAAGCCACGGATGAAAAGGATCCATTCAAACTACAGCTGGAGTGGCCATCAGGTACAGTGAATCCAGAAAACTTGAATCGTCAAAAAACCAATGCATCATCGTCGTCGTCAACCTCGTCCTCCAGTTCTGGGTCGGATTTCTCGGGGCATAGTGGTTATCAGCGAGAGCACAATGAGTGTACTGAATTTTGTATCGAACTCTTCACATGTTTTGGGGTGGTTGACTGTTGCCCTAAAAACGGAGAAGGATGTGTCACATCGGTTGCCACTTGGCTAGGAAATCTTGTATTTTCTTGTTGCAAATGCTAAATTATGGATACGTATTTGAGACTCCGTGAAATGTTGTGTTGGAGGTAAGACTCTTTGTGGAGCTTGCTGTGTGGTGGTTTATAGACTTGGGTAAATACATTTCTTTCACTTTCAAAACATGTTGTTGTAGGCTTGAACTGAATTCCATTGACGGTAGAGCGGATGTGGACGACGAACGATTGTGGTATAGTAATTCGATATCAATTGTGACTGTGCTGATGCAAAGATCTTGCCTCCATATCTGGTGGCTAGTATGACAATATGGATGGTGTATTGAATGTGTTGCAAAGAAGAAAAAAGTAAGGAGTGGTAGGAAAAAATTGAGATTGAGTGTCTAACAAATCTTGCAACCACTCTTCACTTTCAACATTAAAGGTCGCAGAAACTATATCTAATGCAGGACAAGAAGGGCATCTCATCCAAAAGGTCAGTCACCGCACCTAACATACCGAAGAGGAACCGTACCCCATGTCAGAACGAGGAAGGTGCACCCAATTTGGTCAAAGTTAATCCTTATAAAATTGCACGAGCAACCTCCTTCAATGTTTTCATGGAGTATGGGGCACCTGCTGATAGCGATGGTCAAGATGTGGATCCAGTGGCTGAACAACCACCAATTGATGATGCACCAAAAGCTTCCTTGTCCAATATTCAAGAAAAAATAAAGGAACCACACAAGGGAGATTTGGTGGATAAAATCTACAAAGCTCCTATCAGTGAAGTACAAACCCACAGAAATATGACCTTTTTTCAAGGAGCGACCTCGGCTAAAAGTTTCTTGGCAGATCCCGTGAAGCAAAAGTCCAGACTGAAAGATAATGATTTCATTGCACCAAAAGGATTCGAAAAGGAAGACGAGAGTTTGGCTTCAAATCAATTGCTAACTACGGAAGTGGCGTTATCACCCAAAGCTTCTGGAAACACAAATCCGGAGATAAGCAACGACGTCCATCTGTTGTTACCAAGGAAGAGCAAAACTCTGCCCGTGAAAATAGGTGCAGAGCCCAAATTGGAAAAAAGGAAAATGGCATTAAATCAGGGGGCTCTCAACCTTGATATTGATAAGTCAAGTGGATCTTTGAATACAAACTTTATCGACAACACTGGCTCTGATTTTGTACCCAACTTCCATATTGACGAAAAAGAAAGGAATCAGGAAAGGCGTGATGCCACTGTTATTTATACCAAAAAGCCTGATATGGAGCATAAAGAGGAGCAATCCCACTGTCAGGGGATGATTGGAGATCACTCAAGTGTCAATTCTCCAGTGTCAGATAGTACTAATAGAACTCGCACTGGTGTGAAATCGAAATATGGCAGTGATTTGATGAGTTTCAACCTTTCGGGGCAAAACAACATTGAAAGTGAAGAGCCATTGAGCAAGAGAGTGTCCGGTTCAATGGACTATGATGGGGAGAAACCAACCAACGTAAAGAGTGACAATCCACCAACTTCTGTGAGTAGAAAATCCAAAGACCACTCACCCTCTCACCGGAAGGTGGCAACAATTACTTCATTATCTGTATTTGGTGGTGTCATTTTAGCGGGACTCCTAATTGCTATCTTCATTTTATCGCGTGGTACTCGCGATTCTGTCAACTCTTATTTCCGTAATGGTCGAAATATACCTCATTTGAGAGAGTTGGTCAGCAGTTATTTGCTGCAAGAGGAATCTTTTGGAGCATTGACCAACTCAGTTGATGGGTTAAGCTACGATACTAAAAACGACAATGAGGTAACCGATTTAATGAAAGGAGTCTCGAATGTTATGTTTCATGGGATTGCTTACTCACCGAACAAAGCAATGGAGCCACAATGTCAATTTAGTAAACGGGACGCCATGCTTGATTTGGCAAAGATATCAACGATCACGACACGTATAAGAACATATGGTATGCAATGTGACCAAGCTGAGTTGATACTAGAGGCGATCGATCACATGAACCTAAACATGACAGTGGCAATGGGGGTGTGGATTGGTAAGAACGATACCCTAAACAAGCAACAAATGGACATGATGAAAAAAGTTGTTGCAAAGCATCTGGATCCTGCCAGAGTGGTAAATTCTATATTCATTGGAAACGAGGTGCTATTCAGAGGAGACAAAACAAAAAAGGAGTTGATTGAGTACATTCAGGATGCCAAAAGGTTCCTACAAGTTATGAAAATTGACGATATTCCTGTAGGTACATCAGAGGTGGGATCTTTGATTGACCTGGAGTTGTTGAGAAATTGTGACGTTGTTGGAGCAAATATACAACCCTTTTTCGGGGGTGTTTCTGTTGAAGATGCTACTCATTGGATGTTACGCTTTCTTGATCTTCAGATTTTGCCTCATAATGAAAATATAGGTACCCCTATTGTTATCACAGAAATTGGGTGGCCAAGTGGAGGCGGTCGTTATCGCTACGCACAAGCTGGAATGTCGAGTTTAAAGATATTTCTCAGTACTTTTTTATGCACAATGAGGGAATTACCAATCGAGTACTACTTTTTTGAGGCATACGATGAGCCATGGAAGGAGATTTTTTGGACTGGCAATCAAAAATGGGAGACACAGTGGGGGATATTCAATGCTGACCGACTGAATAAATTTGCTCTTCAAAACATAGGTTGTATTTGAATCGGAGAAAGTTTTTTATATAGTGAATGATTTTCTCCTATTGTGTTGAGAGACAGCTTCAGTTGCATGTAATTTATTATACTTCTCAACTAACTCTTTCTAGGGTGGTAAGAATTGAAGTAGATTTCAATTGTCGTTTAGGGGACGTGTACAAGTGCACAATTCTCTCATTTGGGTGCAAAATTTTAGTCTCTCTCCTCGGTACAAACACAAACCGCACACGCATAATTTACAAAGTATCAAACCACCTAAGATTATCAAGGTTATCAACCATTTTCCAAAAGATGTTGATAAAATCCCTCATAAGAGGATTTTCAAATTTCCTTACACCACATTTACAAGATAGTAAAGCTTTTGACAGAATCTTAATCATTCGCGTTTGGTCTAAAAGAGTCATATATATATACTGAAGATTATTACTTCATATTTTTTTCTTTAAGATAAATCTTCTCGAGAACCATGTTATTTTTTTTTTTTCAAATTGCTTGCAAAATCTTGGCAATGTTGAGACCAGACTGTTCGAAAGTTCAAGAAGTCAGCTTTGTCATTGTGAGTCCTTTGGATTTAGGCTTCTACAACATGATTGTGTTTTTGGATAATAATTTACGACAGCTATTAGACGTTTTCTTTGACAAGAACAATGGCACAAAGGTAAAATAGTTTGAGTTAGAGACTTTTACTGGAGCAAACATGCTTAACAAAAGAGCTCTCTAGCTCAGTTGGCAACTTGTCCGAGTGGTTAAGGAGAAAGACTTGAATAATTTCAAGGTATCTTTTGGGCTCTGCCCGCGTAGGTTCGAGTCCTGCAGTTGTCGATATTTTTTTCTTTTTGTTTTCTGTGATTTTCTAGTTACCAACACGTTCATACAGTTTACTCCAATCACAGAAAAGTCTACATATACTTAAAATCATAAGGGCGTTTATTGTTTTTAATCCTGCTGTCTACCTTCTTCCTCATCACGCAAATTTTTCAACCGATTGTCAATGATTGCATTAACATCTTCATCCAGATCCATCAGAGACTTCCTCTTCTTGATTCTAAGAGCCTTGGGAAGTGACCAACTTCTTTCCTTTCGAGTTTTGACCTTTACTCTCTTCCCACTGGGTAAAATCTCATAACCATCAGCATCAACAACATCGTGTGGTTGTAGGTCATTGGCATAGACACCAACACCATCGCCACTAGCAGGAAGTTCGTGATCCATTGGATTGGTACCTGCTCTCTTCCTATTGAGTGCAGACTGGCTGTAAATTTCATCTTCTTCATTATCTGCTAATTCAATGTTTTTGTCTGGTTTCAAATCAATATGGATGCCAATTTTGCTCAAAAGTTTGAAAATATGGGTCTTTGTAGTTGATGGATCACGAGGAAACATCCAGCCCTGAAATAACTCCTTGTATGCAGACTGTTCAAACAATTTTCTCCATTTCATATCTTTCTCGTATACTTGGAAGATTTGGTCATCACTTGGACTAAACATAAACTTAAACACTTTGATCAAAATGTCAAAGAATAAAGGCACAGTCACCAAAAGTAGTAATGCTGCCCACCAACTTTGATCCAAACCCCAAGTCGTTAGTCCATAGGACACAAAGAATATGGTGGATTCTTTCAGTCGGTAAAGAAACATAATCAATACATTCCACACAGCCAACCCACCGACTGAAATTATAAATGACGCAAATGCAAGCCATTGTCTATTTTGCATTTCCATCAAGGTACACTTGGCATTGATAATGATTACCAAGACTGAAAATACCAAGGATCCCAAAGCAAATGTAGTGTTATCTCTCAACCCAGTGAAACCCCAAATGTACAATGCCAAAAACTCGACCCCGACACTCTGAAGTGTTGCCAAAATCATCCAAGAAAGAAATACTCGAAGATTGAATGCTTGATACAAGCGTCCTTTGGAATAAAGCTCGGGTACAGCAATCAAAGTAGCTGGTTTCAAGTCTTTATCAAACATTCCAATACAAAGAACTGGCAACGAAGTGAACAAGGTATTGAACATGGACAACGACCAACTCTCGTACATGGATGATCCTGAGAACAAAGTGTTTCTTTGATAAATGCATTGAGTCAAGTAGAATAAAAGCTCTTTGTAAAATGTGCACAACACAAACTTGGATGTCCTCACATAATTGTAGCGCCCATTCACCAACAAAAGTTTAAGCAAGAAGCGGAATTGCGCAATTGCATAGTCTGCAGATCTTGCTGCTTGTAAACCTTCTCTTCCAGTAATTCCAACACCAATGTCTGCGCTTTGAATCATTGCAATGTCATTTGCACCATCTCCTATAGCCAAAGTCACTGCCCTTTTCCTCAATGATCGAACAGAGCTAACCATGTTTGCCTTTTGACTTGGCGAGGCTCTGCAACACACAGTCGAATCGACCTCAACACAAAGCTCAAAGAATCGAGACAGCAATCGAGTGTCGTTTTCAATTTCCGTCAAAGTTCCACCATCTATGACAAGGACACTATGAGCAATTTTCCCACCTTGTATATCTTTCAAAAATGATGTGATTTTATCCGCAACTGCTTGTTTTCCCTCATCAATAGACAATATGGTTACAGAGGAGTAATCCTTTATAAGTCGACATGAATAACCAATGTTGATTGCGGTTTCTCTCTTGTCTCCTGTAAGCATCCACATTTTTATCCCAGCTCTACGGAGTTTGACTATCGCCTCACTAACTCCATCCTGAAGTTTATCTTCGATGGCAGTTGCGCCCAACAATTCAAGGTTCATCTCAATTTTACCTCCTACGTCTTCAACCAATTGAGCACGATCTTTCAACGAGGTTTTAGCATCAGCATATTCAGTGTGCCACTCGTTAAACTCCCTTTCGGTCAACCACTTGAACGAATAAAGCAACGTACGCAACCCCTCAATTGAAAACTCCTCGATATGCTCCAAAGTTTTCTCAATTACAAATTCGTCATTGAGCACAAGTTTATCGCTTGGGATTGATTGTAAGTGGAATCCTCCTGTATTCGTTTGTTGTTCGTTGGGGGAGACATCTTCATCTTCCAAACTATACTTTTTAGCTTGTTGTAGATGCAACGACTTCCTAGCCTGGTTGGCAATACTTGCTAGTTCCTCTTCCTCTTCCTCATCTAGCCCCATCAATGCATTGTCAATAGTATTCATCCGTGGTTCACCCAAATTTAAGCTTTGTCTTAAGGAAAACCCAGATTTTCTTGACTCCAAATCTTGTGAAAACCTCGATTGCAACACCACATCTGCTTCCTGCATTTTACGCTCTGTCGATTGTATAGATATATCCCTAGCCTTCTCTTGTGCAAGTTTTGAGTTCCTCAAGTGCTCTAAAATAACATTATCGGCCCCTTTACAAATAAGGGCAAGCCTGCCATCAGGAAACTTCACAACTACTGACATCCTCTTTCGAGCAGATGAAAACTCAATCACATCCAAAACTTGATACTCTTCTACCACTGGATCATTATCAAAACCTTCAGGGTAAGTCCTAATTTTTAATTTGTCGGATTGACGATCAAATATAACGTATCCCAAATCTCTCGCTGCTTGGACCAACGCAATTTCATCCGGAGATGTAGATTGATAAGTAATTGATGCATCATCGTCTATATCAGATATTTCCTCCAACGAAGAGCACGAGTCACTGATTTTGAATTTCTTTTGCGCTTGCTTGATTGGGGAACAAGTATTGCACAATGCAAGTGACAATAGAAAAAATTTAGCCCTGCGTGAAAATAGTGTTTGTGGATACGTTTGCAAATGTCTAATTAATTGCAATGTGTTTAAGGTATCTTGAACTTTATGCGGCTGCGCTGTGGAAACCCATGTTTTCGCACTTAAGCCTGACTGCCTTATATCGATACTTTCGCGCACAATTGAAGTGGTGCTAAATCTGTTGTTTGCGTTGTTGGCACCAGCACAATTTTGGCCTTGCTGGCTTGGCAGTTTGGGAATATGCATGCTTTGTCTTTGCACCAAACTGACCACATCTTGGTCACCTGGATTCTCCCGCTCACTGACCATAAGGTCTAAATCATGTAACCAACTCACACCACAAACACTAAGCTTTCTGAATATCATTTTGTTATCAGTGAGAGTACCTGTTTTGTCACTAAAGATGTATGACACTTGTCCCAATTCTTCCAAAATGGTGGCAGTCTTGGCATCAGCTGGAGTATTCGTTTTTGGGTCGTACATATCAATATCAAATTGCAAAAAACACAATTGCATCACCTTGATAATCTCCATGGTAACATAAAGCGATAATGGGATCAACGTATTGTACATAATGATAAATCCCATCAATGTGGCGGCCACACCAGCATCTTCTTCGTAAAGATACCAAGCCTTGCTTTTGTTTTGATTATACTTGAGACGTTGTGCCATTGTTGAGAATGCAGACAACATCACCACAACCAAAACCATGAAAATGACGATATAGTTGATGTTCTTTTGCAACTTTGGCGCTTTGGTCCTTGGGTTTTTTATATTGTTCATTCTAATTTTTGTCTCTTCTCCAGTGAATACAACAATTCCTAGAACTGATTCTGTGTTTCTCAATATACTTCCACGATAAACAACATTTTCAGGACCCAAGGGATACACTTGTTCATTCATGTAAAATGACGCCTCAAAGTTGTATAAATCAATGTTGGGATCTTCAGTAGTGATCAATGTGTATAGATTTTTCAACCCAGGAGCAGTCCGGGCTCTTTTGGATATTTCCGGATGTGGGAATTTCGACTTCATATTCGTTTCACCATCCAACGCCATAGTTTCAACAAAAGCTTCTTGTAAATCGTCTCCGCTTGTTGCAATCAATATTACATCAGCTGGAAACCACTCGTTTTCGCTAATTTTAACAATATCTCCAACTTTGACATTTTTCCACTTTGTAGACATTTCTTTCAAATTGTACCTTCGCATGGCGTCAGCATTGGTAAACAGTAAGTTTTCAGAAGAAGAGAGCGAATCTTCCAAATCAGATAGGGAAGAGTTTGCTGACAAACTAGGCAAGCCAGCAGCTGAATTAGAGACACGTCCTGGGACCACTGATATTGTTTCAGTCAAAATGGTGTTGATGGAATGGGTATCGAAATTGCTCAACTCTTCGTCTTCTCTAATCACAGTAGTGAGCTTACTATTTTCCTCCTTGTCATGACCATGTCTCTTCCAATCGTCAAACCCTTCTCTTGCCATTGAAATGGACATGAAAATACACAATGGTATAATCGTGGTATATTGTCCCGTAGTTGACCAACCAGGGATCATTTGCATTATAGCAACCACCATGAAATAACAGTTTGCAATTTTGGAAAATTGTGCTCGTAACTGTTTTGGGAGAAAAGAATAAACAGTGTACTTTGACGAGGTGATGAGATTGTTGATATAAGGATCATTAGTCCTTTCATCGATGTATGATTTTGATTTGGGGCAGTAATATTCATCTTGGTAGTAATCATTAACCCCATTTGGATTCACGGAAAGGGGAATTATTCTTCCACATTCTGTTGATTGCGAAACTTTAACACCCAAAAGTTTATTCTTTAATTTGTTTAGTCGTCTCCAAAACCTATTTTGTGAAGTATTGTGCAACCGCTGTCGCTTTGACAAAAACGATGATGAACTGATACTTGATCGTTTGCTATCTATGGTCAAGTGGGTGGTTGATTTAGTTAAATGAGATTCCAACACATTATAAGGCTCGTATTTATTGGCAAAGGAAGATGATGACTCATATACTGGTAATGGGTCTGGTGATTCATCTACATTAATTTGAGGCGGTGCTGTATGTAGACGAGTTGATATTGGTTGAAGTTCAATGTTGTCTAATGGTTTGGTTGCAGTAGTTGTTTGATCAATATTGTCTGGTAATGATTTCTCTTGATGCAAGTTGAACGCCTTGTTGAACAACTGTGATCTCAAAGACAAGCCACGTTTTCGTCTAGTGTGTGATGGATTAGGCACAGAAAGAGTGTTGTTGTTGTTGTTGTTGTTGTTGTTGTTGTTGCCGCTGTTGTCAACAGAGTTAGCTTCTTGAACGGAAGCGTGGGTTGCCACATTATCCATGTCATCTTTCGGTTGCTGTGGTGAGTTAGGTTGTGATGAAGGCATATAACTGTCATTAGTGTTTTCCCCTCCATCATTGTGTTCCTTAGAGCTTGAGCTTTCCTCAATCATTTGTGATGAAAATCAAAATTTGTGAACACGTTCAAGAACAACAACAGTAGGGATTAAGAAAAAGACATGTAATAAAAGTAAATGCGACAATGATAGCGAGCGTGCACAAGGTTTCTCTTGTATCGTAGTATCAGGTGATAGATGGTGGTATTGTTGATTAAAAAAAATGATATTTGTGTGTTTTTGGTTGATTATATGTTATGGTGTACAATTTTTTTTTTTTTAATTATTTAAGGAGAAAAATGAGATCCTTTTTTTGTTTAGAAAACAATACAATAGTAATACACCATCAATGTATTATGTTTGTAGAATACAAGGCACAACAACAGAGCAAAAGTATTTACAAAAGAAGATCTATCACTTCTTGAAGTGCACACTTCAGTCCTCAAAACTTAAATGAAATAAAAGGCCCAAGTTGTGGTTGTAGTAGTTGTCTAAGCCACTCATCTTTTTTAACCTTTTAACCTTTTTTTTTTGTGGCTAGAAAAGAGATAAGGGGAATCACGTGGCAACCAATCAAAGGATTGCAAAGCCATCCATCACACAGCTGTGCTCCTTGTAAGGAAATATATACAGTAAGAGGGTCTGTATACGTTGTAAACTACTTTTTATTCTGCAACTTTTGTATAAACAGCTATACAACTAAACAAAGTGTTATACCATCTTAAACGAAAGAACTAAACTAAAACAAAAAGACTTTTTTCGATTTTCACCAAGACTACTTGGGAAGGTACCAAACATCTTCCTTACAGGTACTATTTGCCAAGGAATCAATTGGTTTATATGTTCCTGTCAAGACGCTTCCTTGCAAATTATGATAATACCAAATTTCACTGATGGACTCATTCAAGCAACCAACATAGACAGATGCACCATGTGCCTTTTGCAAAGCAGCTTCAATATCACCCAACTTGTATTGCCTTGTCACAGTTGGATATATTCCCGCACTTGCTAAGAACTGGAAAGTGTCAAGTTGTGACCATATCTCAACTGTCTTTTCAAAAAAATTGACTGCATTTTCGAACTCTTGATAGTCACCAACAAAACAAGATGGCAGTAATGTGTTCATACAAGTACCATGTTTGTTATACTCGTGTTCCCACAATGCTATACTAGCCTGATATTCAACGTTTGACTTGAGAGTATTGATCCAATATTTTTGCATTATTTTCAACAACTCTGGTTTGTCAAACTTTTCACCAATGAGATAAGTAAGATTGTCCTTGGCATTGTCAACTTCCCAATCAGGTTGACAGTACTGATTGTACGATCCATTACAAAGATCATTCCATAACCCATGAATGGTGAAGGTTGACTTGATGTCGTCATCAAATGTTTCAATCTTGCTTCTGATCTCAGCATCAAGCACTTCTTGAGTTGAACCGTTGACTGCAACATCCAACAAAGTGGTGTTGAAATCCCAAAATTGGGTTTGTAACAATATACCATAATCCTCGAAGCAACATTGGCTGTCAGATGAAATGACCGAAGTGTTGTGACAAGACCAGGAATCAGGAGTGTTTTCAATAAAGCTGGAACAATCCTGAACTGGGTAGTTATTACCATCAGATGAAGAGTCACCAGAAATTCTTTGACCGTGGAAGAATTTACCAAAGTACGGTGCCGAGTAAGGTGTAGCAGCAACAACTTGTAACCCAAAAGCTAAAGCAATTGGAACAGCCAACATTGCGGTGGAGATATATTTTGATGATGTAAAGCTAGATGGAGTTGAAAGTCATGGTGAAGAAAATTCATGGTGAATTTCATGCTCTTCTTATACCTCAATTTTTTTGATGCCGTTCTAACAAATTACAGACCGGAAAGGTAATTACGACAATAACAATGAAAGCTTTATTGTTCTTTGGAACAATACGATTTGCCACATGGGCCTTGATTAATTTGAAATTGAAATTGCATTTACATCAAAATTGAGTTTCAAATTTATGACACAATAATTTGGGGCCAATCAATTTAAGGACGAATATTTTCATTTCATTCAGATGACTACAGTCTTGTTTGTCAAGAGCGATTTACCTAAAATTTTTCCTTGGGTGAAGTAACCAAGCATTGTCTACGATGTTGAAGAGCACGTCCTTCTGCAATAAATTCTATTAATCTACAATGAACTTCACTTGAAACTAATTTTGGTCTGTAGATTTGCAGTTGACCACGTGCGCATGTGCACTATAAATATGCGACAAACCTTGATTTTATTTCATCATGTGACAATATTTGTGAATTCAGACTCATTGCGACCCATATAAGTGAGAATTAAGAGTTCCTACTTGAAGAACTTTTTGTTATGACACTAAGCATATGAAGCATGGGCAGCTGAAGTTGCGCTTGAAGTCTCGGTGAAATTTCCTCACTCGGCCATTTCCGATCTGTTTTACATAGAGTACAAAAAAGTGTAACTCTGATGGCCCCGCATCTGCATCTGGAAGTAAAAGCGGAGTTTACCACATTAAACTTGATGTATATAAACGATTGCCATACGCATTTGAGCTATCACATCAATGTCACATCACCCTATTTAAAAAATACAATACATATACCCTCCAATTTCTCTTTAGGCTAACCAGAACCAAAATCTTTGTAAGAAATTCTTTGGAACACGAGGCTCATAATTTTGTTCCTCTTCTTCAACCAAGTCCAAGTTCGTTACCAAGTCAATTTCTTCAATAGGAACCAACCATCTCTTGGTTCCATTCTTCCAATAATCATAAATACGATGGGCAGCGTATAACCCGATAACAATGGGTAAAGTAACATAAGCAGCAACAAAATCAGCACCATTGAAATCAAAAAACACGGCATATCCATTGGTGATTGTGATTATAGACATCATAAAGATGACGTAGTAGGCACCATAAGGTAACAATTTCGATTTGTATGGAACTCTACCACTAAGACCATGGAAAGCAATGGCTTTCCTCCAACGGAGATAAGTGAACCCTAAAGCTAACCAAGCCAAGAATCCAGAAATGGTGGAAATGTTTGTAAGCCAGTTAAAGACATTTGCTGAGGAGGAGGAAACATTCAAGTATGCCAAAAATCCAAAAATTGATGAGATGGCAACAGCATAGTAGGGAACACCAAATCTGTTAACAGTTGTGAATATTTTTGGTGCTTTACCTCTTTGAGCCATGGAAAAGATTGCTCTTGATGCCGAGTACAAGAACGAGTTACCAGCTGATGCGGCTGATGTTAAAATAACAGCATTAATAACATGGTTAAGCCCCTTTATACCAGCATTTTTTATGGCAACAGTGAATGCACTGCCGGATGCATCAGAAGCACCACCAAACAATTGCTTATCGTTGGAGCTAACGATGACACTTATACTCAAAGTACCCAAAGCATAGAAAAAGATTAAACGCCAAATAAAACGACGAGATGCTTTAGCACCATTGTATCTTGGAGCAACAGTTTCTCCCATGGTGGTAGATACTAATTCTGGTGATGTAATGTATGAGAAACCTGACTTGATGATAGCAGTCCACAAACCTAAGAATCTTCCTGTAGAGCCTCCAGTAAGATGCTCTTTGAATGGTGAATGTTTCCAGTACCTGAACCCCAATCTGTCATGGTTCGGTCCTCCACCAAAGAACAACACAATACTCAAGATAATCAACCCCACCAAGGCAATAATTTTTATCGAAGCAAACCAAAACTCAGCTTCACCAAAGAATTTAACCGAGGTCATATTCATAATTATGATTAATGCCAACAAGATGGTAATCCACACCGCTGTACTCACGGATTTGGTCCAATATTCAATAACAACTGCAGCTGCAGTGACTTCAGCCCCCACCAATACACTAAAAGCATACCAGTAGTTCCAACCAAATGCAAATCCAAAAGATGGAGATAAACAATCGTTAATGAATGCCAACGGACCATTTCCTGGTACCGGTAAAAAAATTGTCATTTCGGCCAACATTTGCATGACAAAGTAAACCACCGAGGACATGATAACATAAGAAAGAAAAAGTGAAGCTGGTCCACAAGTGACTAAAGCTGTACTTGATCCAACAAATAATCCAGTACCAATAGCACCACCAATAGCAATCAATTGTGCATGCCTTGATTTTAAACCTCTTTCTAGTGTTTCTGGTTGAAATGTATGGGCACTTGCTTCGGAATTTGTACGTGATAAAACTTTACCGGTTTTTTCATCAACTTCAACAATTTGCGAATTGGATATGGCTATATTTAATGATGCTGACGATCCACGATAGATCTGTTTCCGGGTAACGCCAATTTTTTCCAAATTATCCTTGAGACCCATTATTAATTACTGTGTCGATGTTTGGAATTGGAGTATTATCAGTGAAGGACAATGTGGAAGGGAAATGTTAGTGCATTATATATGACAAAGAATTTGATTGTGAAATGGTTTCTGTTTCCGTTACTAGTCAGCTAATAGATAAAACAAGAGTAACAAAGATGTTTATGTGGTATCTGTAATACAAAACATCTCGTTTTGTCCCCTTCCTCCTCCTCTCCCTCTCTTTATTGAACAAAAAGAAAACATGTAATAGAGACACAAAATTGGTTATCAATAATTGAAAAAATTGTGTAGATATATGTTATCTATCTCTCTTTAAAATTCCAAAACTTATCGAATACTTTACCAGAGTGATAATAAAAGCGACCTTCAGGAAGAGTCATCAAACATAAACACGCCTCAGTGGTTGATCCGATGACTGAAGAGGAAAACTAATCCGGGTGTAAACAAGCGAGTTGAAAATACTTGATATTTTAAGCAGAGATACAGATACTGCTCGAGCTTTCTTTTTTACTCCCCACATTTGAGCACTACTGGAACGGATATGTAAAGTAAGGTAAAGGCATCTTGTGCTATGTTATGAAGAGGATCACTTCCAATGTTACAATGATCATATTCAAATTGAAAAAAGAAACAACACTAACCAAACGTTTTTTTTTTTTAGTAGCTATCTCAACTATTTCTATTTCACTATGTAGACAATGATCTTAAGAAACCTTAAACGCCTCTGAATGGCAAGCTCTTCAAAGGTATTAGTGAACCTGAGATGAGTTTAATGCTTATTTAAAGATGTTAAGCAGCAGTGTATATATCTACCTATCCAGGTATAGCCCTTAACAAGAGGCTTTGGCTTTAGCATATCACAGTTCAACATAAGCTTCCACGAAAGAAATTAAAGTATAAAGTTTTCCCTATATTAAATGAAGTGTACGGCGTTTTTAGCAAAAAACTCCGAAAAATTGTCAATTGCTACACAAAAGTAGAAGTATTAGAGAAATTACGCCCCACTTACCGAATGAAGTAATACAAAAATTGAAAACGTATCATAATCTCGCTATAACAAACTCCAATTTCTTTTCTTTTCTTTTCTGTTTTCTTTTTTTTTTTTTTTTTTTTTCTCTAAAAGAGAGAAAGATCGCTTAACTTTACTTTAAACACTAGGGTGGTAATTAAAGCGAATTGATTGAGACCTCCTTTATTAAGGGGAGGAAAGGAAAAAAGAAGCGGGGGTTGCTCACAACTCAAAGATGATCTACAGATCCACTAGTTCTTTCATTTTGAAATCTCGTATTTATTGCACTATCGTAAACATCGTGACCTTTGTTCCCTCTTGCATTATTTGCAGTTTGCGAAATGCTAAAACGCCGTTCATGCAATCACAATGGCGAAATCGTCGTCATTTACTTACACATAAGGGAACCGCACACACCAGCAATCGTCCCTCCCCCACAATTTGGGATACATTTGAGTTAAGCAGTGGCTGGAACTATTTTGTTTATTGCGTCATTGAGTCCAGCTTAGGGTAGTTCTTTCAAAATTACATTTTTTTATTCATCAACACCGTCGTGTAGCGCAATTTACAATCATTAAAATTTATCAAATCTCATCCTGTTAGATTTGCTGCATCTGTTCTGTGATCCTACATCGAGGGCCACATTCGCTTTAAGTAAAAGGGTTTCGATAAAGACATAATGATGTCCAGCACAAAGCAGCTGCGAATGTTTTAACAGCAATCTTAACTCACCAACAAAGCAATTCTCAGAGAATTCGTTTTTAGTGACAATGTGGTGAATCATCACCTTGTATTCAAACAAACTTATGTCTAGATCATTCGGTAGCGCAGGATTTTCCTTCGATGCGCATCACGTTTTATTTTATTTTTTTCTTATTCTCTAATAGAGAGTCTTGATTTTTACAACCAACTTTTTAGCAACAACATTCGCTATATAACCTAGTATCAACGGATACTAATTCCTCTACTATAAGTCATGAGTTCTGCATCTTTGATCAGCAAATACATTGGTCAAGATAAACAATTGGAAATTATCGACAATCTTTCTACGAACTTAACTAACAATGACGACGATGTGGATATTTTGGTGGAACTCTTGCACGAAGTGGAGATTAACGACAAGAGTCTTGCAGTTCTATCAGAGTACTGTCACCAACATTTACTTGATAGAGAATACATTGACTCCATGTCCAAGTTAATCAATGCATTGCCCAAATTGGAGGATCAAATACTTGATCAAGCTACGCATTTTACTCAACTATACATCCACAAACACAAATCTGATTTTGGATTGACTTATTATCAGTCTTTCAACTTAAAGGGTGATATAAAAGAGGACCGTGATATTTCCGAAGTGGACTTAAATGTTTTATTTGCTTTATTGAGCAAGATATTTCAAAAACAAACTCATGAATCAATTCTCCTCATAGATCATTTACTTTTGTTATTGTTGGGAATTGATGAGAAACCGGTATCAAATGAGGCACTGAATTTGTTGAGATGGCGAATCAAGTTGTTGCTGAATGATCCAAATCAGTTTGACTTGATTTGGAAAGTCATACTCACATTAGAGTCGTCAGAGTCATCATACCAGCAATCATCAGCACTCACGCTTTGGTTGAGGTATCTCAATAGTAGCAATGACTTACAGAACAATACCGATTACCAAAGTTTCTTGCAAACAAACAAGTACTGGGCTGTTCTTCAATCGGGCTTAACAAGTACTATTCATGAACATAGGAAATTTTCTGCATCCATTCTACAGTTGTCAATCAAATCCATCAATAGTGATTTCAACAATGATTTTATCAAATGGGAAAAGAGTCAAACTGGGGCTTATTTGAATGAATGGGCAAGATACGTCACTCTTTATGAAATTTTGGCGATTGACACATCACTCCATCAAGCTGAAGCAGGATTCATCGACATTACCGGATTGATATCCCCCAATTCGTTGATCAAACCATCATGGGGCTGGTGTTTATTATCAACTGGGTTTACTGCAACCATTGACTCAGTTAGAAAGCTCATCATTAGATTGTTATTGTCGATACCTTTGCAAAATTTGTACCTCATCAAAGACGCATTACCTATCTTGGAGAAATCTTTTTTGACTAACTTGATGGTTGCCGCTAATATGAATGTGAAGGTAATTAACGGGAAAGTCCAGTGCCCTTTTGCTTACCAATTGAAAGATTTGATCACCAACATGGTGAAAAACTTGAAGGACGAAAGAGATATGCAAGCTGTTGCTGCATCTATCTTACGTGTTTGTGCCGATTTCAAACACAACTTTTCTCCTACAAGAATTTTGATAATGAATGGATTGGTCGAAGGGTTGCGAGAGAAGAAAGTCTTGCAATACGGGGTTCATGATTTGCCATTATTGGAACTCTTTGAAATAAAATCAGAGGGTGCATTACTCGAAACATATAGTCAAACATTAAATTTGCGTTTGTTGCTTAATTTCAAGCCAGACTTGCACAAATTTCTACAATTATTGAACAAGTTCATTAAATTCAATGGATTTACATTGTTGCGTGAAAACTTGAGTCTTTTTGAGAATTACATTGCGGATGATGAGGGATTGGAGGAGTTTCTTGAACGTAGTGACACTGTTGATTTGAAAGTGTCATTACTCAATATCTCAAGTCAGACATTTTATTTGTCAAAAACAGAACCGTTGTTATTGGCCAAGTTGTTAGAATCCGGCTTTAGAAAAGCTACACTAAAGTCGATTGCTGAGGAGCTACAGGAATTGGTAAATCTGGACGATATTGCTGTTGTGGAGTGCCTCTCTAATGCCGACTATACAGAGTTTGATTTTGCAATACCACCACACGACAAGATCCTTCAATTGTGGTCTCAAATTGAGAAAGACTTGCAATCAAAAGATTTAACAACCCTAAGCAATGTTTACTTCAAGATGAAACTTTTTAATAACGTCTTTTTAAATTCCAATTTTCAATTTGAAGATCCAAAGGTTCTAGTTAATCTCAAGAATAACTTGCTAACAAATACCGATGAAATGACTAAAATGGATAAATTTTTTTACAAGATCAAGGACAGGATTGATGGAGAATACTACACTACATTACAAACCAGCTTTCAAAAAAATTCCACATTTTTCCCAGCTGCTTTCAACACGTTTGATTCTAGCTCTTCCAGTTATAGCGGAAACTATGCCATGGTAAAGTTGATTCAACACCATCTTGAAACATCATCAGAGGTGCACCAAGATATTGAAATTGTTGGTTTCCTTTCTCAATTATGGTTCGGAGTAGTTGAATCGGGTAGATTGCATCTAAGCCAAAGGGATTTGCAGCTTTCCATAATAAAAACATTATTGCATCCACAAATCATTTACCATCACGAATCTGCATCACAGTTGAGGTTATTGTGCTTATCAGTATTGGAACATTCGAGGACAAGACGTAGTTTATTACCAGCACTCACTCAAGCTTTAGTAAATGCTCAGCTATCCAACCAAGAGCAATTTGAAAAACTAGAATGGTTGCCCGAAGTTTTGGTCAGTGGGTTCTTGGTTTATCAAGCAAAGACGTCGTATTTCAAGGTGGTTGAGGTTTTGGCGGATATATACGACAAGCAGGTGTCATTAAATACGCCATCCAACATCTACCAAGACGCATATGGACCGGAAGAAGTGAGTTCAAGGGTTAACCTCATGGCCATATTCAATTCGATTCAATCCACTGATTTTGCGCAAAGTATCTACAATTACATTGTTAAAAATGAAGATAAGTATTCCCTTTTCAATCCACTTCGTACTACTGATAGTTTTGAGGAATGGAATCGTTTACAACTTTACACGATTTTGAACTCACTTGTTGACAAGATTGAGATTGATTTTGATCTTGTTCTTCAGCGTATATCAACCGAGCCAAGTCCATTAGTGAGAATGTATATTGAATGGATTCTTGCGTACAATTTGCTTCATAATGAAGAATGGACGAAGAGAATTTTTGATGAGTTGACAACCAACATGAGTAATTTGAAACCAGCAGTTGCAACATCTTATTTACGAATTTTGTTTCTCATGATTTGCAAATTTGATTCAACTAAAGAAGGTGAAGTCTTGACGAAATTTATCAACATTGTTGTCCCAGGAGCAACTTCACTGAAGAAATTGATTCGTCATTTTTCACTATCTTTAGTCCTTTCCATTCAAAATGAAATCTCCAAGAAAGATTTACCAATAGATGCTAACGTCAAGAGCATAATTGCCAATTTGCACCACTCAGCCACAACTTCAGACTCATTTGGTCAATTCAGGAGTGGTGATGCATTGCTTTGGGATATTGTCAATGACTTGACTTTGGTGGCATTGGCTGGAGGAATTGTACTACGTTTAACCGACCGAGATGATATTGATTTCATAACTGAAGCACAATTTAAGGAGAATTTATCACAATCACAAATTGCTCATTTGAGGCATCCAGTTGGCCATGACGAGAAGGATATTTGGACTGCACAACAACTCATGAAAAAGAAACCAATAATTTCCCCTATCGAGTCCGTAACTCAATCACAGCCCTTACAAACAAAAAGTGGTGCATGGAATGCAATAATGGATGTGGATAACAACACCAGTGTTAGCAAGGAGCTCATGCGGAGTGATCTAATTGTGGTTGCATCGCTTGTCGATAAACCTCCAAATTTGGGTGGTATTTGCCGATTAAGTGATGTATTGGGAGCTGGATTATTAACAATTCATGACATGTCAATAAGCAAGCATCCACAATTCAAAAACGTTGCAGTTACTGCTGATCAATGGATGCCAATGATTGAAGTTATACCAGAAAATATTAGAGACTATTTATTAGAGAAAAAGAAGGAAGGGTATACTTTGATTGGGCTCGAACAAACTGATCAGTCAGTGGAGTTAAACAATGATTTGAAGTTTCCTCAAAAGTCATTGATCTTGTTAGGTAGAGAAAGAGAAGGTATACCAGGGGATTTATTAGCCGAACTTGATTTTTGTGTGGAGATCAAACAAGTTGGTATTGTTAGATCAATGAATATTCAAACAGCAACAGCAATAATTGTTCATGCGTATTCCTCGCAACACTGTTAAAGGTGAGGAAAGAGCGTAAATACGTTTATTTTTATCCAAATAGAACATAGAACTTTATTAGAATATAGTCACTTCACCCTGATCACTCTCTTGCTGAACCAATGTATCCAAAGCTTTGATGATGGCTGGACAATATTGATTACATAAGGTAACACATTGTATCAATACCGATTTATTCAATCCTTTAAAATTGGAGTTGTTTGAATTTATAGCAAAATTTCCATTGGTTATAGGAGTAATGACTTTGTTATTGTAAAAACTGACAACAACACCATTTTCCAAAACTTGTTCTTCTTCAACTGATGGATCAAAAATCAAATTTTTACCAACGACACCAATAGCAATAAAAATGGGTGGTTTGAACACACTTCCTATACCCTTATCCATCATTATTTCTTCAATTGTCCTTGAATTATCCCAATCATCGGAAAATGTAGGATATTCAGCCACTTGTAAATCATTGGGGTCACTAACTAATAATGGCAATCTTGTAGTTTTCAAAGCCAAATAAGTTGCCAAACTTATTAAACTTAATGGACTAGACAGGTGACTAATAATTACGCAATCGATGAACAATTTGAATGCATACCGTGATGTTAACTGTAAAACCAAATGAGGGAAATTCTGATATAATAAGTTGATCAATTGAAATTTCAAATTGGATATGTAGTTGGAATCGTCTCGATATCCAGAGATGTCAACATCAACATCAATTAGATTGGATAAAGAGTCACAGTTGGATACATCTGGGTCGATAGGTACCACTTTGGCCTTGATGCTAATTATACATTCACTTCCTTCCAGTAACCTAATTCTTGATGATCCATTGGATCCAGGTAAAAACGATGTTGTTGCTTCTAGAGGTCTGTATTGGTGAACTGAACGAGAGTCTGGTCTTATTACTGAAGACAGACTTAATGAATCGTATAGATATTGTTTTTCAGCAGGAGATAGTAGCATGATGATGAAGGGTGTGTAGTAGTAGGTGTGTTTAGGCGTCTCTTCTCATTTGCGGCTTTCTATCCTTTTTTTTTTGTTCCTCTTTCAGTTCCATCGCATTGGAAATTTTTCATGTCGGTAATTGCTGCGAAAAAAGGAGTACGAATGTTTGTAGCATCATACCTGTCATACTACTTTGTCACTATTTGCCATTTAATGTAAAAGAAGATGAAGACATATTGTGGTTCTGTAGTATGCAATAATACACTTGAGCCATTGATAACAAGTAAAGAAATATAGGGAGGCAGGCATCTCTTTCTTCTGAGGATACAAGAGGGTCACTGAACTGTATCGAAAGTCAAAGGTAGAGATCAATCGAACCTAATTTCACCAACACAACCAAAGACTTACTACTTAAGGGAAACATTTGGTGGTAACAACTAAACCGTGAAATATGGCTGACAACATCGCTACCAAATTGCACTTTTCTTTTTTTTTTTCTTTGCTCTTTGTAAAAACAACATCGAGAGAAAGTAGAGATACTACTGCTCTAGTCTCAACCTAACGAAACCCAAGATACCGTCAACTCTATTTATCTTATGTCAACCCTTTTCAATCGTCAACCACAGACTCAATTTCTTTACCCTGGAAATGGGAGTCAGTTATCCTATCAGCAACAGCAGCATCAGCAGCAGCAACCACAACCACAACCACAACAACCACCACAACAACAACCACCACAACAACAACAGCTTCAACAACAACAGCTTCAACAACAATCGTCCAACCAACCTCAGCTTTTTCAACAACAACAACAAGAACAACCCGCGTGGCTACAGTCTCAACACAATCACAAAAAGAGAATTATTCCTAACCACTTAGTACCTCACAAAAAGCTGAATTTCCAAATAAGCGCACCAGGTACCTCCAAAAACAAAAGCAATAATGAATCCCAATCATCAATGCTAGTATCCAACGACCAATTCAATGTAGTTTCGTTTGGAAACAACAGAAGAAACACTATAACAAATGGTAATATGCTAGACAGGGCAAACACAAGCTTAAGTGCGTTATTCGAATCAGTTGGAGGAGATTTAAGTCGATTCGACGATTCTATGAATGAAAGTTTTAAAAACGATGATGGTGTGGTTGAAAGTTTGGATGCGCCTACAGATGCGCCACCTTTAAAGTCTGTTTATGACTTGGATGAGGATACATTTGGGGTAAATAAACCCACTAAAAAACAGTCAGATCTCATCAGTAAAGATCCAAAAGAGTTTAACAACTTGTTCAAACGTTTTGAAGCAAGAGATGGTAAAGCTGAGAGGGAAAAAAGGGAAGACAAGACAAAGAGTGTAGTTGATGTGTCTGAAAATGCAATTATTGTGTTTGGATACCCAGAAAATACTTCAGTACAAATCATTCAATATTTCAAACAATTTGGTACGATTCTTGAAAATTTCACCGATCTTTCTTCAGGAAATGAAGCGTGGAACCTATTGAGCAATCTTGAGAAGAAGAAGAAAAATGTCAGTATCTATACCGGCACCAACTGGATAAAAATTACCTACGACAATCATAATTCAGCATTGAATGCATTACAAGAGAATGGTTGTATATTCAATGGCAACTTGCTTGGTGTTGTCCCATATCACAAAAGTGTCATTGACAAATTGGAGAAGAAGAAGGTGTTTGTGAATGAAGATATTGGAAACGGTAACTTATCAATGCCATTAAAATCAGCATTTGAGCAGGAAAAGAAATCAAGTGGGATTGAGAATCAAGTAATCACCCCTCCATCTTCATCTTCTCCATCAGGAGCAAACAAATCAACTTATGTGAACTCACTAAACCCTAAAGAAGAATCTCATTATTTTGTATCCTCAAAAGATAAGAAAGATGAGAGTAAAAACGACGAGCAAAAGAAACCAAAATTGAGTGTATTAAAGACTTTATCAAACTATATATTTGGATTTCATGATTTATAGACAAGTTAATAGATTGCAATATATCTTAAGAGCCACTGACTGGACTGTGCTTTTTGCATTTTTTTTTTTTGACCTCACCTCCAGCCTTGTCTCCTACTAGAATCAGCAGGTCGAGAAGGAGATGGACTGCGATAGAATACGGAGCTTCTATTTGGTGATGGCGATCGATGAAATGAAGGCGAGCTATGTAAACTTGAATGACCAATACTGTCTCTTCTCGGATGACTTAAATCGGGTTTGCCAGGTGATAGTCTTTGTGGACTCAATCGATGATTTAATGTACTTCTGTTGGGACTTGGCGACCTATTGTAACTGGCGTTGTTAGAGTATCGTGAGGGACTAGGACTTTGCATGCGACCGAAAGATGAGTGTTGTTGTCCTTGAAAAGGTGTCGAAGAAGCATATTCAGGAACCCTTCGAAAAGCAAATGGTGGAAGCGCCTGCATCTCTGTGTGATCGTAAATACTCGATTGACGACTGGACAATCGACTTATTGGCCGGCTATGGGATTTGCTTCCGTGTCTGTAAAATTCCTCTTGATACGTTATAGGTTTTGCCTGCTTTTCATCACCCTCCACAAATTCTTTCACCTCCTTTCCCTTTGAATCATGCGTCGTAAACACTTTCAGTTTTGTGAATGTATATGGTTGGTGATTCACTAATACTGACGAGTATAATGGTCCCAATGTAGCATCCACCATTGCATCCTTTTTCAATATATTTGTCTTCGGCTTGACAAACTTGTTATTAAACTCACTAAATGTCTCTTGGTAAATAATCTGTTTGTCTTGAATTAACCCTAAGAAGCAATCGATCAACTTGTAATTGGAAACTGAAACGACAAGTATCAATCCGATGATACTCAATGATGAAAATTGTAAGGTGAAATTGCCGATAATAAAGCTATTAATTGGGTTCAAACCAACGTACAAGTACAATGAAAACTTGGAAGGTTGCCATACTCGTAATTGCCAAGATTCACCATCCTCTATCGCGTTTGTATCATCCACTGTATCCTCTTCTTCATTCTCATTCTCAGGGTCTTTTGAGAAGAGCTCAACAATATAGTATAACAACAAGTACAAATATGATTCTCGATTAGCAGGATGGACAGTCGATTTATATTTTGGTTTCGTCTTGTGATATAAAAGTTGATAATCTTTCTTGCTAGTGAATATCAAAAACATATTCAATAAGGATACAAATACAATGATGCTTTGAAAAACATTGAATATCCACATTATGGTGTTTGTAGTTGAGGTACTAATCTCATAGTCATGCAATTGTCGTCCAGAATTAATTAATGACTTCGTATTTTCATATTGGTAGTAGTTTGAATCGAATAGTATATTTTTTGATCGTTTGTTTATTGAGTTGTAATACGACAATATTGATTGTATAACAAATGACAATGAACATATACCAATACCAGTGGGTAATCCGATTGACACTGCATATTCATCCCAATCAATTGATAATCGCAATTCATTTAAATATAAATAAAAGTCAAATGGGAAGGACTGCAACTTGGATATTAGAGACTGTCTTCGAATCAATCTTTTTGTTGATGACATCTGCGGCGGTGACCCTTCTGCGAAGCCAGTTTGTATTGTATGTTGTAGGAAGATGTTATGATGATGAAAATGTGTTTTTGTTTTTAAACTCCACAAAATGTGAAAACAAAACGAAAACGCGGTTTAAGCCTTTTCCACAAACACAGTGCCTGCATAGTTTAGGCTTCAACAAATAACCATGACTGATGATAATTATTTGAACACACAACAACAAAAGAATATGAAACTACATGCCAATATAGAGAAGCTTATGAGGGAGAACAATGTTGAAGATTTGGCATTTTTGAGTCCTTTGAATGAAGATAATAAGCCACAACAAACTCTCCCTCCAAGTCTTACCAGGCACAAGAATGAATTTCAATCAAAGTTGGAGTCGATAAACAAGGTCAAACTACCGAGTAAAGTAGAATTAAAGCTGAAGAGATTGAACGCAGATTCTAATCGATTGAACTCTCTGTTACCAAAGGAGGCCAGTCCGAGAAAACAGTTGGTCATTGAAGAAGAGAATAAAAAGCTAAAGATGGAGGTTGACAATTTAAACAGGATGATTGATTCATTGAAAAAATCCATTACAGCAAAGGATCAAGAGAGAAAAGAATTGAGTGAAGAGTTCAAGGATAAAGAGAGACGAATGTTTAAAGATCACGATTCCAACTTAGCTAGATTGAAGAGGGAGTACGATCACAGGATTCAAAACCTACAGCTCAAGATTGACGAGAAGAGTGAAAAAGAAGTCCAGCTATCGCATAGATTGGATCGTATTAAAGAAGAAAGTTTAGTTAAGGACTCAATTATCCAAAAGTTGAACGAAGAGGTTGTGAAAAAGGAAAACGACTACAAGAAATTGATGGATAACGGAAGGTATACAAAGGAAAGTCTCGGAGAAGATTCACGAGGCAGAAAATTTGATGACGACGAAGAGGAGTTGTACCAAGAGCAAAATGATGAAAGCTGTGATCAAGATACATATTTGGATGTGAAGGCAAGATTAGAAGCGAAGCACAAACGCAATGAAGCTATTGTCAATCACGTTTTGATCAAGAATGAAAGTGACGGATTGGACGATGACGCAAACTCCATATCTGGTAAAGCACGATCCACACGATTCTCTCCTATGGAAACAATGCCAGGTTCTGAAAGTTTGTAACATGTGTGTGGGAAGGATCCATAGCTCCTTGTTTGTGATGGACCCACGTTTGTTAAGTCAGGGTGTATAGAGAATCATTCATATTACATGTAGAGTATTATCACAAATAATGGAAATTGCAATGCAGTAGAGCGAAGAAGACAAAAAAAAAAGCACACACACACACCAACACAATACCAAAAGTACACATCACTTCAGCTCTAATTGCCTCACACGATGGCTCCTCGATCACAAGATCCGATGCTTTCAGACGGCTCAGTCAGTATTTACGGGCAATTTGCGAAAGTTTTGGAGCATCAACTACCTAAATTGAGGTCCCATGAGGACAATTCATTCGACGATTCAATTCTTCAAGATCGTGTACACCAACTTTTTGAGATTGTCCAACAGTTTAGCGCTATAGCATCAGAAAAGGCATTTAAAGTAAAAGAAGAGGAAGTGTACAATGGAGTTTCCTCACCCGAAGAGTTCGAGAATTGGGAGCTTGAAATGAAGTTATGGAGATTAGTGGAAAAGTTGTACATCACACGTTTGATTCCTAATGAGCTGGAGCAAGAGCAAAAGCTTGAAGAGTTGACAAGCATATTGCGTTGGTTACAAGACAACACTCCAGATGTATTGATCCCTGATAGCGAGGATAATTTGAATCCTCGAAACAAGTGGTCATACACTAGGATCGCTGTTAGCACTGCACAGTATAAACCATTAGTTGGAAAAGATATCGATCTTGATTTAGTAGAAAACCTTGATGTTGATGCACCATTGAGAACTGATCAAAGAATTGAGCCAGCTGATGAAGAGAAGGACGCAGAGATTTTTGAGGTTATTTACAAGTTTGTTCTTTTAGGACATATTAAAAGTGCAATAGATTATGCTAAAGATACTGGTAATTTTGCAATGGCACTCATTCTTACAGGAGGGTTGGATGACAGTGATGACATGAGCGATACCTTACAGCAGAGTAAGATGGTTAAGTCAACTTGGATCAAACTTGTTTACAAGTTGTCTCAGAACCCACGATTAAGTCAATTCGAGAGGTTGATCTACACGTACTTGAGTGGAGGCGATATTAGTGGCAATTTGGAAATTGCATCGGCCTCTTATGATGAGTACATGAATGTTTTGATTAATCAGCTCCTCGTGTATCAATATTTAAAAAATGAGAAGCACAAATCAGTTGATAATATTCACATACCGCCTCCACAAGCAAAATCTACAAAGGATGTCTTGACAATTGTATCCTCAGCCGCTGGAACGAATGCACAAAAGGAGAGCACACACCTTATCAGAAACATATCAGCCTCTGTGATGATCAATGAAGTTGAATCATTGATCAAAAATGTGAACAAAAACACCGATAACAATGTCCTTAGGATTTTGACACACTTGGGAATATTTCTTGCATTAGTGAAGCCATACCAAAACCCAAAAGATTTAGGCAATGCAATCACCGAATATGTGTCAAGATTGTTTGATTCGAACCAAGCCGACTTGGCGCCCCTATATTTGTCACTTATTCCTGATGAAGAAGACGCCAAAAAGGCATACTACTCGATACTTACTGCCATCACTGATAAAGAAGAACGCGCTAGACAGCTACATGTTGCCAAAAAAGTTGCTTCCCTACACGTTGATGACGATACTGTGATTGTAGCAGATGATGCTCCGAAGGAAAAACTTGAAAACGTGTTGAAAAGTATTGTTGAACGGGAGATTGAGGAGACAGCACCTTATTACAAGCAAAGCAATGGTGCAATTGTGATTTTCGATGAAGACCTAGATGATTCGATCAGCAAAGAAGATTCGAGACTATGCAATGCAGTCGATTTGTTCTATGAGAATCGCATGTTCGAGGATGCTATAGAATCAACCATTACTATCATAAGGCGATTTCTCATGATGGGTAAATTGGCAAGTTTGAAAAGATTCTCCAAAGACAAAAATTTCAAAAATCTTGTTTCGGATTACAACGTTCAGAAAATGGGTGCAGAAAATGATGAAATCAGTGAAGATACAAAGCTTGAGTTGATACATTATGAAAATTTTGTTGAAGGGTTGAGATTGTTGAGTCAGTGGAGAAGTTTCCATGCTGGCCTGAGCACTTATGATGGATCAACAGTGGAGGCGTCACTCAATAAAACCACTAAGCTCATGACAAACTTGGTTTCGAGTTGGCTTAAAGATTTCCTGGATCCCATGTTGATGGAGTTTAGAACTTTATACGTGCCTTACTTGATTATTGAGTTGATCACAATCTATGAAAACGCTAGAATGAAGGATTGGAAGTATATTAGGTTGGCTTTCAACTTGATTGGGGAAGTTGCTAACGATGGTGTCAATGATTATCTAAAATGCTTTGAAACTAGTGGGAGGTTGCAAGAGTTTTTGGCCAAAGTAGGTCAATTGTCGGCTATTGCCACAGAGCAAGGAAAGCAGGGTTTATACTGTTTATAGGACTACGATTAAGTTATACTAATCTAATTTAATGCAGTTGCCTTCTCATACAACAAGTCCACGACACCCGACAAGTTTTTCACCAAATCTAACGACGCTTCATATGCTCCATCTTTCTTTGGCTCGTCGTAAATAATAAGCCATCCATTACCTTGATCCAAAACTCCATAGAAAACCTTATCCAAAATCATTTGACTCAACTTACCTTCAACTTGCTTGACATTTAATCCAATCACTTTGGCAATATGCTCCAACTCAACACACTCGTATGACTCTATAATTTTCAACAAGTTGACTTGTAACAATTGGTCATACAAAGAATTGAAATGGTTCTTGATAATGTCGTCAGATTTCAATTCTGTTGAGTATTGAATCAAACTGTTTTCAAATTCTTTTAATGATCTGTTGGAGTACGCCACGGCAATTGACTTCATTGCGTCTATGTCCTTTGATTGATATTGAGCCATGTTTTTGTTCTTTAATATGTTATTGACATCGTCAATCAAATTCAACATAATTTTTGACAACAACATATACTTTAAAACCTTAACGGCTGTTTTGGAGTTTTCATCCAGTTGTTGAGAATTGAACCCTTCAAAACTTTCATAGAAATAGGAAAATGCAGTTTTGTAATCCTTGTCTTCCATGTTTAGTATCCCGCTTTGACAATCTAATTCTGCTTGTAACAAAGTCGGGCAGTAAATCGAGTTTGCTGACGTTCTGGCACTGGTTAATGCGGCTTTAGACTTTGCAATATTTCGCAATGCATGGTAGATTTTGCTTTCTAACAATTGGACTTCAACCAACGAGGACTTGTCATCCAACTTTTTGTACTCTCTCAACAACTCATTTATATACTTTAATGCCTCATGGTATTGATGTTTTTGATACAAAAGGTCACTAAGCTTCAATTGCAAACTTTGCCTTAAAAATGATAGTTTCGATTCCATTGCCCAATCAATTGATTGTCTTGTGGCTTCGATCTGAACATCCAATGCATCCGTCAAGTTGTCGAAGTACTCGATCAAAGTCCTAACAATCTTTGCTGTCTTTGACTTGGCGAAATTGCCTAATAACTGCCTGGAGTCTGTTATCACTTGCAATAGTTTTTGAGGTTGATCCAAAGTTCTGTAAATCTTTCCCAATTCTAATATGGCATTCTCTTGAAGTTGCAACACTTTGGCAGACGTGGAAGCTTCTTGTTTTGAATCCTCTAGAATCTTTTTATACTTGGTTTCAGCCACATCAAACTGCTTTTTGTTAACAGCCTCTCTTGCTTCCTCTAGTAATGCTTTATCTGACATCTTGAGTGAATGTTATGCGTGCTTCTGAGATATTGGGTGTGCGTGGTGTTAGCGTGTAGTAGTGGTGTCTTTGTTTTTTCAATTTGCCATCAATTGTTTGAAGTTTTCCACCAAATGAAAAGTTGAAAAGAAAAAATACAATCTACTGTACATACGCCAAATACACACGACCTTTGAAAAATCACCAGAGAGTGAAACTAAGACAAAGAAGCAAAGAGGTCAAATTGGTGAACATGTACACGGTAATCTCCAGGTTTGTCACGTCGTCGCAGAAGCTGCCGCTACTACGCTGCAGTGTGCTCAAGCCTTCAACACTTTTACTGTTTCGTTCATACTCGTCTGATCCATTCCGTGTCAAACAATCTCAACCAAAGAAAGATGCAAAGCCCACTTCCAAGTTTGGCAAATTGGTCAAGTACGTGCAATCCGAGTATTTTCAGGATAAGACTATGCCGAAGATCTATCTCAGTGCTATAATTGTGGCATTCATTCCATTGTATTTTTACATGCGGGATCGTTATTACGAAGACAAACAACTCAAAATCATACGTGAAAAATACGCCAACGATCCCAAGTCCTTAAGTGAGTATGAATACTTAGCTTTAAAGTCGTTAAGCCAGACTGATAAGTTAAGACCATTGGAGCAGAAAAAGTACAAGATCTACCAGCTCATGCGGAAAGAATTTAGACGCAAGAACTTCTTGTCAGGGGAGATGTTTAACCCTAGTCCCGAAGAGTTAGACGACTGGTATCTGAAACAAGCAAGGTTCAGTAGCAAGAAGAAGAAAGCACCTATTTTGCAAGATGTGCTGGAAGAATACAAGGTAAACTCTGACAATTCGTCCATTGCAGCACCTGAAGATACCACCGACTTTTATGACGCCAAGGCAAAAGAATATGACGATGCTGTGAAGTGGGAAGAGCGTGGAATCTTTATGGGTATAAGAAGAAGATGGTTGATGTCGCATGTCAAAGGCGACGTATTGGAAGTTTCTTGTGGAACTGGTAGAAACATCCCATATTTATCTTCGTATATTGAAAAAGTCAGGTCAATTACGTTTCTCGATTCATCAAAGAACATGGTTGAAGTGACAAAGGAAAAATTCGAAAAAGCTTTCCCCAACTTTAAAAAGGTTGCGTTTACACAAGGGAAGGCTGAGGACTTATTGAAAATGGCACCTGACGATAATTCTTTGAAATACGACACCGTTGTAGAGGCTTTTGGTTTGTGCTGCCACGAGGATCCAGTGCAAGTGTTACGAAACATGGCAAAATTGCTTAAACCAGGAGGAAGGATAATTTTGCTTGAACATGGAAGATCAAAATGGGATTTCATCAATAATCATTTAGATTTCAGATCTGAAAAGAGAATGAAGAAATGGAAATGTAGATGGAATTTGGATATCGGCGAGCTAGTTGATGAGGCTAATCTAGACATTACTTTGGAGAAAAGAGCACATTTGAGCACAACTTGGATGTTGGTGTTGAAACGACCAGAAGACCCCATCACTTTGGATGAGAAGCCATTCTTGGATAAGTTGTTTGGAAGAGAATCCAAATCATTTAGAAAGTGATTTTGTATATACGACTTGTAGATAGATGCATCATGGTACAAAATACCTCTATCGTGAAGCATGTGGATGACAGCGTTGTTGTTGAATTGCCTCTGCCCATCAAAGCATTATTCCTCCTTCCTTTTCATCTTCGACAATCTTTGGTTCTGCCTTTTGAGTACTTTTGTCGGTGTTATTTATCTCATCAAGCAATTTTTGCTCCTCCTTCGACTTATCTTCACTACTCATCAACCCTCTCTCTACTAACTCCAGATTAATGCTTTCCACTCGACTGATTTGCTCAAGCAAACTCATCTTGTTTTCTTCGATTGTCTCTGCATATAGTTTGCCATCCTCAGGTGATGTTGCTTCAGCATTTAGCTCGTCAAACAATTCATTGTTTGTCTCAACCAATTTGAGAATGAAATGCCGTTGTTGCTCCTTCTTGGACTCCAATTCAAATTGCAGAACATCTTTAATGGCCTTGCGAAACTGTTCAAGAGTTAAAGTGGGAGGCTCTGACATGATCAATTGTACATGATTGTAGAGACAAAACTTTACAATGTTGGAAGACGTGCAACAATTTTTTGCGACATGAAAATCTTTGGTATCCCATAATGCATCTTGAAACGAGCCGAGTATAACTCCACTATGATCCGACTTATACGAGGGCACCTACTGAGAACTAGACTATACACCACTGCGAATGGAACTGCAGAGACGGTGCTTCCTCAGCTTCACCCGTTGCTAATTCAACGGGCAGCATTTTTGCAGAATGAACATAAAGAATTGGCCAAGAAGTTGGATTCGTACGACCCAGAGCTTCAAATTCAATTTGATAGAATCACCCAAATCATGGACAAATACGAGAAATTCACTTCCCTCAGTGGTGAAATTGCAGAGCTTTTGAAGATAAGAGATCACGAGTTGGTTGAGGAGGCGAAGGCAGAAATGCAATCCTTAGTGCCGCAGTTGCAAGAGTTGTGCAATGAATTGAAGAATAAATTGTTGCCACCAGTAAAGTATGCGGAATGTAAAACAATGATAGAGCTAAGACCTGGAGTTGGTGGTAACGAGGCTAGCTTATTTACAGAAGATTTACTACAAATGTATGTCAATTTCGCCATATTCAAGAATTGGAAGTACAAGATTATATCGACAGGGAAGACCTCAAGCGGCTTTATCAATGAAGCCATCTTGTGTATAGATGAGCCGGGATCATATGACATTCTACGTCACGAAAGTGGTGTACATAGAGTACAAAGAGTACCAGAGACCGAGGCCAAAGGAAGAATCCATACCTCAACAGCAGCTGTGGTTATTCTCCCTAAATTATCTGATGGGAATGAGCAAAGTTTACGTAATGATGAACTCCAATTCAAACCAGGTGAAGTGAGAATTGATACAATGAGAGCTAGTGGAAAAGGTGGTCAGCATGTCAACACCACTGATTCTGCAGTGCGATTGGTTCACATTCCAACAGGCATAATCGTCACCCAACAAGATGAACGATCGCAACCACAGAACAAGGCAAAAGCGTTTGCTATATTGCGTAGTCGTTTGGCAGAACGTGATCGTATAGAAGAGTTGGAAAAGCAAAAGAATCTTCGAACTTCGCAAGTTAAAACTACCGATAGGAGCGACAAGATACGGACTTATAATTATCCACAGAATAGAATCACCGATCACAGATGTGGCTACAGCTTACACGATATTGAGGGATGTATGAAGGGAGAGAAGTTGCAGGATATTATAGATAAGGTGAAGGAAGTGGAGTATAAGGAAAGAATGGACGAAATGGTGAGTTCTCAGTCGAATGGCGATGCAAGTGAGGGGTGAGGATAGATGAGAGTCGCTATGTAAATGAGATGCGGCTGATTCTGTGTAAATAGAGATAAATAATGTAATTGCATAATTTTTGCAAGTATTGACTCTGATCTGGACTCTGATCTGGACTCTGATCTGGACTCTGATCTGGACTCTGATTTGGACTCTGATTTAGACTCAATTTTGTTTCAAAATGTCATCTTTTGAAATAATTCCGTTTTCAGATTGTGTAGATTGATCACATCGCGAGCTTACACCAAGTCGAAATTATCAAACATTTTTAATATCAAGGGGGGGAATCTTTGTGGTGGTACTAATTTCTTTCTGTAAAGCGATTGGCCCTATCACAACCTCGGATTACTCAACATAAACTTTCAACAAAAAGTTCTAGTATTAAACTTTGCAAACTAGTTTTGCCATGCGGCGATTCATCAATTATATTTTCTGAAAATAGCACAGCTTATTATAATTTCAATTGAAAAGGGTTGTCCCTCAACCACCAAGCCTTCTATTTGATGATCATGAAGAGGACAGTCAAGGGGAAGGCAAAAAGCTCAAGTTGACCACAGGGCTCTTCTACGAGCTAAGGTTATGATGGCCATATGAAATGAATTCAAGAACGATTTGAGAAAAATTCAACTCTTGTATGGATGTTTGGTAGGGCATGGTATGCAGTGAAAAATTCCTCTGGGAATGGGGAATATGTGAAGCTTCGGGCCAAGGTTTCACCATGAAAAAATGTTATTCGAAATTCAAGGAATGAAATGCCAAGAAGTGAAGTATAAGTTTCCAATCTTGTTTACTTTCTATTCACTGAGCTCAAACTTTATCAAAGTTTGAGAGTAAACGGGGAGATTATATTTCCGATTCCAGAAAAATAGAAGGATATTATCTATACAGTGGTTTCAGTTATAATTGCTCCTCATATAGAGATCAATTAGAGGATAGTTAAATTTTGTGGGGGAGCATTCTCAAAATGTAAGATTGGAGCTATTGAATCTGCATTGGGCTTCCACACAGTTGGTTTTTACCGCGAAGCTTGAGGTGTGGGTCGATTTCTGTCAGAAAGCATTGTATTTCCCTTGTTTGGCAGATCTTAACTACTGTGGAAAAGAAATCGAAGTTTACTGGAATGCTAAGCGTGGTGCTGACAAATTTCTGCGTAGTCCCGTGATAGCGACACCTTTATGGATGTTTTAAGAGGGGTCTTTCTACAAAAAAAAGAGCACGGCGATGATCATTTTACGCTGGGCTTTTGCGCAAAAGCTGATTATTACGTCATATATGATTTGACGAAAGCTAATTAAAGGATCGACACTTTTTAAAAAATCTCGTCACTTGTCGTATATCATGAGGCTTATTGAACAATTTAGCCACTTTCGGGAATACATTGTGGTCCTGCACTTCAATTTCCTTCAACATTAAACTTAGATTCGTTGATTACGACAAAAAATGCAACTACGAGTGACTATACTAAGATAAAGTTATGAGGGGTTATTGCAGTCCTTTATCTTGCGTTTCATGCAAACAAGTGTTACCAGCCGAAAGACTCGCTTACCATTACTCTGCCAAACCATATCAGGCGGATGCACATTTGAAAAGCTTATTGAATCTCTTCAAAACATGCCCTTGTTGGGATCATACCCGTTGAACAATTGTATCGATACGGACTTATTTTTTCAATTGTAATTGAAAATTCAAAGAAAAGCGGTTAGCAAAGGAGGCTCTATGTTCCAGACCATTGATTCATCAATGCTGCACGAAATACGAGATGCAGATAGTAGACTGTATGTTGCAATCAGCATTATCGTTCCCTTATTTCACTTATACTGGTTGGTGAAAGAAAAGTTTATAAATGCACGAATAAACTTTTCTCGGGAATGGAAACTATTAACGAGTAGCTTTCAGGGCTAAGGGATGAGGGTGTGGCCCTAAACACAGTGGCGGTATAAAATTGTGTCGATTTACTCACTTGAAATGCTTCTCCGTTTCGTTTTGAAATATTTCATGTTCCACATTTGATAGCTATTATGAGTCACAACGATAACGAAAAAAGTGTTGGAATAAACCGCAAGCAGACAGACTATAGCTCAAGCGGATCAGACAATTTAATAGCCACGGATTCAAAATGTGTCGAGATTGATAATGAAGGCAAGGGGTTTTCCCCTTCAAACTCTGAATCTGGGGATAGCGTCCACACTTTAAGGCCAGAGACATTAGAACGAGGCTTAAAATCAAGACATGCACAATTGATTGCTATAGGTGGTGCTATTGGCACAGGTTTATTTGTTGGTTCAGGTGCTGTGTTGGTCGCTTGTGGACCAGCTTCACTTTTTATCTCGTACTTGCTTATGTCTTCAGTGGTTTATTTCGTCATGCAAATGTTAGCCGAGATGACCATTCTATTGCCTTTACCAGGAAATGGTCCATTGGCTTTCATTAATGATTTCTTGTCCCCATCATTTGGTTTTGCTTTAGGATGGAATTATTGGTATGCTTTTAGTATATTGGTGGGGGCTGAAGTCACTGCAGCTGCTGTGGTTGTTGAATACTGGACAAAATCAGTCAACACGGCGATTTGGATAACAGTCTTATTGGCTATCATAATAATGATGAATATGACATCTGTGCGATTCTTTGGTGAGTCCGAATTTTGGTTTGCGTCAATCAAGTTGATTGCATTAACTTGTTTGATTATTACGAGTATTGTGTTGTTCTTTGGTGGTGGTCCCAATCATGACAGACTAGGTTTCAGGTACTGGAAACAGTCAGCGTTCAATGAACATCTTACTGGAGGCTCTACAGGAAGATTCTTAGGTTTGTGGACAGCCATAATTAAGTCGGGATTTTCATACATTACATCACCAGAAGTTGTTTCAACCACCATGGGAGAAACTATTGCCCCACGTGTCAACGGAGCCAAGGCCGCAAGACGTTTCATTTGGCGGTTAATATTCTTCTATGCTTTGGGGTCATTGAGTATCAGCGTTATTGTCAGTTCGAGAGATCCACATTTATTTGGAGGTGCAGAAGACACTTCAGGTAGTCCTTTCACTATTGCAATGCAAAATGCAGGAATCACAGGGTTAAATCATGTTATCAATGCAGTCATTTTGACATCTGCTGAGTCTGCAGGTAACTCCTTTTTGTATGCAGCATCCAGAGCATTGTTTTCCATGGCCCAACGGGGCAATGCACCAAAGATTTTCGCTAAAGTGAATAGATTTGGTATCCCTGTGTACAGTGTTGCTGTGTCGTCTATGTTTGGGCTCTTATCATATTTAAACGTCTCATCTGCCTCAGCAACAGTTTTTGCTTGGCTTTCAAACATTTCCACCATCTCTGGTTTCATTGCTTGGGTGACAATTGGAGCTGCTTATCTTAGATGGAGAAAAGCGGTTGAATATCATGGAATTCTCGATAGAGTTCCTTACAAATCACATTTTCAACCGTATGGAGCTTACTATGCTATTGGTATGTTGTCGATCATTACACTTACAAATGGATATGCGGTGTTTTTTGACTTTAATGGGGCAGATTTTGTGGCTGCGTATATCACATTACCATTTGTGGCAGTTTTGTATTTTGGGCACAGGGCATATGATTACTACAAAAATGGTCACACGAAGTGGTTGGTTGAGATTAAGGATATCGATTTGTTGACGAACTTGGACTCAGTTGAAGACGATGAGCAACACTATGAAATCCGTGTGCCAAAAAATATTATTCAAAAATTTTGGTACTGGTTGGCTTAATTGTATTATGGTTTCTGTATATGGTATGTGTATTGGAAGTTTTATGCGATTTAACCCTTTGCATGTAAAGATTGTAGTGATGTTGAGAAAAATGCTTCGCTTTGTTGTCTATTTGCAAATTACTCTATCTACTTTCTAAAAGCCACTTCCTCGGGTAATTCAAAAGAAACGCAAAACATTGGTTTCGTTGGACTCACCATTCGTACTTGATGAAACTCCATCTTTGTTATATCCAAGTCATAATCAATCAACTTGCAAATCTTATTCCATAGTCTTCTACTTAACTCTTTCAATGTCGGGTCTTCGCCACTTTCAAATTTCTCAAAGCAGTGAACGTGAATCCATGGTAGTTTAAACCCGGGCTCATTGCGAATTTGTGGGAATTTCGAATAGAGGCCAACATAAGCATCAAGAAAAGTCAAAGCTGAGTCAGGTAAGTTCATGACAAAATGGTGGTAAAATTTGGGCACGGGTATATCCTCAGTGGTAATCAATTTATTATTTTTGGACCTTTTCACAGTCGTGTTTTTCAATGGACCCTTATTTGCCAAGTTTTCTAGCAATTCTGCTGCCCTTTCAATAAACTCACGTCCATCCAAGTTCCATGGTTTGACAAACGTGTCAACTTTGTTCAACGCTATGTTTTCTCGAAGGTATTTATAACTCTCTGGGTTTAAATCATTAGCGAGAACAATTGTTTCCTTTCTACCACTAGGCAATGCAAATGGACCTACACCGGCCATGACATCACCAACAACCTCGTGTTTTCCGAACTTATTGACTAGTCTTTCGTGCTCAGTACTAAGACGCGAGTTCCAATACACCTTACTAAAATCAAACTTGAAACGACACCCACTTTCATTTTGCTCTACCACAAAATTATCCTCTCCAGCAAGAAGCTCCAACGGGAATGTTCTAAATTTATTGGCAATTGTGTCCTTTTTATCAACAACTGTTTTTATTGATGGGTTCTTGTCCATAATGACTTGACCTATTAGTTTACCATATGGTTTGAACTCATCCCTCAAATTCAAATGGGCAAGATGTCCCGCTTGACTGTACCCGCTTGGAATCTCCTCAACTAAATGTTCGGGCAAAATTGCTTGCAAAATCTCTTCGCTCTTCCAAAATGAATAATCGAGCTCGAGGAGGTAAGGTCTTAAATCAAGATTAAACTCTTTTACTTTCTCTTGTGTCTTTTCCGCTAAGTCCAGTACTTTCTCCACCCCCTCTCTCAATAACACTGCTTTCGAATCATCGAAATCGACGATATGCTTGATATTGCGCACATAAAAGATATCAGGTTGACAAGCTTTAACAAATTGTCCTAAATATTTTGGTTGGGGAAAATAAGCTGCTTGAAGCGGTATCGTTTTACGGAAAAACGAACGATCCAATTCCTTCATTTCCCGATTGACCGGGGGTTTATACGAGGACATGACTAATGATTGTCTTTGTGATTTCGATAGATGAGATAGTAGCTTCAAGTTCATTTGAAATGGAAAGTTGGAGCATCAAATAAAAAAGAAAAATTCCTGCGCAAATCTACTACCAACATCTCATCGTAAAGAAGCATTAAAACAAGATGGACACTACAGGCATCATAAGCATAACCAAACCAATTCCACGTGTTGAGTATGAGGATGAAGGGTCTGATGACGACATAGAAGTGGATGAGGCATCACAACAAGATCCAAGACACCAAGAGGTTCGAGCAAATGCTATAGTCACCCCAGGAGAATTGATCACAAGTGACCCAGTTTGGATGAAGGGCCATGGTACATACTTTATTAATGACAAAACTTATTCCTCAGTTGTAGGTAACATATCACGAGTCAATCGTCTTTTGAGTGTCAACGCAATTCGTGGGAAGTATGTACCAGAAACTGGTGATCATGTCGTTGGACGTATAACAGAAGTGGCTAATAAGAGATGGAAAGTGGACATTGGAACCAAGCAGGATGCCATATTAATGTTGGGAAGTGTCAATCTACCAGGGGGTATCTTGCGTCGTAAATCAGAGAGTGATGAGTTGCAAATGCGATCTTTTTTAAAAGAGGGAGACTTGCTAAATTGTGAGGTGCAAACGATATTCAACAACGGTATTGCATCCTTGCATACGAGATCACTCAAGTATGGGAAGTTGAGAAATGGCATATTCCTAAAGATCCCAAGCTCCTTAGTTGTAAAGTCAAAAAATCATAGTTATGATTTACCAGGAAACGTTTCGGTGATATTGGGAGTAAATGGCTACATATGGCTATACAAGACTAAAGCAAAATTGGCTCCATCAACCGTGAATTCTAATGGATTAAAAGTGCAGCTGGGGACTAAAGATTACACGCCAGGACAAGGTTCCATTTCTATTACAAGATTAGAGGAAGAAAGTTCGTGGGAAATATACAGTGACAAGAATGAAGAAATTAACCAACTGACGAGGAATAACATTGCTAGATATTGCAATGTGATTAAAGCTTTGGCGTTTGGTGAGTTGGGTATAACTGAACAAAGAATTATAATGGGGTATGAAGCAAGTTTGGCGTACGCAAATGTTGGCAGTTTGATTGATAGAGAGTCTATGGAACAATTGTGTAGAGAGGTGTTGACAAGTGAGGAAATGAGAGGTCAATAGAGGGAAAGTGTAGCTTTAGTTCATTGATGGGATAAATGCGGGTTTCAATTTATTGTCTATAGATGAATTGAATGATTTGAAAATTAATGCAAATTACGGAAAATGTACAAATGTATGCTTTTGGGGAAGACTGTGTGTGTATGTGTGTGTGTAATAGGTATCACTTGACGACCCTTCTAAGGTAAAGTATGTAGTACAATAGCTGTATTGCACCGCACACACCTATCGTGGCACACAACACAATACTAATAAACGTATATCCACTAAAGATTTCTTCATTAGTGTCTCTCAATTTGAATTCATGGTTTAGAAGCTCCTTTAAAACATCATCGGAGTTGTGCAACTTTGCAACGATGTTGTCAAGATCAAGGGCAACCATATTCATCTTGTTATCAAATTCACCCTCATTAAGGTCTTTGTCAAGGTAAGCAAAGAATTGCTTGTACACTTGGTAATCAGTAGTCTTAATGTCATCCTTTATATTAACATTGATTTCAAATTCATATGTTCGCGGTTTGAAACTCCATGACAAATCATTGAACGTATTGTAAAAGCAAATATGTACAAGTTTGGATGGAGGCAAATCGCGATCTTTCAACTCTAATGGAATGTCACCTTCATCAGTGACGCCCTGTGGATTGATTATAAGTTCAATAGGGCTAGCAAACCTCTCCAAGTTTGGTTGGTCTCGCAATTTGTTGCCTACACTATCCAAAATCAACAAATTCAAATCTTGTGACTGCAACTTTTCAATTGACTTTATCGTGAGGAATAGCACGTCGTTAGCACCTAGTTCGTATGAAAGACATTGTTGAAGATTGTCCAAAGAAGGTCGTTGGTTATTTTTCAGCGGTGGTACTAGCAAACCTATTGCGTGTGAAAATGGTAGTAGAAGCATCAATAGGATACAAATTCGTAGGCACCTAAGTGTCCTGTACATTGTTGGTATACGTTATAAACGAGTGACTTTTATTCAAAAGAATATATGTTTCGAGAGTCTAGACCACTTAGATAGCTCGCTGGGAAAGTGGCGGTGTTCTCTTGTGATAGTGTAATTTTGGTGGCGTGTATTGTGTGTTTGTTTGGTATTGCTAGCTATCCAGTCAAAAACACTACGTCAGTTTTTCTCTGTATACTCTGTAGACGACGATTATTGAATGGTTTAGTTCAAATACCGTGAAATTCTGAATCTCTCTCTCAATACGAAGTTTTTTTTTTTTTTTTTTTCAACGCCAAAAATAATAAAATTTAATTTTACATGACTCTCCTGCATATAAGCACTTCTCGAAGTCTCTTATGGGATAAAGGGTGCAGATACAACGAGTTCGTATTCCAGTTGACTGGTATCTCAAAGACTTATGAATTATTAGTGTTACGGAAGCTATGAGATGTGGCAGTAGTAGTGGATATGGGCTCAAGAATCAGACGGAAGCGTATTCAATGGCCATCTCTAGGAGTATGGACGTGTTTTTGAAGAACATTATTGTAAATGAAACAAAGGCTACATGAAAACAAGTTTAATATGCCAAGAAAACTTCTTTACAACATTCTCGTGATACTGTGGCTCCGACATGCGTACGTGATAACCTGTATTGTGTGGTGTTTTGCGCACTTTGCTTCCATCTTAGTGTCTACTGAGTACACCATTGCAAAATATTTTAATCAATGACGCGTCAAAACATTTTGTTTTTATGTCACAAGACTACTAACCATATTCAGAGGTTTCAGAACAATAAACACATTGACATTGGGTCTACACCAAATTTGGTAAAGTTAACAGCGTAGAATGTGTATGTCTAAATTAACTTCCATTTTGATGACACACTGACGGGTTCACCCTCATAAAGAAGCAGAAGCGCAAGGTCAAGCTCACTGTGATTGTGTCTACACACAATTACCCATAAAGAGCCTGCCCCTCCTCATTCTTTAGGCTAACCAGAACCAAAATCTTTGTAAGAAGTTCTTGGGCACTCGCGGTTCATAGCTTTGCTCTTCTTCTTCAATCAAATCCAAGTTGGTTATCAAATCAATATTCTCAATTGGAATCAACCAAAGCTTGTTCTTTTTGTAGAACCGTTCATAGAACCAGTGTCCGAAATACAATACAACCACTATAGGAAGGGTTATATAAGCAGCAACAAAATCAGCACCATTGAAATCAAAAAACACGGCATATCCATTGGTGATTGTAATTATTGACATCATAAATATAACGTAGTATGCACCATAAGGTTCCAAGTACGATCTATATGGAACACGATCTGAAAGACCATGGAACTTGATTGCTTTTCTCCATCGGAGATAAGCAAACCCAATTGCTAGCCATCCAATAAATCCTGAAATTGTTGAAATATTTGAGAGCCAGCTAAAGACATTGGCTGAAGCAGATGACACATTCAAGTATGACAAAAATCCAAACAATGAAGAAGCAGCAACACTGTAAATTGGTATACCAAAGCGATTAACTCTAGCAAAGAACCGAGGAGCATTGCCAACTTGACCCATGGAAAACAATGCTCTGGATGCCGAGTACAAGAATGAGTTGCCTGCCGATTCGGCTGAAATCAAAATGGCTACATTTATAACATGATTTAGCCCCTTTATACCAGCATTTTGAATGGCTATTGTGAATGGACTTCCCGATGAATCCGAAGCACCACCAAACAACTTTTTATCATTTGAACTAACAATAACACCAATGCTTAATGACCCTAAAACGTAAAAAAATATCAAACGGTATATGAATCGACGAGCGGCCTTGGCGCCATTTGCTCTGGGTGCTACAGTTTCTCCCATTGTGGTTGAAACAACTTCTGGTGATGTAATATATGAAAACCCCGACTTGATTATGGCTGTCCACAAACTTAGAAACCTACCCGTTGACCCACCGGTTAGATGCTCTTTGAATGGTGAATGTTTCCAGTACCTGAACCCCAATCTGTCATGGTTTGGTCCTCCACCAAAGAACAACACAATACTCAAAATAATCAACCCAAGCAACGCAATCAATTTCAAAGACGCAAACCAAAACTCAGCTTCACCAAAGAACTTGACCGATGTCATATTCATGAAAATAATTAGTGCTAATAAGATGGTGATCCACACGGCCGTGCTTACTGACTTTGTCCAGTATTCAACAACCACAGCAGCTGCAGTGACTTCAGCCCCCACCAACACACTAAAAGCATACCAATAATTCCATCCTAAAGCAAAACCAAATGATGGGGACAAGAAATCATTAATGAAAGCCAATGGACCATTTCCTGGCAATGGCAAGAAAATCGTCATTTCCGCCAACATTTGCAAAACGAAGTAAACTACTGTTGACATTATCACATAGGAAAGGAAAAGTGAAGCTGGTCCGCAAGTGACCAACACAGCACCTGAACCAACAAACAACCCGGTACCAACAGCACCACCTATGGCAATTAATTGCGCATGTCTTGATTTTAAGCCTCTCTCTAGAGTTGCTGGTTTGGCATGTGACTCACCATTATCAGAAGATATCTCATCCACTACCTGACCTGATTTTTCATCAACTTCCACTATTCTTGATGTGCTGATAACCAAGCCTAGGGATGAGATTGGCTCACGTAAAATCTTTCTCCGTGTGATATTGATACCGCCTAGGCTGTCTTTGAGTCCCATAATGTTATTCGGAGATCAACCAAATAAGCGTAATTAAGTGGAGCAATTGGTTTGATATATATAGAGCAAGACCGACGATCTATGACGCATATTGCTTCTTATGCTGTGTTCTTGACCAATTTGCTGATTGCACGTGTGCATGAGCTGCTTAGCACTTAGTTAGCTGAAGATCGTTCTCTTTGGAATTTCAAATTGCCGCTTGATTGTACAACTTTACCCGATCGAACCTTACAACAGCTCATGAGAGAAAACATTCAAAGCATTCGACGTTTGCCAAATTTCTCGGCACATGCTTGCCTTCTAGGTAATGACAGTTGGTACCTGGCGAAACAATGCATACACCACTATGTTTGTAGAAAACATCAAAATGGTTCCATACACCTAGATTGCAATTAATGTAAGCCCTTCCCCGCAAGAAAAATTCACGTCTCCGCATTATCAATATCCTCAATGTGCTTTCTGAGTCAGAGCCTCGAATGATTCATTAGTTTTGCCGTAACTATTTAGATCGTGCAGCAAGCAAGCATACTCTGAAGGGTGGGGTCAAAGAAGTCGATTCTTTAACATTTCATATACGCTTCTTGGTCTCTCAATAGTAAAACACCTGATTTTGAAGTGTAATTGACTTGAATTGCAAAGAAGGACCGATTTCCCACAAGAACTTCAAGGCAGTTTTATTTTCAAGGTGTTGTACTATATTATTCCCAGCCTTTGTGTTATATTTGGTCGATTCCGGACTTTCATGAAAGCCATTTTTTACATGGCTCAACTTAGTAGAGAACTGGGGCTTCGCTTTACCCTCCATCGCTTATCCTAACCTTCTACGTCGTTCCTTCGGTGCCTTTGAATTTCAGAGACTAATCTTTTAGCTCGTTCAGTGGTCTAATTTTCGCGCTCTAAAGAGTGTTTACTTTCCCAAAAGGGAAATAAAAGCGGATTTTGAAATTAGATATGAGAAGCTTTTTCCGAAGTAAAACACAACGGTTTTTCAGCTCGCTATCTTTCACTGAGGAAATAAACAGATTCACTCCACTTCCTTGTTTTCTCTTTAGACTTAAGTAAGATTAGCGTGTAGTAATGCAGAGTGCGGTCACAAGTTGAATAAATTGTTTCCCTTGAGTAGTACTTATTATTATAAACCCCAGGAGCGCATCGCACAAAATATGAGTACAGAAAAACGCAAAAAAATAATAACTTATCACCGAGAACTAGGCCCAGGAGGCTGGATGCATTTTTCAACTTGATGCTGATTCTATTATCGTATGATTTCGACCTGAAACTTCGATGCAACCTTGGAAGCAGCGCTGAATCAATCTTGTGCTCATCTAATTGGTTTGATTTTTTTATGCCAACTAAAAAAGGTGGCACAAAAGCCGACATAGTCAAAAGTGAAAGTCTAAATTGAAAATTTTAACATGTCTTCCTGTCTTCCAAACCGTAGTCTTCTCCTGATCGAGAAAATGGCTGGGAATCCTTTAACCACGGTTGATATATCTAAACCAGATAAAGTTACAGTAGCTAAGGAGTTGTTAGATGCTTTGGTATCCCAGGGTTTTGTTTTCATAGACGGTCATGACTTTCAAGCTGATGAAGTTAACAAAATATTCGACTTGTCCAAAGAATTTTTCAAATTGCCCTTAGAGTACAAGCAAAAATTCCCTTTTGATAGCTCTAATTCTGGGTATATTCAATTCAATAGAGAAAACCTTGACCCGTCGCAAAAGAAAGATTTCAAAGAAGGGTTAAACTTTAGTGGTATTGATTTTACATCAGGAGAGCCTTCTGGGCCAGTTCCAGAATGGTTCATTGAGGATACTTCACGTCACGAGTTTGTGAAGAAGACGATCTTGAAGTTGAATCAATTGGCACTCGATCTACTCGTCGTCTTAGCTAGAGCTCTTGACATCCAAGATAATGATGAGTGTCCAGGTATCGAATGGTTCACCTCTAGATACAAGCCTACTTCCAAGTCAGGTTCAACTCTTCGGTTTTTGCACTATCCAGCCCAAAACTCCGATGATGAGCTGAGTGAGGTTCGTGCTGGTGCACATACCGATTATGGCTCCATGACGCTTTTATTTCAAAAAGAGCACCAAGAAGGACTTGAGATTTACAGTCCACTTAGCAAGAAATGGGAAAAGGTGCCTTTTATTACTAGTAGCAAACCCGGTATGGCACCTCCAATAATTGTAAACATTGGCGATTTGTTGAGTTATTGGACGGCTGGATTGTTGAAAAGCACAATTCACAGAGTTAGATTCAGCAATGCTCAAGCAGAAGATAGATACTCAATTGTTTTCTTCAGTCATCCAAGTGATGAAACATTGTTAGAACCCGTGCCTAGTGAATTGTTGAGGGATCGCACTGGTAGAGGAGTAGCCAAAGACACTGAGTACATCACTGCTTTACAACACTTACAAAAGAAGATAGCGAATACTTATGGCTATTGAGTTGAATGTGTAGTGGTTTACTTATTTGAATAGAAGAGTTTCGACACCTTTTTATGTTTGCATAATGCAAAAAATGTGTGAACCTATGAAGGTTTGGTTTGATGCGATGAAGAAAACTTTAAAGAGTATAATATGCTCTTCGTCCCTAATGTGGAAATTCATGTTTTTTGTTATAGAACTTTCAGTCTTTTTGGTCATTTGCGTCGTAGGAAGTAATATAACTTTTCAACCTAATCAGATCCAATTAGAGCTACAAAATCGGCCCATATAATTTTTTTTCGCGATTTTGTGTATTCTGCTTATCTGTGTGTTACAGATAAGAGAATGGGCATTTCAAGTCAACATTACTCTTCACTCCCACTAGTTCACCTTAGAGGAACGCTACATTTCATTATGACCATCTCACTACCACAAACTCCAAACATGTTGTTGCCACAAAAAACATCAGATCCAGAACAAGTGGTTGATCTCATAACGGAAGAAGAAAAACGAAAATATAGAGCCGGTATAATTTTGTTGATAATATCAATCGGAGCATGGATTGTTGGATTGGAGTTGGTTAATGGTGTTCTAAAAAGTAACGAATACAGAAAACCAATCTTCTTTGCTGTTATCACGGGCTCTTGCTTCTCGTTGAATCTAGTGTACGATGTGTTCAAGTTATTCAAAGGCAAACTGTCAAAAGTGCATGAGCTTGAGCCATTGTTGAATACAGACAAATGTAACGACCATGAAAACACGACCCTATCGCTGAAAGAGGTACTTCTCATTTCCATTCAAATTGCCACGATCTACTTATTTTACAATATCTTTGCGATGGAGGCATTAAGATTTACCTCGGCATCGAACCAAACTGTCATTGGTTCCTTGACGTCTATGTTCACCTTACTCATTGGAGTTATCATTGGAACAGAAAGGTTTTCAAACATAAAGGTCATATGTGTTGTTGTAAGCTGCTGTGGTGTATTCTTGGTCAATTTGAGTTCAGTGGGTGATTCCAACGGTGATCACAAGTACACACCAAAAAACCCAAAGCTTGGAAACGTATTGGCTTTAGGTGGAGCTTTGTTTTATGCGTTCTACTTGTTGATAACGAAGTTTAAATGTGGTGGCTCCAAGACAACGAACGAAAGAAGGTTATTTGGTTTCGTGGGGGTGATCATCCTTGTGATGGGGGCTCCAATATTGTACATTGTGGACGCACTTGGGTGGGAAAAGTTTGAGTTTCCACCCAACAACACCATATTGGTAATAGTTGTTGCTAACGGTATCCTCACGGTTGTATCAGACTATACGTCAATATTGGCTATGTTGTTGACAAGCCCATTGGTTGTATCCTTGACGCTAACGAGCTCCATACCAATTACAATTCTAATTGACTGTGTTGTGTTGATGTACTCAAATGAACCTATCAATACTAGCTCTGTCTACTTCTTGGGGATATCGTGTATTTTCGTTGCAGTACTTCTCATAAATGTCAATGTTGCTTCTGAAAATACATTGATTGAAGAGGTGATTGAGAACAATTTAGCGTCGGCTATTCAAAATGACGAGCTCATGTCTCCAATTTTATCCCCACTTCTTGGTGGCTCCGTATCTCATCAGCATGTGAAATCACCATTACAAATGATATTCAGCCCTGAGATGACAGATTACGATTATACTATTCCAACAGTAGTAACAGCATTCAATCTAAATGCGAATGACGAAAGTCCACCTACTAGGAATTTGAACCATCATCCATCATTCTACACCTCGGAAACAAATGCACCAACTCTACTCGTATCTGGGGGTAAAAATCACAACTACGATATTCACCTTGAATAAATTGAGCAATGTCTATTCATATATGTATTCAATCTCTATTAAGGCTTGTGTGTAATTTGTGTTCTCTCATAAACAATGATGAGATAACACCAATGATGAGAACAATCAATGCAAAGTAATATGCTCCTCTACAACCTTCATCGTAAGAAGATCTGATTGCTTCCCTAACGTACTTTGGTGCCTCGTGAACATAGTTGGTATCGTCCAAAGCTCTTGCAATAATCTTTTTAGCTTCTTCTAGATCCTTTACTAAATCCCAAATTTTCTTTCTCAAGCTCAGTCCAAGCACCGTTTGAAAAATGGCTGAAGCTGCTGAAACACCCAAGGTGGACCCTGTTGACCTAAATGTGTATTGGATCGAAGTTGTGCAAGCTTGATACTTCATTGGAGTTGCCGCGATCAAAGCAAGAAGTGTAATTGTCAAAATGCAGGAGTACCCCATACCTTGTGGAAGCATCATCAAAAACTGTTGCCAAGTCGGGGTATGCGTATCAAGACGAGTGACCCTGTATGCACCATAAATGGCTAAAATTCCAGCGGCAACTGCTAAGTTGTAATAACGTCCGGTACGTTTCATGTACAACCCAGCACCAACTGAACCCATTGAAATACCAATAAAATTGGGCACCAAACGTAAACCATTTTCGCTTGCTGTTAAGTAAAGGACGGACGTATAGTATACTGGAACATAAAACATAATCGCAAAAATCCCCATTGTGTAAAACCAATTGGTTAAAGACGAAGCCAACACAGTTCTATTTCCAAGCAACTCGATTGGAATAATCGGCTCCTCACTGACATATGCCTCCACATACAAAAAGGCGAGTATCAAGGCAAAACTTGCTACCGATAACGAGATAAACAAATTGGACGTGAATGCAATGTCTCTTCCTCCCATTGATGTTGCCGTTAAAAACAACATCAATGCACTAATCAAGCAAAAACTTCCCAAAAAATCAACTCTTTTCAATTTTTGCTTAATATCTTGTCCATGGGCACCTAAACCTGGTGAGCCAGCAGGAAGATTTAAATTCCAATAGATGGCAATGCCAACAATAGCAGCGAGTGGTACTTGCAAGATGAATACATATTTCCACCCCAATGTGTCAGCCACAATACCCCCAACGAATCCACCAGATGCCGCTCCTAACCCATAGCATATGTTTGCCAACCCTTGGTATAATCCGCGATCTCTCAATGGGATGAGATCCGACATGGTTATCGTACCCACTGCAGTGAGACCTGAACCACCCCATCCAGTTATGAACCTACCAATTACCAACCACCACAATGAATCAGTGACGCAGATTGTGCATCCAATACCAAACATAAGTGAGCATCCAATCAAAATAAATCTACGTCCAAAGATATCCGACAATTTTCCAAAAATTGGCTGGAATGCGGACGATGATAGTAAGTATGAGGTTGCAATCCAAGATATATTTTTCACTGCTTTCAATTCAGACGCGATGACGGCAAGTAATGTTGTTACCACTGTAGCATCCAACGCCGCTAAAAACGAAGCCATAAATAAACTTGAAACCACTGTGATCAATTGCTTCTTCGGTAAAGCGTAACCACCATTAGGCTCGTCAATTTCATATGATTCAGGAGTTTCACTTTCAGTAGCCCCATAGCTATGAGATTTCAAAACAGAATTGTTGAACAAACTCCCATCCTCTGCAGCTAATTCGGACGCAATAATACCAGCGGAATCTGCAGAAGCGTCGTGAATTATATTGGGATAAAGATGGTGGTTGTGTTGTCCGTTTCTAGTATTTGCTTCAGTCGACATTATCGTACATCAAATGAGGGAGAGAGGGAGAGGAAGGGAGAGGAAGTAAAAGGAGTGACAAGCAAAAACTGAAAAATTTTTGACAAAAAGTTGGAGTGTGGCTTTTCTCTTTGGTTATCTCTCTCTATATTGCGCGATTAATTTGAAGAAAATTTAAACATTTTTTGTTGTATGATGTGCGGAATTGAATTTACCTATTTAAAAGCGGGGCGATAGGGAATAACAGTTTTGTATTGTCTCTCTGATTTTCCGCGAATGAGAGATATCAACAAGTGATTGAATTATCAATTCCAAATGGGGTTAAGCGCTGAGTATCACAAAGAGCGTGAATAAAAAGGAAGATAATAGAATGCCGTAATAATGACGCCAAACGTATGAAGCTCTATTCTCGGTCCGAAATTGGTTTTCAAATCTAGTATAAATTCTATAGAAGACGTCAAAAATATTTAAAGTTTGTGGAGCGGGGGTGACTATTTAGTAGTTGGTGATTCGTCAGTAAGGACACATTCAACTTCAATGCTGCGTTGTAGAACTGTTCCATGCTTGCTTTTCGTCAAAGAAAGCTTTGGCCACATCTTATAATACTTTCCGTATGTCAGTTTGTACAACAATAGTGGTGGTTGATGTAAATTAATTTTTTCAATTGCGTGTATCTCCTAAAACGCGTACCACCACACTTTTTTCTTACTTACAATAAGGCACCAGAATGTCGCTCATAACATGCTCAAGTGGCAGCATCCCTAAGGTAGAAGCATCATTGCTTCCGATGCATCTTCAATATAGTGGTCCAGCAAGTACAGCAAACTATTTCACCCCTTCGAAAACAATTGAAAAACAAAACGATGGTTCTGAGGTAAAAACTGCCTACTTTAGAGGTTGCAGGTTGGTTGCAAAAGAGGTTGATTTGAAAGGGAGTAATGTGGAAGGGTTTATAATAAACAAGAATGAAGTTTTGCAGAGAGAGGTCAATGAGGAGGACGGCACTGAGCAGATCAAGTCTGTCAAAAACTACGCTGCGACTGCATCATTTGACAAGTTGGCATTGTATGGGCATGACTCGGAGATTGAGCTGACCAACCAGTGGTCCCTTATTCCTGAGTATATAGAGATAAGCAATATAATACATAATTGATTTTTTTTTTTTATATATCTTGTTTCTCGCAACTTCTCTCAGTAAAAAGAGCAATGAATGAACTTTTTATAAGCGATGGTGAGAGTGATAAAGAACCTCCATTGAAAAAGGCAAAGGCGATTGAGAGTGGTGTTAAGTCAGATGTGGATTCTGTTTCCGATTCTGATTTTGATTCTGACTTCGAAGATATACCATTGCAACCACTAACTCAGGCATTGCCTACTCAAGATGCAGCAAGTGAATTCAACATTGCAATACAATCAGTAGATGACGAACAGAGGAGAAGACTAAACCAGCAGATTGAAGACAAGCAACGAAGAACCAGTTTGCACTACCTAAGCATTATTGCTTATACATTGCATGCATGGCAGAGAAACAAACTCCTTTCAGATAGAAAAGTCTTGAAGGCGCTAAAGAAACTATTGCCCGAACTGTTTATTAAACAATACAAAAAGTTTAAAAAGAATCCCACTGATGAGCAGTTAGTCTATATCATTAAGTACTTGACGAAATGGATTAGAAAGAACTTTAAGCATGATTCAAACGGGCTTCGAGTGCTTGGATACTTGCCAAAGAAAATCAAGCTGCAAGGAGACTACTTTGCCAGCAATGCAAAGCAGATATCCACTGTGAAAGACTTTTTACTGACAATACGGAGGTTCCAACATAACAGAGACGTGGGGGCGCAAGTATTCACTGCGTTGCTTCGTAGTTTGGGTTTGGAGGCAAGACAAGTCTTTTCATTGCCGGTTTTGAGTACCAAAAAGCCGACAAAGTTGCAACCAAAGTTGAACAAAAAAACTCTTGACATAAACAAGGATAATGATCTATTATATCCATATTTTTGGACAGAATTGGTTAATCCTATAAATGCGTCGGAAATATTTGTCATTGAAACACAATGTTTTCTTGAAGAGGAGAAGCAATTGACGAGGTTGAAAAGGCACCTGTCCAGCGTCAAGAAATCCTACACGAATGTGTATTACCCAGTGCAAAATCAGTTGTGTCAAATGTCAATGCATTATGTGCTAAGCTTCACCAATTCTAATCTCGTTTTTGATGTCAGTTCAAGGTACATGAGTGATGTTTCATATAGATGGTTCAACAGGCTTGATTTGAGGACTGAAGCGGGTAGAGCTGCTTTATTGCTTAGCTCGGTTATTCGAATTTTGAATTTAGGCAAACAGTATAACGCTGAAGACAATGCGGAATTGGACAGTCTAAGGACTATTGCCATGCACAACTACACCATCCCCAAGACACTTTCAGCAATGAAGAGAAGCCCTAATTTTACAACTAAGTCTACGTTGAGATACAATGAGATTATCGGTCCCGGCCCTCATGCGCCGCCAATTGCAAAAGTAGTCAATGGTGAAAAACGTCACGTGTATTTCAAAAACTGTCTCATTGTTGGAAAATCTGAACAGCAATGGAAATTCTGTGGGAGATCAATACGGCCAGAGGAGATTGATAGACCCATAAAGACAATTAAAGCTAATCCTAGAACTATCCATCGAAAAAGAATATTCAACTTGAATGGCTTGAATGATCCCGAGTTGAATAAGGTACCATTGTATTCGTTCTCCCAGACATGCTCCTACATAAAGCCCAGTGTTGTGAATAATGTCTTGCCGAGAAACAAGTATGGAAATATCGAAATTTTCAGGCCCAATATGGTTCCTGATGGCTGTGTATGGCTCAAGATGCAAGATATTGAGGTTGCGCTTGTCAACCGTCAAATACAATGTGTTCCTGTGGTTGTCGGGTTTGCTTTCAAGAGCGGTTCAGCTTATCCTGTCAAAAATGGAGTAATTGTGTTGACGCAGGATGAAGTTGCTGCGAAAAAGATTTGGCTTACTTATAAGATAAAAGAGCAGCAAAGAGCTGAAAAAGATAAACTAATACGTTCCTTGTATGTATGGAGATTAATTTTAAACAAGCTTAGAGTCAAACAGAACTTGAACCAAAGGTATGGTCACTTGTAATCCGGTGGTGCATCGGTAATGACAACTTTGAGACTGAAAAGTTTACCCAATGATGCGTATGCACCTTCGGTTTGCCCTACTAGTGTCGCCATTTTTGCTTGTATTTGCGCAAGTTGCAATTGACTAAACCCATTGGGGTCTCGTGGTAGCCATATTTTGGGAGGTTCATATTTAAAAGCAGGGTGCAAGAACAATGTATCATGATTTACTTCAACTTTTGTGCTCGTGGCTGACGTTTCACATTTCTTATCATCCTTGTATATTTTATCTGATAATATGGGCAAGTTGGAAAAATATGGGACATAACGGTTATAAATCAATGAGTTTGCAAAAATTGTGAAAAACAATACCCAAGTCATTACAAACCCTTGGTACTTCATGGGACAATACCCTCGTGAATCTTTCAGGACAAAAAGCACTCCAATTAGGCAACATTCAAGACAATAAATTCCAACATACAAGTGTAACAATGCGCTGGGGTAAAGTCTCCCCATAGTTTCTGATCGGTTTATGTGACTAAATACATATTTTAAAGCATACTTGTAGTACAATATTGACAAGTTGAGGAAAAAAATGATGAATATCGAAATGAGGGGGGATATGATTGAATATGAGATGCCAATGCTTGCATAAATTGAATATACTGCAAATGTGGTGCCCCATTTGATTTCAGGAAGGGTAGTGATTCTATTAAATTTTTGTCGTGGTGTCAAATCTACCACTTTATACCAAGTGTTGGTCAAAAGAAGCTGTTTTATTCTGAGAAAACTATTACCACAGAGGGCAAAAGCACGGAGGCAAATGTATTGGAAAAAAAACGTTGCCGATTTGGGCAAGTTCGTTGCCAACAAGACCGGTATTGAAGTAGGTTGGTCAATGATTTGTCGGCAAATAACGGTAACACTGGACAGAATGGTCACGACAAGAAATTGCTGAACAAACAAGAATGCGAAATACCAACGTTGCAAATCCATTTCAACTTCGCTTCCTGTTGCTTTCCCCTTGAAGTATGATAAAAAGCGGAATAATGTCATGACAGTTTCGGTTAATATGGTGAGTAATATTGACGGGAGAAACCCAGAAATTGTTTCCCGTGCTTCTTCTGGTAATTGATAGATCCAGTTGAGAAACGGCATAAGTTTGGTGAGTAACGGTATTTGTGAAACCAATCCAATTAATGACACAGGAACCACATATAAGACTACAACAGTGACAAGGATCAATGTGACCAAGTATTTTTCAAACTTGCAAGCAATACCGTCAGTACGTGATATGTTTCCCCATATGACATCGTCAGGATGAACTTCGATCAATGTTCTGTCCAAACATCCTTGACTTTGTGACAAAAGTGTTTGATGAGCAATGCATGCTCCCTTTTGATCTTCAAACTCAATAAACACCTTGTTGTGTTTTGTCAAGCCGTTGCTTAATAGCTTTTGATTTTCGTCATCAATTATAACTTGACATTTTGTCAATGTTTCCAATGACCATGTCAACATAGATACCCGATTTTGTAAAGCGAAAATCCTTATCCAGCCAGGAAGCTTCAACTTGATATGACGGTCAATTAGTGGGATTCTAATCAACTTGCAATAGATTGGCGGGTAGAATTTGATGTCTGTTTGCAGCAAGAACTTGTCAGCATCAGTATTCAGTTTAAGCCAAGTTTTACGATAATACTTTGTCAATGTCAATATTTGCGACATTTCCAAATACATTAATGCATCGCGTGCTTTCCCCACTTGATTTCCAATTGTTTCGAAATCGTATACGTGCCAGATGTTCCTAATTCCACCAGGAACCAGCTGAAACAAGTCTTTGAGTACAGCTTCATCTTGCAAATAATCAGGGACATTGAAAATTAGCAAGGTTCTTGCCATGATTGAATTTTTGTGTGATTCAGACAACAAATAGGATTGTCGAATTGTGACAAAACTTTGAAATTCGTAAATGATCATCCAATGGAACAACCCTATAGTGATTAGCCCCATTACAAAATGAGCATTCAATCTGGTGACATTTGATTTTGAGATATTTGAGAGACTCAATTTGTCCAATCCAGATGCAGTATATTTTGTATCACCACTAGTGAAGTTGATGGGGATCAAGATAATCATATTCAATGAGCCAATAAAAAGGAAAAATAAGGACAAGACGGAAATAAACCTGATGAAGAAATAGGCATCCAATCCCAATGATAAATATGTGTTTATACTACTTTTCAATGTTGGTACAACCCATTTCAAAAATCCTCTTGGTAACACTTCCATTCTTTCATTAATAGGAACGCAAAAACATCGTGGTTGGTAGAGGGAGTTAAACACTGATCGTAATAGACAAAATAGCGTTAGCTGAATGGTGCAGAAGCATATAGATGTAAATAACGTCTTCATAAACACTGAGAAATCAATACCGGATGTTGAATGAGCTGATCCTGTTTGAGTTGTATTGAGAAAATTGGCAAATTGCTTGGAGTTGAAAAACTCCATATATGTTTGAGTTAGTGTCTTGTAATCATTCTGCTGGATATCTATCGACAGCATTCCTTGTGTGGTGTTGTGTTTTATGTTATGTGTTTTCCGTGATATTCTTTGCAACCACAGGTAAAAAGTATGCGCGAAATCACGTGCGCAAGCATTTTTCTAAGAGGTGGTTATTTTCATTTGTAAAGTTGACATGCTCCACACGCTCATTCTTTATCCCAGATAGTTTAGTGGCTAGAATTACCGTTTGTCGCATGGTAGACCAGGGTTCAATTCCCTATCTGGGAGCAGTGCTTAGTCTTTTTTTTGGAGCCTTTGTGGTGGTGTGATCGAGGGGAAGAATTGGATGAATGCTTACGATACTTCTAGAGGCACATGTAGAGGCAACAATTAAATCATAAGCATAGACAGTGAGCTGATATCTAAGGTTGTAAGGGTATTATTAATACCACAAATAGGATAAAATTGTTGTGTAAAAAAACAAACAATAAGTTTGAAGTTGGTGAAAAAATTTTATATACTCGAAGCAAGTGGTAGCGGTTCATCAAAGAATAGGGTAAACAAGAAAAGGAGGAGGCTGGGAATAAGAACAAACAACAATTGATGCCCATGTGGCAGCCCATGAGTTACAAACAATGAGCTATTGAGAGATTGAAGCTTGGAACATTTATTTTTGGGGAGGGGGTTCGCAAAAGTTGTCTTTAATCTGTCACTAATGGACAGGTGATGAGTGATACTCGGTAGGAACGTGCATATGAGTTGAGATGAGCAATTTGTATGGCCTACTGCAATAGTTGAAGTGGACGTGGGTCACCGGTAACAAGCGAATATCCATGGGAGAGCTTTCATTGGCATATGTGGGTCACTAAATGTTCTGTGTTGGCAATGATTCATGACAAATATACTCAAAAAATGCATCTCTATTCCACGCTGGAATTTACTGTGCCCTCTTAGTCGTCAGGCAGAAAGGGGTGTTGAAGTCGTGCTATAGTCAACACGAACTAGCAATCATTCACCACTGGGGACTGCAAATCAATTGTCTGTAAGTTAATTTGGGTCCTGGTCTCTGACTTACGCATGTTCAATGGTCCACATCATAGCAAACAAGCTATAAAGTTAAGGGAGTCGTTTTAAAGTGGCTTTATGCACAGTGTGGATTGCGTAAAAAGGGGCTTTTCAACAAAAAGGCGCAAATGGTTTAGTGGTAAAATCCAACGTTGCCATCGTTGGGCCCCCGGTTCGATTCCGGGTTTGCGCAATTATTTTTTTGAACTTTTTCTTATCATCTTCATTTTCTTCTTTTTGTCCATTGGGTGGGACGTTAGATATGTGCATTGAGCTAGTCTACTGCTTTGATAACAATAATGCCTAAGAGTTACGCAATTTAACAAGTGTTTTCTCTTTTTTTTTTTGGGTCTTAAAATTTTGTGCCAATATGGATGCAAAAAAAATAATGTAAACTTCAAATCGTTAAGGACACCATTGTCAGCAGATCTCTTTCACTTTGACCCAGAAGTTGCCCAGTGTTACATCGGCTACGCTTGAAACTAAAAGCAAATAGGGTTTTAATATTGTCGTTGCCAGAGTTGCAAAAGCCATTGAAGAGTACTTTTTTTACTCTTGTTTCTCTTTTCAAGAGATGTAGAGGAGTGGAGTGCATACGCATATGCGGTTAGATGGTGGTGTAAGTGTATGGGACGTATGTTTTGTGTGCAAATTGGTACACAAATGGTGTGCATATACAGCACACAATGCATCTATTTTCCAGAGGGGAGAATGGAAAGGTGGGGCAAAGAAATTTCATGAGAAAGATTTCACGAGTCAGTAGGGGTTGCATTTTTTGGTTTTCCATCCCTTGTCGGTGCAAGCAGACATCAAATGGAGTGCTCAATTGCAGGAAACTATTCAAGCAGCATTTAGCATAGATCAATTAATGAATTGCTTGTTTTAACTTCAATTACGAAACGACGCATCCACCAGTAGAGGCTCGTTGTACAAATCCGACGTTGGTTTAGCCCCTTTAAAGACGATGCAGATTCACGAGATGCTAGTACATCGTTTTGCAGAGATGAACACGAGAAGCCCCCCCACTTTTACCCTCCTATTACCTATACTTCATTGAGATTTTGTGCTCTGCAAATATAACTCATTCGTGTTTGATCTACGCCTTCTTTATCCTGCATTGACACGGCTGTGTCTCGAGTGAAGAGAGGGGGGGGGGGGACATATTCCGGACGTGGTGTATCCATATTTAGTGGTTTGTGCTACCAAAACTGATTGGAGCCTTTTTCATCAGTGATCGAAAAATACAATAGTGAATTTGGCTCGTAACACAAATTGTAGATCTTTTGATAACTCTAAATTAGGATAATTCTCTTGTGACTAGATAATAATTAGGATTGTCGGTCCAAAATATCATTTGCATTTTGTACTACAGTATGTTGATGGTCGATCATACATAGAGTGATTAAGTATAGTGATTTAGTTTAATGCGATGCAATAGAGTACGATTAACTTATAGTTCAAAATTTTTTCAACCAATTTATTTCCTAATTAGGCACAAATGTCCTAATTAGGAAATCATAAGGAACAAAACCTTAGAATGAAGAAAATAGAAGAGAATGGTTAGAAAGGAGAAGTTGATTGGCAGAATATAGTGTAATGGGAACATATGCTCTCTCAGCTTGATTGAGGATTGAATGATCAAGAGAAGTATCATAACCTTCATGAACTAATGACTCTTAATCAAAGCTTTTCTAGTTTAAGTAATTGATAAACCAAACAATGTTGTTTTACTAGCAAGGTGGTACATAACCGTTGCTATACCCCACAATTTTGATACTTTGTAGCGCAATCCCAATGATAATGAAAGTAGACGAAAAGAGAGTATTTAGATACACAGCCACCATACCACAGTGTACAAGTTTACACAAATGATGATGTAACTCGATTAAACAATGTCTTGCACCCCCTCTTCTTTCCCCCCCCCTGAGAATTTTACCTCTTGGTTACTCTATAACAATGTTCGGACAATAGAGGGCAAAACAATCAACCGGATTGTTTGTTTAATGGAAAGGGAGTAAACATTCTATTGAAAAGTGATGTAATTACCTCAAACGTACGACTGACGACATTTCCCATGGGGGGATGTTCTTTTATTGAAGACGGAGATCCTTTCGTCGGGTGTTTTTCGTTATTACCGACTCCCGAAGTTTTTTTTTTTTTTTCCTCACGGCATTGCCCCTCTTCCCCCGCGCAGAAAACAAAACAGAAAAAAAAAAAAGCAAAAAAAAAGAAAACAGAAAACCTTAATTTTTTTAAAAATCGTTTAAAGTTGTCCCACTATGAGTTTATCCCCGACTATCTCCAATGTTTACCAGCGAGGGAAAAGACGATTAAGGTTTTGACCTTCTTGCTTGACTTTCAATTCATAACCATTTGAAAGAAAGAAAATGAGGAAAGAAATCTTCCCCGCTAAAAATAGAACGGAGGTCACTGATGGATCAGAAATAAAAAAAAAAAAAAGTCATGAAATATTTTCAATTTCTTCTTTTCTTTCTGATAGATGAAATTTCTATTTCGAAAAAGATTTGCGAAATTGAGGGGCAAATCGGAAGGTTGAAAAGAGTTTATATTGAGAGTTGGGCGTATTAATTTCTGGAGAATAAGAGATGGAAAGGGGAAGAAGAGAGTTTATCCCATGTTGCAAAATCACAATGGACTTCTACGTATTGAGTATTGAGTGGGGGAGAGGAGGGCTGTGAAGAGACGTCGTCGGATGGCGAGGGACAAATTTTATTGTATCCTATTTTTGTTTGATACACAAAAATACAATCATCAAAAAAAACGTTTGACTTCCAAAATAAAAAAAAATTAATGCAATAGATTTTGTGTATTGAAATTTCATACAAACGATTCCAGACAAGACTCGACCTGACTTGACACGACATTAGAGATTGCAAAAGATGCTTTTTATAGTCATTACGGGGACGTAATGTTCCTTTTTAATGGAGCCGTAGCAATAAGCCTCTTTAATCAAGCCGTAGCAATAAGCCTCTTAAATCAAGCACCTCAGCGTGCTACTTACCAGACTGATGGAGGCTTATGTGTTTCTATTTTTTTGTAGCGTATTTGACAGATTTTAAGCCTTTCTATATGTATGTATGTAGCATGTTCAATCTGTAAGACAAAGGATTATAAACAGTTGAAAATGGCTTACACGGTAATTTTTATTTCTTGGCAATGGCTTATGAGCTTTCCGAGGGTCTATTATCACCATCATCAAAGTCAAAGCCTTCCAATAGACACATGTTGCGTAGTCACGAAGAAAAAGGAAGTTCAACAGAATGGGAAAGGTGTTTAACGAAAGAGGAAGAATGGTTTGAAGTATTTTGCAAAGTTTAATTGCGAGTACGAAGCTAGGATGGAAAAGCCACGTTTTTGAGAAAAGAGTGGTTAGTAGTGAACAGGTGATTGGTACCAACGCAAGTGGTATCCATTTTTCACTGAATTTTTGTGACTAGGGATGGACTTGAACTTGATCATGCTACGTAAATAGATCAAAGTATGTTGTAAAAGACCAGGTATGGGAAGTGGAATGATTTCATGAGAGTTAGTAGATCTCTCAAGTGCAGCCTGAAAAGGGTGAAACCAAAGTTTTTTGTCCTAGTGTAATTGGTTTCGATTAAAGTTTGATTCAGTAATTAGATAACAACGTCTTGAAAATATACCATTATCGAATGAGCTAACGCACTATTTGTCGTATAAAACACTTTACACATTTTTGTACCATATATATATATATATAAATATATATATTTTATATTTATTTATTATGTAATAATGTACCCTGTCCTAAACTCAATATTATTAACTTGTAAACACAAACAAAAAATCCTGTATATGAGCACAGTGTGTGAATGAGGAAGTGGGGGTGAAAACTAAAAAATAAACTACAATTGCCTTGTCTTTCTATTTTTTTTAAGTTTGTGATGTAATGTGTTTTGTGTTTTGTGTTTTGTGTATATATTACATATATACATATATATATACATA